>FLNY01001634.1_pt1 | contig 12175 bp, 9 predicted proteins | sample 1140381 | NCBI WGS metagenome assembly FLNY01 (sample SAMEA3878172, study PRJEB12797) | bioreactor metagenome | biome: Moose rumen | place: Sweden | collected 2011-10
AAGAGATAGTTGTCGTCGATAAGGAAATCGCCTTGTTTGGGGTATCTCGCCAGGTTCCTCACGATGAGTTGGCTGTAGAAGAATGTCTCGCGTTCGTTGCCCTTGTCCACTCGTGAACATAGCGCATGCATCAGGTTGGTATTACCCAAAAAAATCTTGTCGGGCTTCAGAAGGTATTTGTAGTTCTTGGTCTTGGCTGTGAGCAGCCCGAGAATCTGGGCCTTGTCGAGGGCATAGAGCATACGGAGTCCGAGCTCGTTGTTGGTGTCGAGTTGCTTCCATAGTTCCGACATGTTGGGTTCGAATGGCACCCGCTCGCTGATTATCATCAGCAGACGCTTGACTTTCTGGAGGGTCTCGAATGTCACTTTCTCGACGGAGGGCAGGTCGTTGTCGATCACCACAGACACGGTTTCTCGAAGACGAATGGGAAAATCCTCGGTTGACTCGCGGTAGAAGGGATAGTAACCGTGACGGAGATAATCCTCGAACAACGGAGCAACCTTGATGGCTTTGGTTATTCGCATCGCGTGGCTAACGTGGTTTTGGAGGAGATCCTCAAGCTGGATGGATTCAAGGTTGATGACACCCTCCAGTTCGAGATATTCGCGGAACGACATTCCGTAGAGTGTATAAACGGTCTGGCGGCGCGAGAGGTCCACCTTGGCGTTGTCCATGATGAGGAGCGAACTGCTGGTATATACGATACTCATATCGGGGTAGTCGTCGTAGATGTTCTTCAGCGTGACCGACCATTTGTCGTAGCGATGCACCTCCTCGAGATAAATCCGCATAATGCCGTGCTGCCAGGCCCAGTCAACAAGGTCAATCAGAGAATGCGACGCGAACCACAAATCGTCAAGCGAAGCATAGAGCGTCTGGTCGACATCAGGATAGCGCTCAATGATGTTTTGCAGCAGCATGGTAGTCTTTCCCACCCCTCGGGGACCCTTGATGCCGATGAAGCGGGCGTTCCAGTTGATTTGCGAGTAGAGATAACGCTTAAATCGAAGGTCAATCTTGGCCAACTTGCGGTGGTATTTATCGAAAAGAGGCTGTAATTCAGATGTATCCATGATGCTGCATGATTTATTTTATGCTGCAAAGATACGATTTATATTTGAATCTATAAACAAAACAGTAAAATTTATATTTAGAACTATAAACATTAATATTTCTTTATATTTCAAACATTTTCGATAAGCAAAACAGTTCTCCCCTATTTATAGGAGGTGTCCCATGTCAGAGGGCATTGTATGTGAAGAAAAGTCCAGTGGACTTTTCGATAGCGACCCCTGAAAAGGTGATGAACCGTAGGTCGCGATCTCTGCTGGTATGGCAGCAGTATGGCTGGAGCGGGGGTGATTCCCAACGGGGATTGGTTGACATATTACTGTCTTGCGACTGGTTTAAGTTGACGGGGTGTGGTCTCCGATTTGGGATAATCAAAGAAACTGAGTCATATACATTGGCAGACAGATGGTTTGTCCGTCACGTTGAAAGTCCTTTGCGTACAGGAGGAACCGGTCGCCTATCCGAGTGGAGTATTGCGGCGGCTAATTCCCACAAGATGATGCAGATGCTGGCAGGGGTCACACACACGTTGGCATTGACCGGCTGCGAGGTTGATGCTCGGGCAACAGTGGAGCAACATTTATTACATACGAGAGTAAAATTGCAAAAAAAACAAAATATTAAAATTAAGGTGAAGCGGAATACTTAAAATTCAAAAATAATATTGTATTTTTGCATCGTCAAAGAAAATGGACAATCGATTTTGTCAAACCGAACAACACTAAAAATCAATACGAAACCGACAAAAGACAAGGATGTACATATTCTGTATGGCATCCAAAAATGGCAGATTAGAAAAAAAATCACACTAATATATCAAGACAATGAAAATACGAATACACCTGTTTTTTATAATGATGCTCGGACTTTGTTGTGGCATTGAAGCACAGACTTTATCTATGCAGCCCAGTACAAAGCTTTATGGTTATAAGAACAGTGACGGGGGTTGGCAGATAGCGCCTCAATATGCATACGCTTTCCCGTTTCAAGGTCATTTCAAACGTTTTGCGGTAGTGAAAGTGGATCAGACGTGGGGGTGCATTGATGTACGCGGCCAGCTCATTGTCCGCAACATATTCTTCACCAGTCAGGAAGCTGAGACTGCGGGTCGTGAATGGGAAAAGGGAGACGAGCCTGGAAAATGGCTATATGCGGCACAAAACCCGGCTGACGGCAAATGGGGTTTCGTGGACTATTACGGCAACTGGAAATTCCAACCCGAATATGACGGTGCAACACAGTTTCAAGGTGATGAGCCTATGAGTTTTTCTACCGTAAAAAAGGCGGGACGCTGGGGTTGTATAGACCGAAAGGGGGTAATGGTTATAGCTCCTGTCTTTATGGAGCAGCAGCATGCCGACCTTGCGGGCAAACAGTGGATTCATGGACGTCACTACGACACCTGGCGTTACCCTACACAGGACAAGAACAGCAAGCTATGGGGTTATGTCAACTACCTGGGTCGTTGGGTAATAAGTGCTGAGTATGAGGACTACGACTTTTTCGGTCCCGACAACAACTATATATTTGCTCAAGTGAAACGTGACGGTCGGTGGGGATCCATTGACCGCAACGGTAATGTTGTTTCGCGCTGCATATTCTTCACTCGCGAAGATGCGGACTACGCACTGAGCCAAAAGGAACACGGGCGTCCACTAAGCGAATGGCGTCTGCCTGTAACCGATATAGCCACAGGCGAATGGGGATGGGTGGATTATGAAGGCGAATGGGCAATAAGTCCCATCTATCAGGATGCCTCGCATTTTGCCAACGATACGGGGCTCTTTGCCACATGCAAACTCGACGGCTATTGGGCCAGTATTGACAACAACGGCGAATTGTTGTCGCAGAATGTCTTCACTCTGAGCAGCGAAGCATGGCAGGCGGGATGGGAATGGGACAACGACCAGGAGTTGGGTCACTGGCTATACCCTATCAAAAATCCCAGCACTAATTATTGGGGTTATGTCAATTTCAAGGGGCAATGGGTAATCAACCCTATATTTGAAGATGCAAAGCTATTCATCAAGACTTGGAACAATAGGGCTGCACCTGCAAAAATGGACAGCCGCTGGGGTTGTATTGACCACACGGGTCAATTTGTGGTGAAGAACATCTACAATACTTCGGCTGAAGCATACGAGGCTGCACGTCGCTGGAGTGAGAAGAATAAGTTTTAACTTTAATTTTAACGGAAACGAAAGCTTCATATCTTATCCAGAATGCGACTATTGTCAACGAGGGGACAATCCATGAAGGAGACGTATATATCGTCGACGGGCGGATTGTGATTTCCTCTCAGCCCCATTGGGGGGATGCTAATGCGGGATACGAGGTCATTGATGCCCGAGGGATGTTGCTTTTGCCTGGCATTATCGACACACATGTTCATTTCCGCGAACCTGGTTTGACCGAGAAGGCTGATATCGAGACGGAAAGTGCAGCCGCTGTTGCAGGTGGAACCACTTCTTTCGTCGAAATGCCAAACACTAAGCCTCAAACGACATCAATCGAACTGTTGGAAGAAAAAATCGCCATAGCTGCGGCCAAAAGTCACGCCAACTATGGCTTTATGCTTGGTGCCACCAATAACAACATCAGCGAACTGCTGGATGCAGATCCCACAAAATACGCGGCCATCAAGCTGTTTCTGGGGAGCAGTACAGGCGATATGCTAGTGAACAATAGCGAGGCTCTTGATCTGCTTTTCTCGAAAGCACGCAAACTCATTGTTGCCCATTGCGAAGAGGAAGAGATAGTACAAGCCAATCTGCGGAATTTCAAGCTTGAATGTGCGGGAACTGAACGTGAAACGGCAGCACTACATCCACAAATCAGGACCACTGAGGCTTGTTATGTTAGTACGTACAAGGCTATTGAACGTGCCCGGAGATATCACACCCGTCTACATATTGCCCACATCAGTACTGCCACTGAGCTGAACCTGCTGAGCAACCAGCCGTTGGAACAGAAGCATGTCACTGCCGAGGTGACGCCTAATCATCTGTGGTTTGACGACCGTGACTACGAAAGTCTGGGCAATCTCATAAAATGCAATCCTTCGATAAAACGCAACGAAGACCGGCTGGCGCTATGGGCTGCCTTGTACGACGGGTTGATTGACACAATAGCTACCGACCATGCCCCTCACACGCTCGAAAGCAAACAGCAACGATACTTTGATGCTCCGGGAGGGATACCGTCAATACAACATTCGCTCACGATGATGCTGGAGCCTTTGTTCAACAACAGCTATAACGAGAGCGAACAAAAAGAATTCCGCGACATTTGGCTACCTCTGATTGTCAAAATGATGTGTCACAATCCGGCTACACTGTTCGGTATAGCCGACCGCGGATTCATACGTGATGGGTATAAAGCCGACCTGGTATTGGTGAGACCCTGTGTGGAGAACCGGATTACAAAAGAGAGTCTGCGTTATAAATGTGGGTGGTCGCCATTGGAGGGTCAGACGTTTCACAGTCGTGTTGAGATGACTTTTGTCAACGGGATGCGGGCCTACAGCTTCGATGGAGGTGTGAGCAGGGAGAGTCATGCGGAAAGACTGTTGTATGTGTAAAGTTCAAAGTTTAAAGAGTTCATATTATTATTGTCAAAAAAAAGGAAGATGAAAACAATAAAAGCGATATCCATTACAGCATTGTTAGTTATTTTTGGATTTCAGTTATCAATTGCCGACATGTCGGCACAGATTACACAAATCAAGAGTTCACAACTGCCGGCATTGGCACGCAGCACCGTCAGCAAGACGTGGAATGGTGCACCTATTATTGATGCCTGGCGCAACAAAGAAGGGCGTCGTATAGAATACAAAGCATCGGTAGAAGACGGCTCGACGATGAAATTTAACGCCAACGGACAGTGGATTGAAGTCAAGAGCTATGGTGGTGTTCCCGGCAGCCTCTTTCCTACAGCACTTCTTTCGCATCTCGACAAGTATTTCGAGGGTCGCTACATTGTCCGTGCGACAAAGACCACAAAACGCTACCAGGTTGAACTCAACGATGGCAGTAAACTTGAATTCAATCCCAAAGGAGTATTCCAAGCATTTCTTTAACAAATAGAATAAGAACACAAAACAAAAGAGACAAGTGATGAACGACGTACGTATTGAAAGCGACCTCTTGGGCAGTCACGAGGTTCCTGCGGATGCCTATTATGGTGTACAAACAGCGCGTGCAATCGAGAATTTTCATATCAGCAACCGAAGACTGAGTGAATACCCTAACTTTATCGTTGGAATGGCGATGACAAAAAAAGCCGCTGCATTGGCCAACATTGAAGTGGGTATGATAAGCAAAGAACGTGGTGAAGCCGTAATATGGGCTTGCGACCAACTGATAGCCGGTCGTTTCCATGACCAATTTCCCATCGACATGATGCAGGGAGGTGCCGGAACCAGCACCAATATGGCAGCCAACGAGGTAATCGCCAATATAGCTTTGGAACGCTTAGGGCACAAGAAGGGAGAATACCAGTTCTGTTCGCCCAACGATATTGTCAACGCCTCACAAAGTACCAACGACGCATATCCATGTGCCATTCATCTAGCCATGTTTCTGGAACATGAGGCACTGCTGCCTCACCTAGAGGCCATGATAAAGTCCTTGCAACAGAAGTCGCAACAGTTTGCACACATAGTGAAAATGGGGCGCACCCAGTTGCAGGACGCAGTACCAATGACTTTGGGGCAGACTTTCGGGGGCTTTGCAGCATCACTTCGTGGCGAGATAAACAACCTAAATCTGTCGGCACGTGAGTTCCTGACAGTCAATATGGGTGCTACTGCCATAGGAACCGGCATTTGTTCCAAACCAGGTTACAGTGAGGCTTGCATCAAGTACCTCAAGAAAGTGACCGGCTGGAACATTCGCTTGGCCGACAACCTGATTGAAGCCACCAGTGCCACCAGCTGTATGATTCAATACAGCAGTGCATTGAAACGGCTTTCATTGAAACTGAACAAGATATGCAACGACTTGCGATTACTTTCTTCTGGACCCCGATGCGGATTGTATGAGATACGGCTACCCGAACGGCAACCGGGGAGCAGCATCATGCCCGGGAAGGTCAACCCTGTAATTCCGGAAGTGATGAACCAGGTGTGTTACAAAGTGATCGGGAACGACATGACCATTACCTTCGCCAGCGATAACGGCCAGTTGGAACTGAACGTCATGGAGCCCGTCATTGCATATACACTTTTCGAAAGTGTGCACTTGCTCGAAAACGGACTTGACACTTTGCGTACACTATGTTTAGATGACATCCAAGCCAACGAAGAGCACTGCAGGCATCTGGTGGAACACTCTATAGGTATCGTAACAATGCTCAACCCTATAATCGGCTACAAGCAAAGCACCAAAATCGCAAAGGAGGCTGCTGAGACCGGACGTGGTGTCTACGAACTTGTTTTGGAACACAATATCCTGACGAAAGAACAACTCGATGAAATACTGAAACCGGAAAACATGATTACACCTTTTGATGTGGAAAAAATCAAAGAGAGTAACTAAAGGTGAATAATGTAATACATATAAAGAAAGGATTGGACATACCCATACTTGGGGCAGCGGAGCATGTTGTCAACGATCTAGCGGCTGAAGGCTGCTACGCGACGAAGCCTACTGACTTTGTGGGTGTATATGCACGTCTGCTGGTTGCCGAAGGCGATAGCGTCAATGCCGGCACACCCTTGATTGAGGATAAGAACAATCCTGCTGCACGTTTTGTCTCACCTGTTGACGGCACCGTAAAATCCATTGTTCGTGGCGACAAACGCAAGCTGCTCTCTGTTGTTGTAGAAGCCTGTTCCGATTCATCCAAACAAAAAAAAGCCGTCAGTCCGCAAAGCCGCGAGGAGGTGATTCAAGCAATGATTAACAATGGTTTATGGATTCTATTGAAACAAAGACCATTCGGAATCATTCCTAAAGTTAGGCAAGAAAGTCCAAATTCCAATATTACAATCGAGCATCAACCAAAAGCTGTATTCATTTCATTGTTAGACACTTCTCCCCTACCCGTCGATATACCGTTTATGCTTGAAGGCCATGAGGAAGACTTTCAATACGGAATAGATATTCTGCATCAACTCACAGGCAATGTCCATATAACAATGGGGTGCGATTGCAATCTGTCTTTTTCAAATGCTAACATACATTATATCAAAGGACTGCATCCGGCTGGGCTCGTCGGGACGCAAATAGCCCGAATATCACCTATCAACAAAGGTGAAACGGTATGGACAGTTAATGCCCAGGATGTTTCAGTGATTGGCCATTTTTTCCGCACAGGTGAATACCGTCCTGAACGCGTAATAGCCATTTGCGGTCCTGTCGTAGACAAGCCACAATACTATCGTGTTTTGTCAGGTGCCGACATCAGTGAGATAGTCCAGCGGCACTGTAAACGACCAGCCGGCCGTAACGAAGGGGATTCCCAATCATTACGTTATATTTCAGGAAATGTATTGAGTGGTACGACCATCACCGACGGTTATATCAGCGACGGATGTGACAAAGTGAGCATTTTGCCGGAAGGCGACTACTACGACTTTATGGGATGGTTACGTCCGAATTTTCGGAAGTTCAGCTTTTCACGCACTTTTCTCAGCGGTTTGCTAAACAAATTCAACATTCATAACCAAAATCTGGAATTCGACACCGGCCGACACGGCAGTCTGCGACCTTTGTTTGTCACTGGAGAATTCGAGAAACTAACACCTATCGACATCTACCCGATGCAACTTATCAAAGCATGCATCGTGGGAGATATAGAACTAATGGAAAAACTCGGCATATATGAAGTAGAGCCTGAAGACCTGGCTCTGTGCGAGTTTGCCGACACTTCAAAGACCGAGATACAGTCCATCATACGAAACGGTCTTGAACTAATCCGAAAGGAGGTCTGGTCATGACTTTGCGCAGTTTATTTGACAAGACCAAGCCGCACTTCAGCAAGGGTGGGAAATACGAGAATCTCTCATCGACTTTTGAAGCATTCGAGTCGTTTGCTTTCACGCCAAACACTGTAACAGGCGGCAAGGTTGGTTTGGGGTACAAAGGTTGCCACATACGTGACGCTGTCGACCTGAAACGCACCATTATCACTGTTGTGATAGCGCTGATTCCAGCCCTGTTGTTCGGAATGTGGAATACCGGTCACCAGACTGCACTAAGTTACGGTCTGGAGTGGAGTTTTTGGCATCAATGGTGGTTCGGATTCCTGCGTATGCTGCCTATTATCGTTGTCAGCTATGTCGTAGGGCTTGCGATAGAATTTCTATTTGCCGAAATACGCCATGAGGAGGTAAGTGAAGGGTATATCGCTACCGGACTGATTATAGCAATGATAGTCCCCGTCACCGTCCCCTTGTGGCAGCTGGCAGTGGCAGTGGCCTTTGCTGTAGTGATAGGCAAAGAGGTCTTTGGCGGCAGCGGATACAATTTCCTCAATCCTGCACTCGTGGCACGTGCTTTCCTGTTTTTCAGCTATCCAGGTCATATGTCGGGCGATAGCGTTTGGATTTCCGCACCATTCCACTATGTGGGCGATGCGGTCAGCGGAGCGACACCGCTGGGCCAACTGATGGCCGGACAACCACTGCAGACATCGGCTCTCGACATGTTCATCGGCACTATTCCCGGCAGCACCTGCGAGACTTCGGTAGTGGCAATACTGATTGGAGCCTTTATACTGCTTGTCACTGGCATTGCCAGCTGGCGCATAATGCTGAGCGTAGTTGTCGGTGGAGGTCTTATGGGATTGCTTTTCAATGTTATCGGTGCCAACGAATATATGCAGCTGCCTTTCTATTACCACTACCTGATGGGCGGTTTCGCATTTGGATGCGTTTTTATGGCCACCGACCCTGTCACTGCAGCACATACAAACACCGGCAAATGGATATACGGTTTTCTGATTGGAGCTTTTGCGGTGATACTGAGAGTACTAAACCCAGCATATCCTGAAGGGATGATGCTATCGATACTGTTGATGAACTGCTTTGCGCCACTGATAGACCACTGTGTAGTAGCTGTCAACATCAAGAAGCGCCAACACCGCCTGGCTACTACAGAAAGGAGATCGGCATAATGAAACAGTTTTCTAACAGATATATGCTGTTTTATTCGCTTGCCCTTGCCGCAATCGTGGCAATAGTGCTTACAATAGTGGCGACAAGTCTGAAACCACTTCAGGACAAGAACCGCGATGCGGAGACCATGCAGATGATACTCAAGACCATCGGCATTGAGGCGTCGCGCGACAACGCCGCTGAGCTCTACGCTAAATACATTACGGAGGAAACCAACGAAAAAGGACTGCCCTATTACAGTTTTAAGGCACGTGGGGAGGAATCATACCGTCATGGCGGCTATATCATTCCTTTGAGTGGTACAGGCTTATGGGGTCCTATATGGGGTTATCTGGCAATTGACATTGATGCCGGCAGTAGCGTAGTGGGAGCCGTATTTGACCACCAAGGTGAGACTCCCGGACTCGGTGGCGAGATAGCCACCGACAAGTTCGCCAATCGTTTCATTGGCAAAAGTATGGATGTCCGCCCCATCGTTCTTAAGAAAAATGCTAGCAACGAATATCCCTACAACAAATATGAAGTGGATGCCATCAGTGGAGGAACAATGACAAGTAATGGAGTATCTGCAATGTTAGAGAAAGCTTTCAATGATTACTCCGATATAGTTGAATGATTAGCGATATAATTTGAACGCAATGAAAAACAACGACCTTATAAAACGGCCCCTCAGCAAAGATAATCCCATCACTGTACAGATATTGGGCATCTGTTCGTGTCTTGCGGTGACGGCACAGCTCAAGCCTGCCGTGGTGATGGCCGTCTCGGTTACTGTGGTCGTTGCACTTTCCAACCTTATCATTTCGCTGCTGCGCAAAAGTATCCCGCCACGCATCCGTATCATCGTACAGCTGGTTATTGTATCCACTTTAGTTATTCTCGTCAATCAAGTGCTGATGGCCTTTGTCTATGATATCAGTAAACAACTATCAGTCTATGTGGGACTTATCATCACCAACTGTATTGTTATGGGTCGTCTTGAAGCATTCGCCATGAATCACGGGCCTATGGAATCTTTACTTGACGGCATCGGCAACGGTCTGGGTTACGGTATAATTCTTGTCATTTTGGGTTTGATACGCGAGCTTTTCGGTTGCGGAACATTGTGGGGTTACCCTGTATTAGAGAGACTCGGACTCTACAAGATAGGTTACGAAAACAACGGTTTCATAATTATGGCACCAATGGCGTTGATACTGGTGGGCATCATCATCTGGATACAGCGCAGCCACAACAAAGATTTGCAGGAGAAATAATTATGGAATACTTTAATATATTCATAAAATCAGTCTTTATAGACAATATGATTTTTGCATTCTTTTTGGGGATGTGTTCGTATCTTGCTGTCTCGAAGACCGTAAAGACCTCTTTGGGATTAGGGATAGCCGTCACTTTCGTACTACTTATTACTGTTCCTGTCAACTACCTTATTGACAAATATCTGCTTCAGCCAGGAGCCCTCAAATGGATAAGCCCCTCTCTTGCGAATGTCGACCTTAGTTTCCTGAGCCTGATACTCTTCATTGCCGTGATTGCCGCTATAGTACAGATTGTAGAGATGGTCATTGAAAAGTTCTCACCCTCTCTATACAACGCTTTAGGCATCTTCTTGCCGCTAATAGCAGTGAATTGTGCGGTACTTGGCGGTTCGCTGTTTATGCAGCAACGTTCATACAGCAACATTGGTGAGGTCACCTGCTTTGCACTTGGCAGCGGAATAGGGTGGCTACTGGCCATTGTCGGTATTGCAGCCATCCGTGAGCGGTTACACTACTCGGCCATACCTCCTGCACTGAAAGGTGTGGGTATTACATTCATCATTACAGGACTCATGGGCATCGCCTTTATGTCTTTTATGGGAATAAAACTATGACACCTACCATATTATCCGCACTGATTGTTTTTTTAGCCATCATATTCATACTTGTGGTGCTGTTACTGTTTTTGCGAAACAGGCTGATGCCACAGAACGATGTGACAATTACCGTGAATGATGACATGAAACTCAGCGTTTCGACAGGTAACACATTGATATCTACTCTTGGTGAAGAGGGCATACATCTGCCGTCGGCATGTGGTGGGAAGGGATCGTGCGGACAATGCCGTTGTCAAGTTTTGAAAGGTGGCAGTAGCATCCTGCCTACCGAGACCGGTTTTTTTTCACGCAAAGAGATCCAGCAGGGATGGCGTCTTGGATGTCAAGTCAAAGTAAAAGAGGATTTGGATATTGCTGTCCCCGCCAGCATCCTGAGTATCAAAGAATACGAATGCATCGTAATTTCGAACCGCAACGTGGCGACCTTCATCAAGGAATTTAAAGTACAACTGCCAGCAGGCGAACATATGGATTTCGTGCCAGGCAGTTATGCTCAAATCAAGATACCTGAATATAAAATCGACTATAACGACTTCGACCGCAGCCTGATTGGCGACGAATACCTGTCCGCCTGGGAGAAGAACAGGATGTTCGAGCTCTCATGCGTAAACAGCGAACCAACAGTACGAGCCTATTCCATGGCCAATTATCCTGACGAAGGCGACGTCTTCATGCTCACAGTCCGCATCGCCACCCCACCCTTCAAGCCTGACCATAGCGGATTTATGAATGTCAACCCTGGCATTGCGTCGTCCTACATCTTCTCGCTAAAACCAGGGGATAAAGTACTCATGTCTGGTCCATACGGTGACTTCCATGTGCGCGGCACCGACAACGGCAGCTGGAGCGACACGCCGCAGGATAGCGAAATGGTATGGATTGGCGGCGGTGCCGGCATGGCCCCATTGCGTGCACAGATTATGCATCTGACACGCACACTCCACTGCACCAACCGAGCGATGCACTATTTCTATGGAGCACGAGCACTTAACGAGGTCTTCTATCTCAACGATTTTCAAAAGCTTGAAGAAGAATTTCCTAACTTCCATTTCCATCTGGCTCTCGACCGTCCCGACCCTGCCGCCCATGCTGCTGGGGTGACATAC
>FLNY01001782.1_pt1 | contig 12171 bp, 11 predicted proteins | sample 1140381 | NCBI WGS metagenome assembly FLNY01 (sample SAMEA3878172, study PRJEB12797) | bioreactor metagenome | biome: Moose rumen | place: Sweden | collected 2011-10
AAGTTTAATTCCGAATCAGTATAAAACTGACTTGTTTACTATAAAAGGTTTCGTTTCTTATATTGTCTAGAAACTAAATGAATTTCAAGGATACATGTAAATCACAACTTTGCTAAGCAAGGTTGCTATAACTTGTATTAATTCAAGGTTTGTTTCACTGTTCAGTTATCAATCTGCGCTTCGTTGTTGCCCTCAGCAGCAACTCGTTTATATTATCACGATGCCAGCTGTTTGTCAACAACTATTCATTATTTTTTCTAGAAAATTTTCAATCATCTATACGTGATAAAATCTTATATTTTCTAGGCTTTTCCGCCGTTTGCGGAACGTTATAAATAATAGCATCGGATTCTCTCGCTGTCAACACAAATTTTTAAAAATTCTTATTTTTCTTTGTCAGCAAGTAAAAGAGCTAAAATATGGGAAGCCTGAGGGAATTCTCCGGATGCTATCATCTCATCAATCTCATCTCTTCTATATATATGTACATTTAAAAACTCTGTCTCATCCAAATCTTGAGATGCGACCTTTTTGCAATTTTTAGCCATAAAGATATTAGCATAGTTGTCTGCCATTGTGGCGTTTGAAGGCACTGAGAGCAAAAATTTCCATTCATCACTCTCATATCCTGTCTCTTCGAGCAACTCACGCTTCGCTGCTGCAATCGCATCCTCCGCACTGTCAGTATCCATACGACTACCATATTCTTTGCCATCTGTCCGTTCTATTCCGCCTGCACAAAATTCAGTGGTAACTTTTTTGATACCATGGCGAAACTGTCTGACACAAATATAATCTCCGGCTTCATCGGTAGCCACAATAACCACATAGTCCCTCCTACTATAACTATAATAAGGCTCAAATGTTCTTCCATCCGGAAACCTATATGCACTTTTCCTAAAGTCAATCCATTCATCATTTATGATGTGTTCACAGGAAATCTCTTCCCATGCAAGATTCTCATTTGCTTCCATCGATGTATCAACCTCCTATATGTAATGTTATCTCAATATGAACCAATAGGCGCAAAACAGCTGCAAAAACAGTATTGCAGGCATGCCTATAACAAAATACCAATGTCTGGTCTTGTGATGAAACAGGTACATACCAGCCCAGGTACCTATGCTGCCTCCAATTAAACTAAACAAAAACAATGTCTTCTCCGGGACCCTCCAGGCTGCCTTCATTGCTCTTCTTTTATCTATGCCCATTATAGTAAGTCCTGCTAGATTTATTAGCAACAAATATACAGTTAATATCTTAATCATTCTATTCTCCAGATCAAATTTATACTTAGAAGCTCCTTTAAACAACTGCATAGTAGCTAATACTGGAGCATTAACATTATACCATTATTATCGATTTTTATTTTATTAAATCGGTAAGCTATTTGACTGTTTTATTGATAGTAGACTACAATATCTATGACTTTTTGCAGGAGAAATATAAAATCTCCCGCAAGAATCTATACTTTTTGGAGAGAGTAATATATTATCCAAGCCACTCCACACAGCCTAGGCAAGCGCGAGGAGGGAGGCACCATGCCGAGCTTAGGAGGTACCGCTTTAGCGGTAGGTTGCCTAAGCGAAAGTATGGAAGGTGCCCTCCGGGAGCACGGTGTACTAAAAAGAGTGGCTAGGAATGTCACAATAAAGTATAACTTCTTGTGGACTACTTAAGGAAAATTTTTTCAGAGGAACAACAGATGAAACTTGTATTCTTAGATAGAAAAACAATAGGAGAAGATATAGATTTATCTCCTTTTAACCAATTTGGAGAGGTGGTCTGCTATGACTACTCTACTCCTTCGGAGGCCGCTGAACGCACCAGCGATGCAGACATCATCATTTTAAATAAAGTACCTGTCAATCAGGAGACAATAGGAAATGCTTTAAGTCTCAGACTCGTCTGTGTGACTGCAACCGGCACGAACAATCTGGACAAGGACTACCTAAAAAAGAGAGGTATTGCATGGCGCAATGTGGCCGGATATTCTACCGAAGCCGTTGCTCAGCATACTTTCTCGCTCATGTTTTATCTGCTCGAGCACATGAACTATTACGACAATTATGTTAAAAGTGAAAGATATATCGGAGACAGGCAATTCACCCATTTTGAAAAACATTTCAGAGAGTTAAATGGCATGACCTGGGGTATAATTGGACTCGGTGCCATAGGTTCTAGAGTGGCGCAGCTTGCCACAGCTTTCGGAGCTAATGTGATCTATTATTCTACCAGCGGTAAAAACCATAGCGATATCTACAATCAGGTGGATTTTGACACCCTGTTATCCACATCAGATATTGTATCTATCCACGCTCCACTAGACGATAATACCTTTCATCTGATGGATATGAGTGCTTTTAAAAAAATGAAAAAATCTGCCATACTTATAAATGTAGGTCGTGGCCCAATAATATTAGAAAAAGACCTGGCAGATGCCCTTGATTCCGGGGAGATTGCTGCAGCAGGTCTTGATGTGCTAGATGTAGAGCCTATGAGCGTAGATAGTCCTCTACGTCATATCAAGGATAGCGACAAACTGATCATTACTCCCCACGTTGCATGGGCAGCAGTCGAGGCCCGCCAGCGTCTGATGAAAATAATCGAAACACAGATAAGGGAGTTTTTGGAAGCCTATGGTATCTAATATAGTGCCCTTTATATACTAAGATTACCAATCAAAAGAGCCAAATTCTATTCTGGAATTTCGTATAATTCTATCAATAGATGCTTATTAATTATGAGACTATAATGAGAACAGTAACATATTTTGAATGATTCAAAATATCAGTAGCCATGGACGGTTATAGTGTTTTTTAAAGGAAAGGCTACAATATGAATATTAATTTACAAAGTTATCTGGATCGAATTTCTTCCCTGGGAATGGTACAACTCCCAAATCAAGGTGATATACAAAATCAACCAAACATTCAACCCAACTCGCAGGATAGAGATAGTTATATCCCTAGTATGGCTGTAGCTGATACCGCTATACCCACATTCATTTATAACAGCTCAGGTGTAATGGTTGAAAATGTTGGTCCTGACACCAATCTTACCATAGATTCTTCAAGTAGTGATTTTATGTCACAACTTCAGGATACTTTTAGAGCAAATGCCGATAGTATTCAAAGGACATTAGATGAGTTGGGACTTTCTCTTGAAGACCTTTATGATGAAGATAATATGAATAACTTTGCTTCTGCAATGAATGAAGGTGCTGCCAGAATTGGGGTTCCTCAGGTCGAAAATCTCGATGAAGCAGTGGCTAATCTATTGCAAAATTCCCAAGGTGTTTCCAAGACGACACCAACTGAGACTTCTGGTGTAAGTAGCGCTCAAGGTTCTTCTTCAGAAGATTCTGCTACATCCGATGATGATACCTCAATTCAAACTGTGATTATTAATGGCATGCTTTACAGAGAAATCACGACTACTGAAAACGGTGTAGAGATAACAACGAGAGAACTTATTGGGGCTGCTGAAGAAGCCTGAAAATTAATCTTTGTCTAAAAACCAAAAGGAGTTTTGCTAAGCAAAACTCCTTCTTTTATTATAATCTTATTCTTCATAATCAAGGCAAACTCTTGATACTGTGTGAGGACGAACCTTGCCATCAGCCACTGCCACATGAGCAGGATGAACTGCATAACCCTTCAACGCTTCCTCATTTTCAAAACATGAATCCAGCATTAAATCGCAATTTGAGCTTTCAAGGCCATTAATATTAACTTTAATTTCAAGTAACCCCGGAATCTGCCCTTTTAATCCTTCTAATCCTGCCTTAATATCTTCCTTTATCTGTTGCTTTTCTTCTGCAGAATACTCTTCCTTTAATGTCCATAAAATAACGTGTTTTACCATAATACCATTTCTCCTTTATTATCTTGCTGAAGTACCAAGATATGCTGACTTAACCTTTTCATCACAAAGAAGGTCCTTTCCCGTTCCTGACATCGTTATTTGTCCGTTCTCGATTACATATGCCCAGTCCGCAATCCGCAAGGCCATGTTAGCATTCTGCTCAACCAAAAGAACGGTTGTACCGTTGTCATTTATTTTCTTTATGATTTCAAAAATTTCCTTTACTACAATAGGCGCCAACCCCAAAGACGGCTCATCCATCATTATAATATCTGGCTTTGCCATAAGTGCCCTGCCTACTGCAAGCATCTGTTGTTCACCACCCGAAAGTGTTCCGGCAGCCTGCCATGCCCTCTCTTTAAGCCTTGGAAAAAGAGTATACACCTTTTCTATATCCTCATCAAGATTTCCGCTACGCATATATGCACCTATTTTTAGATTTTCCAATACAGTCTGGTCCGGAAAAACATGCCTCCCTTCCGGGACCAGTGTTATCCCCTTTTTTACAATATCATCCGTCTTAGCTCTTGTTATATCATCCTTATCAAGCAAAATCTGTCCATCTGAGACCTTTACCAATCCAATTATTGCCCGCAAAATACTGGATTTTCCTGCCCCATTTGCACCTACAAGTGTAACTATTTTTCCGGTGGAAACTTCAAAACTTATATCTTTTACCGCTTTAATTCCTCCGTAATTAATAGATAAGTTTTTTATTTCAAGCATATTTAGTCTCCTCTTCAGTTACTCCTAAATAAGCCTCTATTACATGTGGATCAGAGGCTACCTCGGCAGGCTTTCCTCGGGAAATCAACTTTCCAAAATCAATACAAAACACATAGTCAGATATGCCCATTACAAGGTTCATATGATGCTCTATAAGAAGTATTGTAAGGTTATATTTATCCCTAATGTCATATATAAACTCAGATAATTCATCCGTTTCCTGTGGATTCATTCCGGCCGCAGGCTCATCCAGGCAAAGCAGCTTAGGCTGAGTTGCAAGAGCTCTGGCAATTTCCACTCTGCGCTGCAATCCATAAGGCAGACTTCCTGCCTGCCAATCGGCATAACTCTCCAAATTCTGGTCTTTTAAAAGCTGCCAGGTTTCCTCTCGCATCTTTTCATCCACCTTTTTATTCAGCCGAAATGTCGCTGTAAACGGATTTTGCTTTGCCCTCATATGCTTTGCAATAAGGACATTGTCGAATACTGTCTGCCCTGTAAACAGTCTTATATTCTGGAAGGTTCTTGCTATTCCAAGCTCTGTGATTTTATCCGGTGTATGGCTTATATTATTAGAAAATCTCCCTTTGTTTTCACCAATATAATTTTTTCCAGCTTTTCCCACAGGATTGCCCTCTGCAATAACTTTATCCATAAAAGATATCCGTCCGTTTGTAGGCTGATATACGCCTGTAATACAATTAAATGCAGTTGTCTTTCCTGCTCCGTTTGGGCCTATCAGAGCAACTATTTCTCCCTCTTTTATTTCCGCAGAAAGATTATTCACTGCAACCACTCCGCCAAATTGCATTGTCAAATCCTCTATTTTCAAAACTGACTTTAGCTCTGACATTCCATCTCTCCTTCATACTCCTTAGGATTTGAATTTGTAATTTTCAAATCATCAGATATTTCACTTGTTTCAACTTTCACTTTATTTTTTTGAAATTTTCTAACTAATGAATTTAATCCTCCAAATATTCTATCCCAGGTTATTTCCTTGCTGCCCGTGAGCCCATGATTCCAAAATAGTACTACTATCATCAACAGCAAACTAAAAATAACCATTCTGAAACCATTTCTTAAAAGCGGAACCTTCCATGCACCAACAGTGAATGAGTTTAACCCTGGGATTAATTCTGCCCAAGTATATTCCTTATCCAAAAATCTCAGCCACTCCTGTGATCCTGTAACAATAAATGCCCCCAATATAGATCCGCTGACGCTTCCGATTCCACCAAGTACAACCATCAATAAAATATTGTATGTCAGCGCCACAGTAAATGTGCTTGTAACTGCTGACCTCATAAATACTGCCAACAATCCCCCCGAAATGCCTGCAAACGCACTAGAAACAATAAAGGATAACTGCTTGGTTTTAAATAGATTTATGCCCATTGCTTCAGCAGCTATATCATCATCTCTAATTGCTTTAAATGCACGACCATAACTACTGTTGATTAATAATGTCATCACTATAATACAAACCACACAAATACCAACACACTCAAATATATTTTTGAATGCCGGTATGTTTGATACACCATATGACGCATTCGTAATAGTGCCAAGACCGTCCCAGCCAAAAATTGCCCTAATAATCTCTGAAAAACCAAGGGTTCCAATTGCAAGATAATCGCTCTTCAATCTAAGAACAGGCCAACCAACCAGGGCTGCAATTCCCCCACATACAATAGCACTTATCAACAATGCTGCTATGAGCGGCATCTGAATATCATGAATCCAATCAGCCATTCCATATAAATAGTAAATTTGGTCTCGCATATCCACTGGAATTGTCAATATGCCTGTTATATATGCACCTATACACATAAATCCTGCTGTTCCAAGTGAAAACTGACCTGTAAATCCAATTATCAAATTCATCGAAACGGCCGCAACTGCATATATACAGCTTCTCTCTATTATTGTTATAGCATAAGAATGGTCTACCGTATTCGCCTGTAGAATTCCAAGGTATAGTAAGCTTAATGCCACCGCGATTAATGTCAAAATTAGATTTCTTTTTTTATGATTTTGCTTCTTTGTCATAATGCCACCTCATACTTTCTGTACTGCCTTTTCGCCAAAAAGTCCTGATGGTTTAATAATTAAAATCATGACGAGAAGTACAAATGTAAATGCATCGCTAAATACCGAATACCCTGTTGCAGTAATGGCTATTTGGCATATGCCAACAATAAATCCGCCTACGACGGCTCCGGGAATATTTCCTATTCCTCCTATTACTGCTGCCACAAAACATTTAAGTCCAGGCAATGAGCCTGAATAAGGCTGTACTGTATTTCTATCTGTAAAATACAAAATAGAACCAATTGCCGCCAAACCGCATCCTATTACAAATGTCAATGTAATAACATTGTCAACCTTTATGCCCATTATTCTTGCAGTCTCCTGATCCTTGCTGCATGCTCTCATTGCCATTCCAAGCTTTGTATTATTAACAATAAATACCAATATTACCGTCAATAAAACTGTTAAAATCGGTGCAAGTATTGTTACTCGCGAAACACTTATCGAACCAAAGGTATACACATGCTTTAAAATATCGATTTGAGGATAACTCTGTGGCATAGCCGTAAATATATAATTTGCCAGATTTTGTAATAAATAGGACACTCCAATCGCGCTTATCATTACCGACATTCTAGGTGCATTTCGAAGGGGCTTGTAAGCCGCCTTCTCAATAAATACCCCAAGTAGAATCGTGCACAAGATAACAAATGGAATCGCTACATACCACGGAAATACTGCGAGTGAAAATATCATAAAATACCCTGCCATCATAAACTCATCCCCATGTGCAAAATTAATCATCCGCAGTATTCCATATACCATGGTATAACCAACTGCTATAAGCGCATAAGCGCCTCCTAAGGAAAGCCCATTTAATAATTGTTGTAAAAAATATGCCATTTATTCCACCTTACTATTCCACTGTCTCAGTACTCAGATATCCCCATTCACCATCTTTGATTACGCATACATACGATGTATCTTTTATTGCGTCTCCGTTTTCATCAAATTTATATGGTCCACAGGCAAATCCTTCACTTTCATCAAGGGAAGCAATCGCATCTCTGATTGCTGAACCATCCAAAGAATCAGCTGCTTCAATTGCATCGCACAATACCATATATGCATCATATGCTACCGCATGATTTCCTATTACTGCATCTGAATCAAGATTTGTCGCAAGTCTTGAACTATCCTCATTCATCCATTTCTTAAATCCCTCATCGAACTCAGGTGAACCACCCTCAGAATAAAATGTATCTGCCACAACTCCTTCGGCATTTTCTCCTGCATCCTGAATGAGTACATTTGAATACCAGGTATCTCCTGCTATCCACTGTACATCCAATCCCAAATCATTTGCCTGATTCAAAAGAAGAGGAGCATATAAATAATCTGTTGGTGCAAATACAGCTTTTACACCACTATTTTTAATATTTGTCAAAATTGCTTTGAAATCACTTTCGTTTGTTTGGAACGTCTCAGCATCGACAACAGTGCCACCTAACGCAGTAAATGAATCTGTAAAAGTCTTTACAAGACCCGATGTATATTCGTTTCCAATATTGTCTATTGTTGCAATCTCTGTATATCCATTATCATATGCCCAATTAGCCATTACCTCGCCCTGGAAAGGATCCAGATAGCAGGTTCTAAAGTAATAATCATTACCAAGAGTGACATTAGCATTTGTACATGAGGTTCCAATTGCTGGAATCTGGGCATCTGCAAAATAAGAACCTGCTGCAATACATACACCGGAGCCATAACCACCGACTACACCGACCACGCCATCCGAAATCAATTTCTGTGCCGCTGTTACCGCAACAGTTTTATCTGATTGATTATCCTGCCAATCAAGTTCAATGGTATATTCTTTTCCTCCGACCGTTACCGTTGGACGTACATAATTCGCATATTCAATTCCAAGCTCTTCCTGGGCTCCGCCACCGCCATTCTCACCGGTCTTCGGCTGAAATACACCTATCTTTATTGTGTCCGAATCGCTTGCCGTTCCGGAAGACTCTGTCCCAGCAGAAGGGCTTGAACATGCTACAAGACTTAAAGCTACAAGTGAACAAATTAATGTCCTTATACATTTTTTCATACAATATTTCCTCCTTTGAAACCTTCTTTCTGCCACTACGCAAAAAAGGGCGCCACTAATTAAAATTAGCGACGCCCTTGTCGAAGATTTTTTTATTTTTCAGAAATTATAAGTATTATGTTTATAAATGTCAATATATGCCACCATTATTATTTTAAACCATGAACATTCTAAACATTTCAATTACCTGCTCTTTAATAGCCTCACGGGGATTTCTAGGGTAACAATAACCTTCCACCATCGATTAAATCAAATCTATTATTGTCAAATTCAAAACCACTTAGATTGACAAATCCCAATCTTACATTACCTAACTCTCCAATATTTTTAACTTGCTGTTCTTCCGCTTCACACTCCTGCATTGTCATCTGACGATTAAAAAATTTACATTCATAAATGATATGTTCATTAGCCCTCTGTAAAACCACATCAAATTGACCATTTCGTTTTTCTTTAGAATCGTCATACCAATAAGAGCCAATATTTAAGACTCCTTTTATTTCACGAGAACGTACTTTTCTTTTAAAATACTGGACGACAATTCCTTCAAAGCGCCTTTGTACAAATTCATCTATGCTTTTCTGAATATAGGTTTCATAGTATACTTCTTCGCCAAGCATCTTAATAACAGTGTCATTTCCAAAAATATATGTAAAATAAAACCTCATAAGATTATCAGAAATAATATAAAACTGTTTTTTCTTGTCATTTGGCTTATTAATAGGAGCCATTTTTTCTATGGCCTCCATGTTAATCAAATTCTTTAATTGTTTATCCAAAAGTCCATTATTACCGCTAGCCAATCCAGATATCAAGTCTGAGTATTTCTTGCTTCCATTACCTATGAGTTGAAATATTCTAATATCATAGGCTTTTTGTATTTCCTTTAAAATTACATTTTCAATATATGTCCTTAAAACGCTTGTTTCCGGCAATAATAACTTTATAATATTTTCCTTTAAGGAAATTTCAGAATCTATTGTAGACAATACATAGGGACTACCACCAAATATAGCGTAATTCTCAAATTTCCGCCGCATTTCTACATTTGGATATAATAGAGAAGCATCATAATAATCAAATCCTTCCATATGTATTATCTCAGTAAATCTTCCAAATAAGGGATTATCTTCTTCCATTAATTCCTTCATTATAGTGATATAAGAGCCGCATATAATAAGTTTTACATTGCTCGGAAGCATATCTATTATTATCTGCATATATGAATCAATTTCATTTTTCTTTCCAGCCTGTTTTAGATATTGATATTCATCAATTACAAACAGAAATGACTCACTCTGACTTCCCAAATAATCAAATATATCCTTCAAGTTTTGAAATCTGATTTCGGGAATCCCAAGGACAATAGAAATACTTCTAGACATTAACGTTAAATTTCCCTCTAGAGTAGATTGAGCACACATATAGCTTATTACTTTGCCATCAAATGATTTTGCAGCTTCTGCAATAAGCGTGGATTTGCCTACACGGCGTTTACCATATATCAGTATTGCAGCTTTATTTTTCCTGTTTAGTTGCTGTGTTAGTTTTCTTAATTCTTCAATTCGCCCTACAAACATTGTTTCATACCTGCGCATTTTAATGAATTCTTTTTCACTGAAACTATATTCATTATAAAGCAATACGCGCCTAATAGCAACTTTTGTCGCAGTAAAAGGGGGATTTATACTCAGGCTCTTTAATTTGGTATTGGAGATACCGATTGCCAAGCCGGCTAATGACGGGCCCTAAACCCGTTGCTGAAGCATTCTCAGCCAATCTCCTGTAGACATGGATTTTTATTGCTGTCTGTATCTGATGGTTACATCATACAATCCCGGTACATTATCTTCACGGAAAAAAAGTTGCGAACTCTATTTGATTAAAAAATAAGAGATGAGTCCTTTTCTCATCCCTTACCTTACCATTGCAGCATTTTCATCTGCTTCTTTAGTCGTTTACATATATCTTGTTTTATTCTGTCAGGGCCAATCACCTTAACATATCTACCAAATGACATAATCTGAATAACTACATCGGTTTCATCATAAATATCATATTCCATCTCGACTTGATACCGGTTTTCCCCAATCTTTTCTACCTCCTTTTTGAAGTGAGCAAACTGCATCATTGCTCTTTCTAAGGCATTACGTTCATCAGTCAGCACAAAGGTTAACCGTTCTTTATTTCTACTATTAAGGATAGTTTCTTTAGGAAATGTCGCCTCCAACACAGTACATTTAATTATTCTTCCTAGATTAATGGTGCGAATATCGCTTCTTCCGGCACACAGTACTCTAAACTTATCCTCTTTATCAGAATACTCTAGTTTTATTGGCTCAAGCTTATGTAGACGCTCTCTACCTTTACCACTTATAAATCGTACCATTATTACTTGTTTGTTCTTGATTGCCTGAGTAATCTTATGGAAATTTGCTATATAATATGGGTCATCGAAAGGGTCACCATCTAAATATCTATCAAAATATACAATATCCTCCCTGCTAAACAGGGGCTCTACATCTTTTAAATCTCCCGTAGGAATATCAAACAATGCTATTCTTGGATCTAACAATATTGTTTTAAGCCATCTTCTCTCCAAATTTGTCATTGGCATTTGGGGCTTATATATAATAGGAGTTTCATTCTCAGAGGTTAACAACTGCCACTCTTGTTTTTGAAGGGCAGGAATAATTGTCAATGCACTTTCTTCAAATGCATTTTCTAAAACTATTTCATTCATTTTAGCTGTTGTTAATCTTCCATCGACTGCCAAACTTAGCATTTTAGCAACTGCGTTGTAATAACAACCGTAAACCTCATTAAATACCATTACATTTCCTCATACTGTTTTGCTACAGCGATTACGTCATGCTTAAGCTGATTAAGCACTATGTCGTTGTCACATTTTATAGACCTAATTCGTCCAAAATAAGTTCTTATCCAAGGAACTAATTCATAAGCATCATAAACATCGGCTGAAAACCTATAAGTCTCCTCATTAATTCTAGTTATTTGACCACAACGATGCTCTCGCTCCAATCTTCTTACTATAAAATCCTCATGTGACCCTACAAACACATCCATCTCAATATGCTCATAGTTTCTCTCTCCTTTACAGATAACGCCCCACATGTGTTTAGCTACTTCCTCAAATTGCTTTTGGTACATACCGTAATCTTCAACTATATCTTCCAACTTGACATGTTCTATGTAATCGATTCTAAAGGATAGTGGCTGGTGATTCATAACGCTATAACACATTAGATAGTTTCTGCCACCTTGAGAACTCATATATAGCTTAACTGGAATAACATGCCAGTATTTTTCCTGATTATCCCGCCTACTATAATTTTTTATTTCTATAGCTCTTTTCTCATGAATACCCTGTAATACACTTTCAATTATCTCAGAATCATAGGCGTTCATAATAT
>FLNY01004903.1_pt1 | contig 12164 bp, 10 predicted proteins | sample 1140381 | NCBI WGS metagenome assembly FLNY01 (sample SAMEA3878172, study PRJEB12797) | bioreactor metagenome | biome: Moose rumen | place: Sweden | collected 2011-10
GAACAAGAATGAGCCTGAAAAGGTAATTGAACAATCAACGCTTGTTCCCACCGATGAAATCAACTCGCTTTACGAGTCAGCGGATAAAAATATGACTTATCTGATTTTTTCGGTGGGGAAGAAATTCTTTTCGATTCAAACCTTGCTCGTAAAAGAAATCCTGCACTCTGCGAAAATCCATCCGCTTCCCTTTGTGCCAGATTACATTGAGGGCGTGGTGAACTGCCACGGTACTCCTTTTACGGTGGTAAATCCTCTTAAAATATTGGACTCAGAGGAAAAGGATATAGAGGGGGGAACCGTGCTTCTTTTTAAGCGTGAGGATGACAATTTTGCGATTCACATTTCAAATATAGAAGTTTTTTTTGAGGTGGAAGAGCAGGATATTCGCGATGATGGAATCCGCTACAAGATGAATGTGATTCCGTTTTTCGATGCGAATTCTGTGGAAGAGAGAATGATAAACGATTTAAGGGAGAATGAAGAATGAGCGACAAAATAAAAGAACTTCTAGCGGAACTAAAACAATCACAGGGAATAGCTTCAGGTAAGGATTTTTCAACAAGACTTAGAAATAACGACAAAACTCAAAAATCAGGCGAAAACGATCTTCCTTGTGACAGAAAATTCACGATTCTTTGCATCGGGGCTTCGACCGGCGGACCCTCGGCGGTTCAGGAAGTTTTAAAGGGGTTGGGGGATAATTTTCCGCTTCCAGTTTTGTACACGCAGCATCTTGATGTCGGATCTGACGACAAAATGGCTAAATGGTTCAGTGACACTTGCCCAAACATTCCGATGACACTGGCTCAAGAAGGGGAAGTTGCCGAAGCAGGACATGTCTATCTTGCGCCTGCCGAAAAACATCTTGTAATCGATTATGTTAAGGGCGGAAAGCCGGTTATGCATCTTTCGGACGAAGAGCCAGAACACTTTTTGCGGCCTGCCGTGAACAAACTTTTCCGTTCGGCGGCAAAAAACTACAAAACGGAATGCCTTGCCGTTCTTATGACTGGAATGGGGGCAGACGGTGCTGAAGGCTGTAAGGAAATAGTCGGCGCAGGTGGCTACACAATCTGCGAGGATGAATCGACTTGCAAAGTCTTCGGAATGCCTGCAGCCGCAATCAAAATGAACGCGGCGAGCAAAGTTCTGCCACGCGGTGAAATTGCCGGCGCAATTTTGAAGTTAGTGAAGTAAGCACACGGAGAGTTTTATGGACGAAAAGGAATTTTCTGAAATCATAGCGCTTATAAGTCAGCAGACGGGAATTATTCCGCGAGAAAGCCACAGGGCGGGAATTATGAATTTCATCGAAAAGCGGAAGAAAGAAATTAGCTTGAACGGTTTGCCCTATTCTGCGTATCTGAGACTTAACAAAGGAGAAATGAACGTTCTTCTGAATGCGGCGACCGTGAACGAAACCTATTTTTTCAGAGAGGAATCTCAGTTTTCTCTTCTTAAAGATAAAATCTTTCCTGAATTCAGGGCAAAACTTGGCTCAAAACCCTTGCGAATTTGGAGCGCAGCTTCTTCGAGCGGTGAAGAAATCTATTCACTGTATCTTCTTGCGCAATCACTTTCCATTAAAACAGAATGTGTGGCAAGTGACATAAACACTGCGGTTCTTGAAAAATGTGCTAAAGGTGAGTATACGCCAAATTCCGTAAAAAGCGTAGACGGGGCGAAATTTCAGCATCTTCTCGCAAAATATCAGAAAACGGACAAGTCAGTTGTTTTCCCGGAGGAAATTTGCAATCAAATTGAACGGCGTCAGATAAATCTCTCTTTTGTGGCAGAATCTTTTCCTCGTAATGTGAACTTGATTTTCATCCGTAATGTATTCATATATTTTACAGTTGAACTGAGGCGACAGATTTTGAAAAAAATAGTGGACGAGTCTCTGACTGACGGTGGCTATCTTTTCGTTTCGATGAGCGAGCTTCCAGCCCTGGATTCCTCGGTTCTGCCGAAAAATCTTGAAAAAGTCTGTGACGGCAAGGTGTTTTATTTTAAGAAAATATGACAGAAAAACGAAAAAAATCATCAGTACAAAACTTCTCTTCTGCTGAAGACAAAGCCCTGACTCTCAATGATTCTGGTGCTGTTATAAAAAATTATCTTGCAGAAACTCGATGGCTTGCAGAGGCACTCAAAGAAAAGCCTGATTTTGCGGATGAAATTCTCCGTGTTTTGAGTATAACGAAAGACAATTCAAAAATCCTTGGATTTACACCGATTTATAAGATTTACAAGGCTGTCGAGGATTTGTACAAGTCAATTGTTGATGAAAAAACTCTCTTCACTGATAATCTTTTTGTTCTGCTTGAGAAAGTCTCTAAAAAGATTTTCGAAATGTGCGATTTGATTGAAAAAAACGAGACAGACGAGCTTTTTGAGACAGAAATTCGCTCCTATCTTTTGTATCTTGATAAGGCGATGGCTGGAGAAATATTCAATGCGGAACATCTCGGAACTAAAACTGAGGAAAAGCGTATTACTCAGAAAGATTTCTCGCACTCATCAAAAGAGGATTCGCTTGTTCAAATTCACTTGTCAAAAATCGCCCAACTCGTAAATGCCCACGAGGAGATGATTGCCCGCTCCTATATCATTATGAATCAAGTTGAGCTTTTAAAAAATGCCCTTCGCGACGGCGACATGCGGACTGTCCGGGATTCCTACAAGCAGATTGCATCGGATTCCCAGAATCTGCAAGGCTCGCTCCTTCTTTCGCACGACCAATTAATGAATCTTATTCAAGATGATGCTTTTTTGGCACAGCATCAGGATTTTCAGGGATTTTTTGTGTTTGCGAACGGCCGGAAATATCTCATTCCATCGGAATTTGTCGTTGATGTCGTTACAGAAAGCCCTTTGAACTATGAGGAGAAACAGAGCCAGAAAATTTTGGTGTATATTCAGGAAAACGAATCGGGAAGTGAGAAAAATCGCGAGGAGATTCCCGTCTATTCTCTTTCTTCAGTTCTCTCTGGGCAGCCTGTAAAGGTAAAATCTGTTTTGGACTCAATCATCATCGTTCAGTTTCAGTCGCAGAAAATTGGAATTATAGTCGATTCAATACACAAATTTGTCTCTCTGATTCAAAAGCCCATGCCTCCAGCTTTCAAGAATTTTCCAGTACTAAAGGGACTTGCCTTTGACGAAAAATACGATTTGATTCCGATTCTCAATATTCCTGGAATTTTAAAAAGATTCCGTGCAATGCGTCCTTATGATGTCAAGAAATTCGAGTCGGTAATCAAAAAACGCGCGCGCCATGCCCTTATCGTCGAGGATTCTGAAACCACGCGAATGATAGAAAGAATAATTCTTGAGGATAACGGCTTCGTGGTTTCTGAGGCTGCGGACGGAATTGAGGCAATGACAAAAATCAAGGAAATTCACTTTGACTTGATTTTGTGTGACGATGAGATGCCTAGAATGAACGGTGAGATTTTTTTGGACAATGTGCGTCGAATGGAAAAATATGCCTCTGTCCCCGTGATTTCTGTGTCGAATACAAAAATTCCAAAATCAGACGATTTTATCGCCAAGAGTGACTTTAAGCGCGACGAATTGATTCAGAAAATAAAGGAAAAAATGTAAGGCAGGAGAATAAAATGAGTAAAAAAATCTTAATTTTAGAGCCGTCTTTGACAATGCAGTCGATTTTCAGAAAAAGTCTGCGAAAATCAGATATTGAGATAAAATTCAACGCAAATGGAATCCGCTTTCTCGTCATGCTCTATAATTCGCTTCCCGATGCGATTTTAATTAACGCAAGAAATATGAATCCTTTTTGTACGGAACTTTGTCGTCTGGTGAAAAGTATTGCCCGTTTTGACTCTGTCCCGATTGGCGTTTATGCGACTAGCGATTTTTTGTTCTCCGATGAATTTAAGGCAGTTTGTGGCGCAGATTCTTTTATCAATTTTGACGGTGAAACAATTCAAGAAGATATTGAGAGTCTTTGCGCAAAAAAAGGCACGACTCTCGCTCTTCCACAGGAAAACGACATAGTGAAAGCCGCCATTACCGAAAAAATCTTCTCAATGATAAAGAATTTGGAGTCGCTTCCGAAAATTATATCTTCATTTTTAAGCCTTCTTGCCGAAACTTGCGAGTTGCCAATTGCCTCGCTTTTTATGAAAACAGACGATGAGCCACTCGGATTTTATGTGTGTGCCGATAATTTCACCGACGAGCAGAAAAATGACTTTCTCAAAGTCTGTGCAACGGATTTTGAGGAGCGATTTTCCAATCTGAATAGTGCGGATATTGTTCCGCAAAAACTTGACTCCGAAATTCAACTTGATAAATACAATTCCGATGACCTGCCGCTTTCTGCCTACCATCTTTCACCAATTACTGACGAAAACGGCGAGATTTTTGGAACGGTTCACGCGGTTCGGAGCGGGGGCTTTACGACAAAGCAACTAGATTTGTTCGCTTATTCTGTTAAGACTCTGAGTATTCTTTTAAAAATCGCTGTTCTCGTCAAAAAGAAAATTAAATTCGAGAGGAACATCAGAAAAGCCTTCAGCCGTTTCGTGCCAGAACAGATTATTGACGAGCTTGTTTCTGGAGTCGAAAAGGAGGCAAAGGTTGGTGTCGGCGAAAAGCGGGATGTGGCTATCCTCTTTTCTGATATCCGTTCTTTTACTAACATAAGCGAAAGGAACAAGCCTGAGACTATCGTTGCATTTTTGAACAGATATTTTACGATTATGTGCACGATTATAAAAAAACACGGCGGAACCATCGATAAATTCATCGGGGATGCGATTATGGCTTTGTTCGGAGCACCCATAAGCTACGAGGATAATTGCCGCAGGGCAGTCGCTGCCGCGTACGAAATGAGAGAGGCCCTTGAAAGCGTTCCTCTCGAGGATTTGATTCTTCCTGAAGGAATGAAATTTGACATCGGAATCGGAATCCACTACGGAGATGTAATTGTCGGCTCAATCGGTTCTGACGACAAAACTGATTATTCTGTTATCGGGGATAATGTAAACCTGGCCTCAAGACTTGAGGGCCTTACAAAAACTTACGGCTCAAAAATCCTTGTCAGTGAAGCGGTAAAAGACGACATAAAAGAAATTTCATTCCTGTTCCGCCATCTTGACGATGTGAAGGTCAAGGGAAAGGCAAAGGCCGTTGGAATTTATGCCGTTGATGTGAGCGGAGAGGATTTTTCAGATGAATACAGGGATTCCTATGAAAAGGGCTTTGCGCTTTATAAAAAGGGCGTCTGGAATCTTGCGAAGGAATATTTTGAGAAAGCCTGTGAATGTCACCCGAATGACAAGGCCAGCCTTTTGATGCTAAGCCGCTGTGAGGAATTCATAAAAGCACCTCCCGAAAACTGGGACGGTGCCATTTCGTTCTTAACGAAGTGATATTTCCGTGCTATAATCATTTTATGTCTGACTTTATTATCAGTGCCGAACATCTTACAAAAAAATTTACTCTGGACGCGGGCTTTTTTGCCAGGAAGGACAAATTTGTCTATGCCGTAAACGATGTCTCCTTTGGAATAGAGCGGGGAAAAACTTACGGCCTTGTCGGAGAAAGTGGCTGCGGAAAAACTACGACGGCACGAATGCTTGTCAGGATGTACAAGGCTGACGGTGGTACCGTCTGGTATAATCCGCTTCGGTCAGGCAAAGCGAATGGAGAAAGCCTTCCTCAGAACATTCTTCTTTTCAACCGAAAGCTTCTCCGCCAATATCGCGAAAAAATCAAATATGTTTTTCAGGACCCGTCTCGCTCTCTGAACCCAAGAATGTCTGTCTTTGACATTCTTACAGCCAGCTACAAATATTCGTCGCTTTGGCCTGGAAAAAAGACTGCCTATGAAGAGGCTGGTAAGATTATGGAGGAAGTGGGGCTGGATCCCCTTGACCTGGAAAAAAGGCCGGGCGAATTTTCCGGCGGGCAGCGCCAGCGAATCTCAATCGCCCGTGCCCTCATTATGAGGCCTGAGGTTATGTTTTGTGATGAAGTTGTCAGCGCTCTCGATGTATCTGTGCAAAGTCAGATTTTAAATCTTCTTCAGGAAATCCGTGAAAAGCGGGAGCTTTCATTTTTGTTCATAGCACATGACTTAAGAGTTTCCTGTTATTTTTGCGACACAATCGGCGTTATGTACAGGGGACTCTTGGTAGAAGAGGCTCCCGCCCGCGATTTATACAAAACGGCAAGCCATCCATACACAAAATTGCTTTTTTCGGAAAACAACGATTCTTTTGGCGAAGTAAAAACAGCTCTTGAAACTCTTTCTGCCTGTCCTTTTGCGCATCGTTGTCAATATGCAAGGGAAAAATGCCATAAAGAAATCCCCGAATGGAAGGAAATAGAGAATGGCCACAAGGTTCGCTGCCATCTATAGTGTCATTCTCTGAAGACGCCCTAAATTTCTTCAATGTGATAAATATAATCTAAGGTTGAAAGTGCCTCTATGATTTCCTTGTGAGTCTTGTATTTTTTCAGTTCCTCACTTGAAATGGAAATTGCGATTGAATAGACGCTTAGTCCTGAGTTTGCGTATGCTCCGTTCATTTCGATTGCGTCAATCGTAAGGCCTAATTTTCTGATTGTTGTGACGAAATTCTGTAAATTAAGGCTGTTTTTCAGCTCAAGATGAATTTCAAAATGATTCGAGCGGTTTTTAAGGAAAAATTCGAGGTAGGGGAGCTTTGAAAGACATAGCAAAAGAACTAAAAATGTTATTGCCGTGATTGTGTACAGACCCGCGCCAATGGCCAGGCCTAAAATGCAGCTGCCCCAAAGTGAAACGGCTGTCGTAAGCCCCATAATCTGGTTTCGTGAAGTAAAATAAAGCGTTCTTGTCGCAATGCGGGCCGCCGAAACAATCGAGAGGGCAGAGAGAATAAAAAATTGACCTCCGAAAGTGCTGTTTAAGTAAAGGTCAATCAGCATAACGACCGTTCCTGAGAGGGTGACAATCATAAAGGTCCTGAATCCTGCCGAATGTCTTTTGCTGGAGCGTTCCCAGCCGATAAGAGAAGACAAAAGAACAGAGAGAACGATTCTAAAAAAAACTGAGTAAGCGTTTAAGGTCACTGCCCATGAGCCAAGAAAAGTTGCGATTGGATCCGAAATCATAAAGAGCCTCCGATTTTATTTAATAGAGATTTTACCACGGCTATCAAATAAAAAGAACCGGTGACAAGAAGAATGGAGTGGTTTTTATCTGCATATTCCAGGGATTTTTTTATTTGCATTTCAAAATCTTCGTTTAAGTCGTAGGAAAGACCGGCTTCATCAAATGCTTTTTGAAGAAGAGCCAAATCCGCTTGCTTTACATTGCCTGGTTTTGTCAAAAATATTTTATCAAAATAATTTTTAAAAAGCGGCGCAATGTCTTTGGCATCCTTATCTGCCGCACAGGCAAAAAGAAGCGTAAAGTTCTTGTCATTGCAGGGGTCTGCCCGGCAATCTTTTCTAGAAAAAACAGCGTCCAGCGTTTCCAGCGTGAAGCGGACACTGTTTACTGTGTGAGCGCCATCCAAGATTAAAAACGGAATGTTTTTGCAGCCCTTTAGATTCTTTATGATTTCAAATCTGGCAGGAAGTTTTGCCTTTGAAAGGCCTTTTTCTATAATTTCTTCAGAAATCTCCGGAATGGCTGTCTTAACGGCAAGCGAGGCCAGGACCGCGTTTTCTGCCTGAAAAGAACCGAACATTTTTAAATGGGCTTTTATCGGACGGCTGAAAATTTTTGAGGAAAATGAAATCCTGAATTGTTTTTCCGCCTGATTTTCTTTCGGGCAATTTTCATCTGTATAAAAATCACATTTTAAATCCTGAATATAGTCTTCTAGAAAAATCGCCCTTGCTTTTTTTTCTTCTGCGATTTTTTCAAAAACTCTTCGCACTGATGGATTTTGCTTTGATATTACGACGGGCGTATTTTCTTTTATGATTCCGCCTTTTTCAAAAGCAATTTTTTCAAGCGTGTCGCCTAAGAATTCCGTATGTTCCTTTTCGATGGGGGTGATAACTGAGCAAATCGGAGAAACAACATTAGTTGAGTCAAGCCTTCCTCCCAGTCCGACTTCAAAAACAGAGTAGTCGACCTTGGCCTGCCTGAAAACCAAAAAACTGAAAAGTGTGACCAGCTCAAACCAAGTAACTGGTCTTTCGCCGGGAAGCTCCTCTTTTTTTATTGCTTTTACTCCCGCCATAATTTCGGCAACAGCCTTGTCATAGGCTTCATCCTCAAAAGGTCCGTTAGTTCGTGAAATGCGCTCAATGAAGTCCAGGATATGCGGAGAAGTGTAGAGACCTGTCTTAAAGCCCGCCTCTTCTAAAATAGAGGCTATAAACATTGAGACCGACCCCTTTCCCTTTGAGCCTGCCACATGAAAGCAAGGGGCCGCTTTTTCAGGAAAATTAAACTTTTCGCAGAAAAAGCGCATTGTGTCGAGCCAAAAAATATTTTTTTTCGGAGTTTTTTCAAAATTAAGATATGAGTCAACCCAAGATTCAAATTTTTGGACAGAAGCAATTTGTGACATAAATATCCTCACAAAATAAAAAAAACGAATTACACTGATTTACACTAATTTTATGTTCGCGTAATTCGTATAATTCGTGTTGATTTGTCCTTAGTAAAAGTTGTTAAGCCGTCTGTTGTGTGAGCAAAAGCTGGCTTAAGTCTGGTTTTTCTTTTCCAAGAACAATTTCTTTTGTGACCGTAAGATGCTTTTTGCCCTTAATGCTTGGAGCTTCGAACATCAAATCCATCAAAAGCTTTTCTACGATTGAGCGGAGCCCACGCGCACCGGTCTTTTGCTTGATGGCCGTCTCGGCTATTTCGTCAAGGGCATCGGCAGTGAAGTCCAAATCCAAATCGTCCATTTGAAAGGAAGCCTTGAACTGCTTTGTGATTGCGTTCTTCGGCTCAGTTAAGATTCTGGTTAAATCTGCCTTTGTCAGCTCTTTTAAGGCCACGGAAATTGGCATACGACCGATAAGCTCTGGTATGATTCCGAATTTTACCAAGTCGTCTGGCGTGCACTGATTCAAAAGCTCCATTCGCTCTGCCTCGTCCATTGTCCCCACATTTGAGCCGAAGCCCAAAGAGTGGGCGGCGATTCTCTGCTCAATGATTTTGTCAAGACCGACGAAGGCTCCTCCAAGAATAAAGAGGATGTTCGATGTGTCAATCTGAAGCATTTCCTGATTCGGGTGCTTTCGCCCGCCCTGAGGAGGAACTGAGGCCTGAGTTCCTTCGATAATTTTAAGGAGCGCCTGCTGAACTCCCTCGCCAGAAACATCGCGGGTTATGGATGTGTTCTCGCTTTTTCTGCCGATTTTGTCAATTTCGTCAATGAAGATGATTCCTCGCTCTGCCTGAGCTATGTTTCCGTCAGCCGCATTGATGAGCTTTAAAAGGACATTCTCGACATCTTCACCGACATAGCCGGCTTCCGTGAGGGTGGTGGCATCTGCGATTGCAAAAGGAACTTTAAGCTTTTCAGCCAAAGTGCGCGCAAGAAGGGTTTTTCCGCTTCCAGTCGGGCCAATCAAAAGAACATTTGATTTTTCGATTTTCACATCATCACCTGTCTGGATAGAGTCGAGCTTTGACATTCTTTTGTAGTGGTTGTAAACGGCAACAGACAAGGCTTTTTTTGCGTAATCCTGACCGATTACATATTCATCGAGATATTCCTTGAATTCTTTTGGAGTAGGAACCTCCGACATATCGATTTGATCGACAGCCTTTTCCTTTTGCTCCAGCATTCCCTCGCAGACGGCGATACATTTGTCGCAGATAAAAATTCCGTTTGAAGGTGCTGCGATTAAATGCCGCTTGTCGTCAGCCGGCTTACCACAGAATGAGCAGTATTGTGTGTCACTTCTGAATCCACGCATTTTTTATTTTACCTCCGATGAGCGAGAAGGCATTACTTTGTCAACGATTCCGTAAGCTAAGGCATCCTCTGCGCTCATGAAAAAGTCTCGCTCCATATCTTTTGCAATCTCGTCTTCCGATTTTCCGCATTTTTCGGCAAGATATTTGATAGAGAGCTTTTTAAGACGAATGATTTCTTTTGCCTGAACTGCGATGTCACTTTCCTGTCCCTGAACGCCGCCACGAGGTTGATGAATCATAACGCGGCAAGAAGGAAGTGCGAATCGCTTGCCTTTTGTGCCTCCGGCAAGCAAAATTGCTCCCATTGAGGCTGCCTGACCGATACAGATTGTCTGAATGTCGCATTTTACATACTGCATTGCGTCATAGATTGCCAAGCCTGCCGTTACGCTTCCGCCAGGAGAGTTGATGTAAATGCTGATGTCCTTGTCCGGATTTTCTGATTCCAAAAAAAGAATTTGAGCCACAACTAAATCTGCATTTAAATCATTTATTTCACCGTCAACGAAAATGATTCTGTCTTTTAAAAGCCTGGAATAAATGTCGTAGAATCGCTCACCGTTTCCGCTTCGTTCGATTACGCTTGGCATGTAATTGTTCATCTGTTCGTTCATTTTAACCTCGCTGAATGTGCAAAAAGTAGACACATTATTTTATAGAATTTTACTCTATAAATATAGTGAATTTTCCAAAATTATCCAAAAAAAAACGGAATGTTTCCTGAATTTTTGGGAACATTCCGCCTTTTACAGGAGAAGTAAGCTTATTTCAAGTTAAACAATTCTTTGAAACTTGTTTTGTCGCCCTTTGAAACCTTTGCTTCTGCGAAAATTTCTTTGTAGAGCTTCTGCTCCTTTGCTTCGTCAATGAGATATTCCTTTGAGCGAGGATCCTTGTAGTGATCCTTTACTTCCTCTACGGTGATTCCGTTTGCATCAGCGATTTTCTGATATTCTGACTCGATTTCTTCCGGAGTGACAGAAATATTTCGTTCCTTCATAAGGTTGTCAACGATGATACGGCTTTTGAGCATTTTTTCAGCGTCTCCGGTCCATTCCTTGAGCATATCCTCTTTTTTCTGACCGCTTGCGGCAATCATTTTGTCAAGCTCCTCGACACTTGTCTGGAACTGCTGTGCCATCATTCTCCAGCGGCCGTCAAGCTCTGCGTTAAGCATGCTGGCTGGAATTTCAAAGGGATTTTTTTCAACGAGCTGTTCAAGAAGAGCGTTTGTTTTGATTTCGTTGATTTTGTTTGTCTTTGCGTTCTCAAGGTTTCTCATAATGTCCTTTTTGAGGTCATCGAGAGTCTTGAATTTTTCGTTGACATCCTGAGCAAGCTCGTCGTCGAGGGCTGGAAGGTTTCGGACTTTAATCTGTTTTACTGTGACAGAGTATTTTTTTGTCTGACCTTTCAAAGATTCGTCTTTTTCGTCTTTTCCGTATTTTTTAGTGATTTCTTTTGAGTCACCTTTTTTGAGACCGATAAGCTCGTCGTCGATTTTGTAGACATTTTCAGCTGTTCCGAGTGTGAAAGTGAATTCCTCGCGCTTTGTGGAAGCAATTTCTGCTCCCTTTTCATCTTTTTCTACGATAGAAATCGTGATGATATTGTCTTTTTCTGCCTTTTCATCATCCTTTTTGTCGATAACTACGGCGTTTCGCTCCTGAATGCCTTTGAGCTCTTCGTTAAGCTCTTCGTCACCGATTGAAACCTGAGGCTCTTTAATTGTGATTGATTTGAAATCGAAGCCCTTGAGGTCTACTTTTGGGAAAACATCGTAAGTGACTGTGTAGACGAAATCCTTTGAAGTGTCGAATTCCGGCATTTTTTCGAGAACTGGCTGTGCGTAAGGAAGAGGGCGGTTCTCTGCTTCTTTTTCGTCCTGAAAGATTTCGTTGAGAGATTTGTCTATAAGGTCGCTTGCGGCTTCCATTTTAATCTGCTCGCCATATTTGCGCTCAAGAACGCTTGCAGGAACATGACCTTTTCTGAAACCAGGAATCTGAACCTGTTTTACATATCTACCGATAGTTTCGTTGTAGCTGTCAGCAACATCTTTTTTTGCGATTGTAACTGTGAGTTTTGCTGCCGAATGTTCAAGTTTTTCGATTTCTTTTGTGACTTTCACTTGAGTCCCCTTAAAATGTTGTAATAAAAAAAGCGATTCAGATGAAATCCAAATCGCCTCTCGTTAGAGCGGAAAACGGGATTCGAACCCGCGACATCCACCTTGGCAAGGTGACGCGCTACC
>FLNY01004600.1_pt1 | contig 12154 bp, 9 predicted proteins | sample 1140381 | NCBI WGS metagenome assembly FLNY01 (sample SAMEA3878172, study PRJEB12797) | bioreactor metagenome | biome: Moose rumen | place: Sweden | collected 2011-10
GGGGAGAGAATGTTTTGGAAAATGAAAACCAGAGCCAACCAAAAAGAAAACGCCGAATTTGGCCTGCAATACTTTTGGCGTTATGTTTTTTTGCATCTGCAGCAGCAGGGGCGTTGTTGGCGTCTTCTGGATTGTTTGATTTGGATTTAAAAAAAGATCCTATCCAACAAATTGACAGGATGAATTTTGACACAACTTTAATCAAGGCAAGGGATAAGACAACGATTTTAATAATGGGCGTTGACGTGCGCCACGACGATACAGGGCGTTCAGATACAATGATGGTTGCCACGATTGATCCCAAATTAGATTCTGCGTCGCTTTTATCGGTGCCGCGTGATACTCGCGTTAGAATTTATGGCTATGGTTACGATAAAATTAACGCGGCGTTTGCATACGGCGGAGAACCTTTGGCTGAAAGAACTGTTGAAAATTTTTTGGGAATTGACATTGACCATTACATTATCATTGATACAAGCAGTTTTGTAAAAATTATCGACGCAATAGGCGGAATTGATATTGACGTTGAAAAGCGTATGAAATATGACGACCCGTGGGACGATAACGGCGGCTTGCACATAAATATTTTTCCGGGCTTGCAACATATGGACGGCAAAAAAGCTGTAACTTATGTTCGTTATCGTGATTCTGAAGGCGATATTGGCAGAATTAAACGCCAGCAAAAATTTATGGCGGCTTGTATGGATAAAGTTATGTCGCCTGCATTTATTCCGCGTATTCCGGCAGTCCTGCGCGAAGTTTTTGATGCTATTGATACAGATATGACTACCAGACAAATTTTGGAACTTGCCGGCGCGTTAAAATCTGCGCAAGAAAACGGGCTTGAAACTGATATGGTTCCGGGTTACCCGCTTTACATTGAAGATATAAGTTATTGGATTCCTGACGTTGCCGAATTGCAATACGCAATGGCAACAGGACTCGGAGTCAACGTCGATTCAAAATTAAAAAATCGCGTCAAAAAAATTGCTGATGAGTACAGCGAATCCATTCCGGAAAATATAAGAAATTCTTATCGCCCAAATGACGAAGAAAATTATTCAAGCCGTTCAAATTACGACAGTGAAAATTATTCAAGCCGTTCAAATTACGACGAAGATAATTATTCCAGCCGTTCAAATTACGACGAAGATAATTATTCCAGCCGTTCAAATTACGACAGTGAAAATTATTCAAGCCGTTCAAATTATGACGAAGATAATTATTCAAGCCGTTCAAATTACGACGATGAAAATTATTCAAGCCGTTCAAATTACGACGATGAAAATTATTCAAGCCGTTCAAATTATGACGAAGAAAATTATTCAACCCGTTCAAATTATGACGAAGATAATTATTCCAGCCGTTCAAATTACGACGAAGAAAATTATTCCAGCCGTTCAAATTACGACGATGAAAATTATTCAAGCCGTTCAAATTATGACGAAGAAAATTATTCCAGCCGTTCAAATTATGACGAATACGCGCCAAAATATGAATCCTCAAATATTTCTACTTTTGATGAAGATTTTGATGATACTCCACAGCGTGACAGCGATAGTTCAAAGGACAGATAACGCCAAAATAATTTCGCGCAGGATTTTTAGTGCAGTCGCCGTTGAAATACCGCTTGAATCGTACGGCGGCGAAAGTTCCAATAAATCTACTGCCACAACGTTACTTTGACGAATAATTTTTAACGCGGCGTTCAAAAGTTCAATAAATGTTACGCCGCCCGCCTCCGGCGTTCCAGTTCCCGGAAAAATTGCCGGATCCAAAACGTCTAAATCAATCGTTAAATAAATAGGTTTTCCCGTAACTTCGGCAAGGACTTTTTCGAGTCCGTCGAAGTTAAATTTTTGTAAGCGCGTATGTTTTGCCGCAAATTCAAATTCTGGTCTGTCGCCGCTCCTTATTCCAAATTGAAAAATTTTTCCGTCGCCAATAATATCCCAAATTCGCCGAATGACTGTAGCGTGTGAAAGTTTCGCTCCCAAATAATCGTCGCGCAGGTCTGTATGTGCGTCAAAATGTATCACGTTAATATCGGGATATTTTTCAACTGCCGCCTTAAACATTCCCAAAGTTACCAAATGTTCTCCGCCTATCATAACCGGAATTTTATTATCAGCAAAAATTTTTTCTGCGAAATTTTTAATATCTTCCAACGCCAAATTTGTATCGCCAAAACAAAGTTCTAAATCGCCGCCGTCAAAAATTTTATAATCTGTAACGTCCAAATTTTGATAGGGGCTGTAAGTTTCCAAGCCGTAAGATTCAGCACGCATTACGCGGCTTGCAAAACGTGCGCCCGGTCTGTAGGAAGTTGTAGAATCAAAAGGCGCGCCAAAAATTACAATTTTAGATTCTTCATATTCAGAATCACAGCCTAAAAAAGTTTCAATATTTTTTTTCATAAAAATTCCTCCAAAAAAAATAACCCGCCAAATTGCGGGCTTTATTTTTTTATAAAATCGCTTAAATATTTTCTACCCCAATTACAAATATTGGTTAAAATTGGTGTCAAAGTTTTTCCAAATTCGGTTAAGCTGTATTCGGTTTTTGGCGGTACAACTGCATAAACTTTTCTTTGAATTAAACCATCTGCCTCAAGTTCGCGCAGTTGTTGAGTAAGCATTTTGGGCGTTGCTTGCGGCATAAATTTTTTTAATTCGCCGAATCTCAAAGTTTTTTCGATTAAGTGATAAAGAATTATCGGCTTATATTTTCCGCCAATTATGCTTAGTACCGCCTCGACAGGACATTCAAAAAGCCGTTCGCCGTTTTTCAAAATTATTTTCCTTTGCTTGCTAAAACTGTACGCGCTAAGCCTTTTATCCAGTCTTGATGCCCTTGATTCATAATATCCGGCTCGGTGTTGAATAAATCTTTTGCCGGTTTACCTTTCTGCGATTCTTGCGTTAAAATTCTGACACGATTTTCAGGTAAATCTTCCAACAACCACGCATGGATAACATCAAGGCGATGATCTGCGTCGCCTTCTGCCCAGCCGTGCCACGCAAGACGCCCGGGCTTGCCGTTTGACGGAGCCTCAAATTCTACAACTTCAGCCTCAATCGGAAAGCCAAAAGTTTTAAATTTAAAGCGTGTATCTGCCGCCAATTTTGTACCTTTCGTGTTGTAAAATTCAATATCGGCAGCGTTTTTATAATAGCTTGTCCAAATTGAAGTGTCAATCAAATTTTCAAAAACGTCCTGCGCCGTGATTCCTTGCACAATAATTTCATTAGATGCAAAATTATCCGTCGTGCCGGGCAAATATCCTTCAGGCCAGTTAATTTCGTTTAACATTTAAAATCGCCTCACTTAAGTTTTGATTAATTTTAACATTTTCTGAAAATGGCGCAAGTACGCACTATTTTGTAACATAGTTTCAAAAATGATACTAGCTTGCAAGAAAACGGACGATAATTCTCGTTTTTGGAATTTTATTTGTAACAGCCTCAGGGGTATCACCAACAGTCCAGCCGCCGGGTATCCAATAATCATTTACGCCTGCCTCGTTGCCGTCCGGTATTCTCAAATTTAAATCGCCAAAATCAATTATATCAATCCGCACAAGCCCGCCTTGACTTTTAAAATATCCCGCGTCGAATGAAAGTTTTTTCTCCCAAATTGAAATATCGCCGCCCGCCTCTTTTTCTATAGCGTCACAAAATTTTTTCGGCATTACAAAGCAAGTATTATCTTCCCTGCCGATTTTATCTGCGTGCAACATAAATTTTTCAAAACTTGCAACACTGGTAACGATTGAAAGTCCTTTTTTAAATTTTTTCAAATGATTTTTGATATATTTTTGGCTAAGGTAAGTTTCCGGCGCGGGACGCTCTCCTTTTGGCATTGCAAGGATAGTTTGCATTTGCTCGGGCGAAAGTGGCGCGGCAGCAAATACCGTTGACGCTGAAAATATTACAAGGCAAATTATCAGAAAAAATTTTTTCAACCTCAAACTTTTTCAACCTCCTTTAATCACTAAAAATAAAAAAACCCCATTCCTTAGCCCTTAATCCCTAATCCTTAATTTTCCTCAACTTCCCGCAAAAGTTTTTCAACGTAGCTCGGCAAATAAAACGCGCCGCGATGTAATTTTGTGTTGTAATATTTTGTTTGCAGATTTAAATTTTTCCACTTTTTAAAGTCTACGCCCTCGACGGGATGAAATTTTTTTGACGCAAAACCAAAAAGCCAATGTCCCGAAGGATAAGTTGGGATATGACACTGATAAACGCGGCTGATTAAAAATGAAGTTACAATTCTTTTATGGGCGCGTTGCATTGCTACGGCGTCGCGTTGATAGTAGGGGTTTTCGTGCTGATTTACCAAAATCCCGTCCACCTTAAGTGCGTGGCTGCAGTTGCCGTAAAATTCCTTCGTAAAAAGTCCTTCGCCGGGTCCAAACGGGTCGGTTGAATCGACAATTATTAAATCATATTCATTTTCGACGCGCCGAATAAATTTCAAACCGTCCTCAAAAAAAATATTTACGCGGGGATTATCAAGACAGCCGGCAGTTTGCGGGATAAATTTTTTGCAAGCCTCAACTACAACTTTATCAATTTCCACCAAGTCAATTTTTTCTATCGTGTCATATTTTAAAAGTTCACGTGCAGTGCCGCCGTCGCCGCCGCCTACCAGCAAAACTTTTTTTATCGCAGGATTTACGCACAGGGCAACGTGCGTTATCATTTCGTGATAAATAAATTCGTCTTTTTCGGTAATTTGTACGCGCCCATCTAAAACTAAAATTCTTCCAAATTCTGCGCTGTCAAAAATATCTACGCGCTGAAATTCGCTTACTTCAGAAAATAATTGTTTGTCTACTTTTATTGAAAATCTTACATTCGGCGTGTGTTGTTCTGTAAACCATAACTCCATAAAAAACTTCCTTTCAGTCAGTTTTTTTAAGGACTAAGGAATAAGGATTAAGGACTAGGGAATTTTTTTCCTTAGCCCTTAGCCCTTAATCCCTAATCCTTAATAACCTGCAGGCGGCTAATCGTCATATCTTCCGGACCGGTAATTTGACAGCCCTTTTTCTTGGCGTAGCGTATATAATCCAAAATTTCTTTCGTGACACGTTCGCCCGGCGCAAGTACCGGAATACCCGGCGGATAACACATTAAAAATTCTGCCGCAGTTTCACCAATAGTTTCATCAAGCGGCAAAGATTTTTTCTGCGCGTAAAAAGCCTCTTTCGGCGTGGCGTCAACTATCGGATCAATATATTCAATTTTCAGCAACTTTGAAGGATCTTTCCGGTAATTGCGCTTAATGTCAGCCAACGCAGATACTAGCCGCTCAATATCTTTTTTCCTGTCGCCAATCGAAATGTACGCCAAAATATTTGCAATATCGCCGAGTTCCATTTGTATATCGTAGTCGTCGCGCAGAATATCATAAACTTCAATCCCCGCCAATCCAATAGGCAAAGTGCAAATTGAAAGTTTCGTCGTGTCGAAGTCAAAAACCGCGTCGCCGTCAATCATTTCCCTGCCGTAAGCATAATAGCCGCCCAATGAATTTATTTCGTCGCGGGCGTATTCTGTCAACTCAATCACGCCGTTAAAAATTTCTTCGCCGTGCAATGCTAAATTTCTGCGCGAAATATCTAAACTGCTCATCAGCAAATATGACGCGCTTGTGGACTGCGTAAGATTTATAATTTGGTGGACGTAGCCGGTATTTATATTTTCGCCCGTCAACAAAATTGAAGATTGAGTGAGGGAGCCGCCGCTTTTATGCACTGACACCGCCGCCATATCTGCGCCAACGCTCATTGCAGATTTTGGCAACTTTGAACTGAAATATAATTGCGTACCGTGCGCCTCGTCCGCTAAAAGTTTCATTCCGCGTTTGTGCGCCGCCGCCGTCAATGTTTCAATATCTGAACAAATTCCGTAATACGTGGGATTGTTGACAAGTACCGCCTTAGCGTCGGGATTTTTATTCATTGCGTCGATAACTTCAGCGGTTTTCATTCCCAGCGAAATTCCAAGCCGTTCATCAACTTGAGGATTTACATATACGGGCGTTGCGCCGCTTAAAATCAGCGCGTTAATTGCGCTCCTGTGAACATTGCGCGGCAGGATTATTTTTTCATTCGGCTTGACTGTCGATAAAACCATTGCTTGCACGCTTGAAGTTGTGCCGCCGACCATAAAGAAACTATTTGCCGCGCCGAACGCCTCCGCCGCCAATTTTTCCGCGTCTTTTATCACGCTCACGGGGTGGCAAAGATTATCCAGCATTTTCATTGAATTAACGTCAACATCTAAACAATCCTGCCCCAAAAATTCTGCAAGTTCCTTGTTACCGCGCCCGCGCTTGTGTCCCGGTACGTCAAACGGTACAAGCCGCGCCGCCTTCATTTTTTCCAACGCCTCCAATATTGGGGCTCTGTCCTGCGTTAAATACTCAATCGCCAATTTTTTCACCTCGATTTAAAAATTTTATCGCTACATCTTCGCCGCGTTCAATCGCAATTTCTACCGCGCTTTTTGCCACTTCCAATAGCCGCTCCGATTCTGCGCGAAGGTTAAATGATTTTTCTACCAACGCCGCTATTTCTGTTTGTGTCGCCATTGGTAAAATTGGCACGGGAATTTTTGCAATATCTGAATCGTAAATATTTATAATTCCTGTACTACCGACAACGTGACGATAAATTATTTCCTGTGCAATTTTGGACTGCAAAAATAAATTCAGTACAGCAGGTAAAATTTTTGAGTTTGATTTTGCGCGGTAAATTTTCAAAGTTGAATCCGTTACAAATTTTTTATCGCCGTCGTAAAAAAATAAACTTGATTTGCCTAACGAGCCAACGCCCATTGACGCAAAAATAACGTCATTCTTTTTTAAAAAAGTGCTGTGATTTTCAACGCAAGCCGCGCTGTCAAAATAACTTTCCACACCGTCAATATTTACACCGCGTTTTGTAACCTGCTTTGTTTTAATTACGCCAATTTCGCCCACCGTGTAATTCGTGCCGCTGTTTTTAAAAATTTCAAATTCAGCCGGTATTGTGGTTGTTTCAAAATTTGCCAAAAAATTTTCTATATCGTCATATTTTGGCATAAAGTATTCGGCGTCAAGGCGTCCGCTATTCATAAATGACGAAAAACTTACAACGGCAGTATTTTTGGTTGAAGGTTTAAAATCTTCCAAGTGCAACGCCTGCGCGAGGATTTTTTCTGCACTTTTATAAACTTCGTCAGCTTGAGAAATTTTTTTATGAAAATTTTTTACTGTTTGTTCAATTTGTTGTTGAAAATGAAAAGAAAAATTTGGAATCCTTAAATTTCCAATGGCTTCAAGATTTAACCATTGCTGAACATTGCCGGTTGACGTTCTAAAAATTTGTGCCTTACCTATATTTGAAACTAATACCATTATAATTACATACGGATTGAAATTTTTCAATCTCAACACAGCTAAATTTTGATTTGCAGAACACGGCAACATATTTTTTTCAATTAAAGCCGCGTTTCCTAATGTTCCAACTCTAGGAATAACAATATCATTTTCTTGCAAATGTAAAGTCAATCTTTTATATATTTTTTCAGTTATAAAAACATTTTCGGATAAATTTATATAACCTTCTTTGACGTCTTGATTTCTTAAAAATAAAATACCTTCGTCAAAAAATTTAATAAAATTTGTTTGAGAAAACGCGCCAAAATCTGTTATTTGTCTGCATAATTCAAAAAGTGTAGTTGTGCCATAAGCATTTAAATTTTTTTCAAGAGCTAAATATTTTTTTTGATAATATCCAGAATCAATCCTAAAATTTTTTTCTTGTTTAACTTCAGATAAGAAAATTTCGGTACATTCCAGCTCCTCCAACAAATTTTTATAATGGACTTCGTCAAAGGAGCTTGAATCAAAAAAACTAAGGCGTTCCTTTTTGGCAAATTCGATAAAAGCCTCTGCAATGCCGTCAGCAGTTAAGCCGTCGTGATTAAATAAATCGTGGTCAACAATCAAATGATTGTGCTTGTCGCGCAGGAGTGAACCGTCGGCAGTGGTAACATAAATTTTTTCGCCGGAATTATCTTTAGAAGGTTTCTGCATAGTGGCAAAGAAAATAGGGTAGTCATCACGGCGCGGGCAAATTTTATCGTCCCATTTTTGGACAAAAAGCACACTGGTTTTAGTGCCGGTGTGAGGTTTAAAAACATTTCCATGCAAGCCGACAACCGCCAAAATTCGGCAGCGTTCGGCGATAAAATCACGAATATATTTATCACTGGAATTGTTAAAGCGACCTTGCGGCAAAACAATAGCCATTCTGCCGCCGGGCTTAAGGAATTGCAAATTGCGTTCAATGAAAAGTACATCACGGCTCATTTTTGTTTGATACTTGCCGTCAGATTTTTTGGAGAGTTCATATTTGTGCAAAATACGAGTTTCTTTAATATCACCGGCAAAAGGCGGATTCGCCATCAGAATATCAAAATTAAAATTGCGGAAATTATTATCTGCGCGGAGCTTGCGAAGTTTCGCCCAGCCTTCCATGTAAATATCTTTCCAATCTTCGTCCTTTTCGTAGCGTTCATACCAGCGTTCGTAGTCGATAGTATTCAGCCAAAGTACATTAGTTTTGCCGTCGCCTGCGATAAGGTTTAAGGTACGCGCCACGCGCACGGCTTTTTCGTCAAAGTCAATAGCGAAAATATTATTTTGAACATATTCGGCGAATTTCGGCGGCTTATTTTCGGCGGTAAAAAGTTCGCTGTCTCCGTAATTTTTCCAGACGTGAAAAATAGTATGTACAGGAAAACCGCAACTACCGGCGGCAGTGTCAATCATAGTTTCATTTTCTTTGGGATTGAGCATTTTAACGCACATATCAATAACATAGCGCGGCGTGAAATATTGCCCTTTTTCGCCTTTTTGAGACTTGCCCATAAGATATTCAAAGGCGTCGTCGATAACGTCAAGGTTAGAATTGAAAAGTTTGACATTCTGCAAAGACGAAATGCAAATTGCCAAGTGCGAAGGCGACAATTTTAATTTATTGTCATTGTCGAAAATGCCTCCCCATTTACCTTGAGCCTTGTCGAAAATTTTTTGAATAGTTTCTTTTAATTCGGCGTCAGTTTCGCCGTAATTTCTGAACTCTAAAAAACGCGCCCTATTATTCGCGCTCATTTTTTCGTCGTAGAGTTTTATATAAATCAGCTTGAAAATTTCCTCAAAAACATCAACGCCCGCGTTTGCCAAAACTTCGTCTTCCATTTCAAGGATTAAATCTTTGAGTGATTTATTTTCCTTAGCAAGTTTATCTTCCTGGATAAGTTTTTGAATAGTCCAGCGTTCAGTTAAAATATCTTTGAGTTTTTGCGCGGCGTTTGGTATGTTGGGAATATCTTCAAAATAATTTGGATCTTTGCGGTGGTAGAAAGAAATTTTATCGCCGTTCGTCCAAACGCCCATAGTTGCGCCGGTAGCGTTGCAGTAACTGCGAAGTTGTTCCTTGCCGTCTTTTAGGTTAGGGCGTTTAACTTCGACAATAATATATACGACTGTCGGGCGGTCTTTTTCCATAACTGCAATATCGGCGCGTTTGACTTCCGTCCCAAAATTTACACCGCGTTCAACTTGAATTTGAAATTTCGGGTAGCCGTAAGTATGAATTAATTTGTAAATAAAAAGTTGCCGGATAACTTCCTCCGGCTTGATTTGAATTTCTTTGTCGCGTATCAAACATTTCATAAAATATTTGCCGTTAGATTTTTTGTAAATTTCTTTTTCAATGGCGGCAATTTCAGTTGGTGTAAATTGTGAAAGTTTGTACGCAGAATCTTTTAGAATTTGTTCAATCATTGGAAAACCTCAATAAATATTTTTGCCGCTGAAAATTTCAATCATTTCACGGCGTAAGTTGGAAGAAATTTCAAGGCGAGTTTTCGGCGGTATTTCGTAACTGTCGGTATTGAAAAGATAATTCTGCAAGTCCATTTCTTTAATCAGCATTCGCGTATGAAACAAATTTGCTTGATACATATTAATATCAACGGCGTCATAAGAATCTAAAATTTCTGCGCTGATAAATTCCTGTATTGAAGTCATTTCACTGTCCATAAAAATTTTTTTGCCGGATAAATCCCGCGTAAAGCCGCGCACTCTATAATCCATTGTAATAATATCAGAATCGAAACTTCCAATTAAAAAATCCAGCGTATGCAACGGCGTAATTTCTCCGCAAGTTGAAACGTCAATATCAACGCGAAAAGTTGCAATGCTTGTTTCGGGATGAAATTCCGGGTAAGTGTGAACTGTAACATGGCTTTTATCTAAGTGCGCCAAAATTATTTCGGATTTTTCACGCGGCAATTTTTGTCCGGCGGCTATTGCGGCTTCTTCAGCAATTAAAATCGTAACGCTTGCGCCTTGCGGGTCGTAGTCCTGCGTAGAAATATTTAAAATCCTTGCGCCTATCATTTCAGTTACTTTGGTTAAAATATTCGTCAAACGCTCTGAATTGTATTGCTCGTCAATATAAGCGATATAATCTATTTGTTCACGATGCGTTTTGGCGTAACAAATATCATAAATATTAAAGCTTAGCGATTTGGTAAGATTATTAAAACCGTAAAGCTTGAGTTTTTCTTCCAACTCGTAATTCTCCCCCCAACACAGGCAAAAAAAAACTCGGTATTTCCGAGAATTTTTTTATATATTTCGATTTTAAATTTCAATGTTGGTGGAGACGAGGGGGATCGAACCCCTGACCTCTTGAATGCCATTCAAGCGCTCTCCCAGCTGAGCTACGCCCCCGCAATGTACGTATACTAAATTATTTATCCCATTTTGTCAAGAAAAATTTTTAAAAAATATTTAACAATTTGTGAGTTTGGGGAATGACACGGACGAATTTTAATTTTTGTAAGGCGGCGGCTTGCAGCTGTAAAATTTTTTGTGCAGAAATTGCCCGCACATTTTTTACCGGCTGTAATTCTTCGCTCATTGTTTTAAAAAATATTTAACAATCTGTGAGTTTGTGGAATGACGCGGACGAATTTTAATTTTTTTAAGGCGGTGGCTTGAAACTGTAAAATTTTTTGTGCAGAAATTGCCCGCACATTTTTTACGGGCTGTAATCCTTCGCTCATTGTTTTAAAAAATATTTAACAAATTGTGAGTTTGGGGAATGACACGGACGAATTTTAATTTTTGTAAGGCGGCGGCTTGAAGTTGTAAAATTTTTTGTGCAGAAATTGCCCGCACATTTTTTACCGGCGTTACGGGCTGCAGAATTAATAAAATTTCCGGCGAAATTTCGGCAATTAAATTTATAGCCGTGTCAAATTCTTCTGCCGTTGTTTCTGCCGAAATTACAATTTTTGCATATAAATCTTTTTGGGCGGCGATTTTTAAAAATTCCCTGTGCTGATTAAAATAATTTCCTGCAACGCTCGGCAATTTTATATCTGCGCTAATTATATCTACGCAATCTATAATTTGTGAAAGTTCAGCCGCCAAAGTTCCATTCGTTTCAAGGAAAATTTTTAAGCCGGTATTCTTAATTTTTTCGGCAACTTCATGAATAAATTTCCAATGTAAAAGCGGTTCGCCGCCGGTAAAGCTTACTGAATGAGTTGGAACTTCCAAATTAAAACGTTGAATAATTTCTGCAACCTGCGCCGCGCCGATAGGATTTTTTATTTTCTCAAAAAACATTGAGCCGGCAAAATTTTCAACTTTGCAAAAATCAGCGCGTTTAAAATTTGTGTCACAGTAAGCGCAATTCAAATTACATTCAGCCAAACGAATAAAAATTTGGCGGTAACCAACATATTTTCCTTCGCCTTGAATTGATGAAAAAATTTCAATTATATTTAACATTTTTGCCTCCTTTTCCTTTGTCAAGGGCTTGTAATTAAAAAATTTTCGTGTTATTATACCTATGAAAGAGGAATTAATCTGGAATGTACGAGGACTTAAATTAATGTCTAACCTACAATATTTTAAGGGAATCTGATTTGTGGCGGCAGATGTAGAGTCGTATTTTTCTCAGCGAATAACAGAAACCGCGCTTAAGGTACCCACCTGCTTTACGCAGGTTTAGGCATTTTGAGGATACGGCATTTTGGACGCCTGTTTTGAAAAAGGAGCTGTTGACTTTGGTTGG
>FLNY01001042.1_pt1 | contig 12148 bp, 7 predicted proteins | sample 1140381 | NCBI WGS metagenome assembly FLNY01 (sample SAMEA3878172, study PRJEB12797) | bioreactor metagenome | biome: Moose rumen | place: Sweden | collected 2011-10
CTTTGTTTCATCTTTTACGTATTTTTGTCGCCAGAAGGGTATATCCCAAGAATTGGCATTTTCATATTTTTATTAATTCAGCGAACCCTAATTATTAATACATAGTTGTTTGTAATTTAAGGAATTATATTTAATTATGGAGTTAGAAAAGACACGAGACATTACATATTACGCCTCATGGGCCTATAACTCGATTTGAAATTATTTCCGTCCTGCCCTGATGGTCCGAATTAATCCAATTGTTATGACAGGCTTGGCGATACACTCAAATAAACAGGACCAGAGAAGGCGTACAATTCAAAAGGTGGAAACCGACAAAGCCGGCACCACCTGCAACAAGGACTTTGTTCTGAACTTCTTTATTAAGCATTCCCATCTCACTCACCATTCAGACTTCCCTCATATAGGACACCACCAATTTCAATTTGAATAACGGCAGGGCTTTCAGTCATACATGACAATGACAACATGTAAATGCTATTGCCATTCACTAGAATGTTGCCAGACTGTAGCAAGGTGGCATTACCGTCATAAACTGAATAAGCGAAAGTGAGTGCCGAAATGTCGGGATTCTCAAATTCAATCTGACCCAAGGACTGAGCATAATAGACAGTCAAAGGACAGCCATTTTCAACAGGGGATTTTGTCCCTCCAAGATTGTCACCTAATCCTTTTTTCTTAGGCACGAGGGTGACTGTTACAGGATCGTCTCCACTAGCAAGAACAGGTGAGAAGGGAAGAACGGACATCACAAACAGCATGATGATTTTCACAAATGATTTCATAATAATTTACATTAAAAGTTATTAAATATTTTGCCGCAAAGTTAGGAAAAATTATAGCATCCCTCAAATTTTCAACATTTCAATGTGTTTCTGAAAAAATATTTTTTTCTTCAAGAATCATTGTATAAACGTTTAACTTCTTATTATACAAGCCATTGCAGAATTTCTATTTAATAAGAATTTTCCGTTCGTTAATTCACCAAAATTTGAGAACGTGAAACACGTTGAAACATTAATTTCTTGCCAGTACGGAATAAATGACGTAACTTTGCAAAAAAAAGAATCTTTATGGGAAGTTATCTAAGACCCACCGCACTGCTCTGCCTTTTGCTCATCATGACAGCATGTGGGCAACATTCAGATTTGCTCCGCAGGATGGAGCGGATTAAGAGAATCGGCAACACAGACACTGAAACAGCCCTTCTGATGTTGGATTCCCTGGAGACTCAAATCAGGGACATGCCAAAACACATACAGATGAAATATGATTTGCTTGGGCTTAGACTGCACGACAAAGCAGATGACATGCCAAACTCAGACATCGTGGCAAAGAACGTGGTGAATTTTTTTGAAGAGAACGGAGATGACTTGGAAAAGCAGGAAGCATGCTATTACGCAGGAAGCGTGTATAGGGATTTGAAGGACACTCCGAGAGCTCTGGAGTACTTTTACAAATCAACTGACGTTGCAAATGCAGGAAAGGAATGCGACTCGCTGATGCTTAGAAACGCTTATTCACAAATCAGCTATTTGCTTTGGTCGGTTCAGGATTATCCAAAGGCTAATTACTATGCCAAAAAAGAATATGAGATTGGCAGGCAAATTAAAACGGAGACCATCAATGCCCTCATTCATTTAGGAGTCACGTATAACCAAATTGACAGTGTGGAGCAGGCAAAGACATACTTTGACAAAGTCTTAGACAAAATCATGGCAAACGACTCTACGGTTGACGACAACACCATATACCTTTTGATAACCAACTACTCACTTCTTGGCGACTACAGCCAAGCAAAAAAATGCTATCTACTCTCTCAGCAGAGGAACAACCATAACGCTCACAAAAACTACCAAAGCCTGGCAACATACTTTGAGCTGACAAATCAGATAGATTCGGCCATCACATACTATAAACAGGTAATTGACAGCAGGGAAGACTTGTTCAATGTATTTGACGCATCAAAAAGCCTGCTTGATATTTATTATAAAGCAGGCAAATACAAGGAGGCTGCTTTCTACGCCAACATTTTCAGGGAGGTGAGCGACACACTGGACTTTGGTAGAAGGCAGGAGCTGGCGGCAACCGTGAACAACCAATACCAATACCACCTGGACAAGGAGAAGGAACGCAAGCTCTGGGAAGAGAGGGAGAGGATGCGCTACTTAATTATCATCATATCCATCGTCGCAATGCTGGTAACTACTACGCTGGGACTTATTCTTTTTTATAGAAAAAACCACAGCTTGAAAGAAAAGCTTGCATTGACCAAAAAGTTGGATGAAATTGAGGCAAGCAAGTCTGAGCTTCAAAGCAAAATCGCTGAAAGGGAGGAGGAGCTTGGAGAAGCCCAGTCGTCATTAGAGGAAGTGCAAGCTGACCTGGTTACATTGAAAGAGAGGCTTGGATTTGTAACAAATGAAATCAAGGAGAAACAGAAAGAATGTTCGGATTTGGAAAGGCAATTGGCAAGGCAGCTGGACATGAACCGGACATTAGTCAACTTGGTAAATCAGGCAAACTTGGAAGAAAAGGCTGAGGAAGTAGTGCAGGCTATACGGCAGAGCGCAAAAGGGAAAAACATGACAGCAAAAGAATGGAAGCAACTGTATCATGCCATAGATGAACTCTATCCAGACTTCTACGACATGCTGACTCTGAATCTTGACAAATTTAATGAGCAACAAATGCAGGTGTGCTATCTCATGAAAATCGGACTTTCCAACCAGCAGATTCAAAATATGACGAATCTCTCACGTGTCACCGTCTGGCGGTGGACCAAGAAATACGGATGGATCGTCTCTTCGGACAAAAAAGGAGGGAAATAATCCGCATGGAAAAAAACTTCAAATTTCAAACTTCAAATTTCAAAGTATCTGTCTTCTTGTCTGCATTTAAAAACAGCGTTCCCGGAAATTTGGGAACGCTGTTTTTTTTCGTTTACTGGATTCCAGCTTGTTGAAGCTTGGCTGTCGCTTTTTCTATCATGTCCATCGTGCCGCTTCCGTCGCTCACGTATTTCACAACCATATCGGCATACTCGATGGCTTCCTTCAGTTCAGCGGACGGACTGGACTGCGCCTTGGCTTTCTCCACGAGGGGCAGCAACTTCTCCATGTCCTCAAGCTCAGGAAGGTTGCCGGGACGCATCGAATTCAGCGCAGCATTCAGGTTGGCTGTGGCCTTGTCGATGGCAGTCTGGTCGCTGCTCAGGTCGGGGTTGTCGAGGATGCTCTCTGCCTTGCGAAGCTGCTCCATCATGCGGGCATAGCCATGCTTGGCCCAAGGAGCATATTCAGGCACTTTCACCTCCAGGTCATTCCAGCGCTGCTGGGCATTACGACGGATCTTGGCCTCGCCCATCGTCTCACGCAACTGGGAGATGTCGGCACCGGCCTCCCCTTCATCGCCCACCACCGGCTCAGGGATGCCTGGCAGATTGAAACGGAAATAATGGGTGACGTGACGGTCGGCATAATAGTCGGGAATGAAATGGCGGCCGCCGATGTCCATCGTGTACACGTTGGTGTAGGCACGTCCTGCCTGCTCGTCGCTCGGTCCGTTCAGCGTCAGGCTGTTGAGAGAAGGATTGAGCGTCAGCGTAGCCTCGTTCCAGTTGCTCAAGCCAGTAGTGGACATCACCAGCGGGCCATACATGAACGCACCGGTCCACAAAGGCTCAAACTCGGTCCGGGTCTCGTTCTTCCCCGTGGCAGCAATCTGCATCTTGTCAGGACCGAAGTCGATATGAGGAGCGAACGGCATGTCAATCTCAACAACGTCCTTCGTGCTCCATTTGCGCAGCGGAATCTCCACATAGGTGCCAGGACGGCAGCCAGATGCCATCTCCTTGCCGTTCAGTTTCACGCTGAAGCCTCTTGTGGCCCAATAAGGTACTCGCAGCTTCATCGCGAACTTGCCACCGCCTTTCGTGATGCTGATTTTGCTCTGCTCTGCCGGCCACTTACATTCCTGACGCAGAGTCACCTTCTTGGCATCCCACTGGGCTGTGGATGGGAGGTAGAGCGCCACCCAAAGCGTGTTGTCGCTCACGAAATAAGCAGCTTCCTGGTATTTCACGTGGTTCTCCGCGCCGGTGCCACCGCAGCAGGTGGACTGAGGCGTCTCATTTCCCCACGGCTTCGACGCGTCGAGACCCACGGCATACTGATACAGTGTGGCATAATGCTCGGGATGGAGGCTGCCCACCAGCTGGTTGTAGAGCAGACGCTCGTAATAGTCCATATAGCCGGCGTTGTCAGGGTCGTAGCAGTTCAGGTCTTTCGAAAGCTTCGCCAGGTTGTAGGCGCAGCAGGTCTCGTTAATCGTGGGCTCGGGATAGAGGTTGCGGCGTCCGTCGCCCGTCACATTCGTACACATCGACAAAATCTGGGAGTAAGGCTGACGGAACATCTCTCCGTTGCCCACGCCGCCCATGGCATAGCGGTAGCGGCCCTGGATGAAGTTCCAGAAGTTGTAGGCCAAGTTATAGTAATAGGGATTCTTGTTACCGCGGTAGCTGCGCAGGGCACCGATCACCATCGGGATATGCTGGTTGGCATGGCGCGTGCGGATGGCGTCCACGTTTTTCGACAACGGGTCAAAGAAGGCCGGTGAGTCGAAATAGTTGGAGGCCTCGAGCAGATGGGCTGCCTCGGTCTTGTTGTCCACCATCTCGGAAAGACGGGCCAGACTCTCAGCCATGCCGCCCACCTCACCGGCGATATACATGTTCCACATCTCATAGCGGTTGCCTGGAACAGCGCGACGCTCTTCCTGTGTACCGTCGGACTTCACATACGTGCGGTAGTGCAAGCGGTTCCATACCCAAAGACCCATGTCCTTGGCAATGAGCAGCGCCTTCTTGGCCGTGGCCTTGTCGTCGATGTAGGTGGCGATGTCAATCAGGCCGGCCAGCTGCTTGTGGACAGAGTAATAGGGTGCCCACACCCACTGCTCGTTGTTGTAGGCGCGGTACATCTCTATCAGCACGCAGTGCTGGGCGGGAATGGCATTGAGATAGCCATAGCCATATTTCGTATAGTCTTTCTTGTAGTTGTCGAAGTCAGCCCAAGTACCTTTCATCTCCTTCAGTTCCGCATCGGGCGCAAAGTCACGGGCTTCCCAATAACGGCCCAGTTTCTTGTCGTACACAAACGTACGCTCCTGGCAAGCCCGCAGCTCGTCCACCATCGTCTGGATATTCGTGCGCAGCTGGGCTTTCTGCTTCTCGTCCTGACAGCTGGCGAACGCCATGGCGAGTGCCGACATATAATGGCCGGACCCATGGCCTTTCAGCTTGGTCGTCGGGGAGTCCCAGCCGTCGGCCTTGGGATAGCCGTCGGTGGGAAGGCCATAAGTGTCGCGGTAGTTATAGAGCTGCTGCTTCACGTCGAGGCTCAGCAGGTTCTGGATATCGAGGTCGCGGTTGTGGGTCAGGCGGTTCTCGCCGTCTATGCTCACCTTGTCAAGAGGCAGCGGCTGAGCAACCGGAATCGGGTTCGGCACCGCGTCGGCTCCACCCACCACCGTCACATGAGCCACCACAGGAAAGCCGGCGGTCGTCGTGTTGTCGCCTGTGATATAGCCTTTCACGTCGTAGCTCGAACCCACAGGATTTTTCGAGGCGTCTGCCTCCGATGACTCTACCGAAGAGGATGAGTTCATCCACTTCACCTGACGGTATTCGCTCCGCCCGTTGTCATAACTCACCCACAGACGGTAAGGCAGACGGGGTGCGGTCCCGACAGGACACCTCACCGCCACATCCTCCATCTGTACGATTTTCAGGAGCGGCTCTTTTTGAGCACTCGCCTCGTAAGGCAGCATCAATAAACTGAATGCGGATACCACACCGCAAATCATCATTCGTTTTGTCAGCATTGTATTAGTTTTGAGTTTTATTCTTTAAGTTGAGCTTGATTAGTCGAGACGCCCCGTGGGGCGTCTTGTAACTTAATGCCGTGTCCTCTTGTAACTGCACTATTCACTTTTCACTATTCACTTTTCACTTAGTAAACACGTACTTCCCGTCCCCGGTCATCCCTTCTGCGGAGATATACAGCTGCGAACACGTGGAGTTATTATAAAACTCCACCGACGCGTTTCCATTTTCGTCTGCCACGACATCCGGCGCCCACCACAGCGTGCGGCGGTAGTCGTCGGCCACGGGAGGGATCGACCCATAGTCGTCGGTCTTAAATTTCGTCGCCACGTCATATCCTTGGAAATGGGTATACCGACGTCCTTTCTTGCTGGCTGTGCTCACATAAGGGTCGGTGAACATATAGACAATGACGGCATAGTCCTTCGACTGCTGGTCGGACCATATATATACCGAACGTAATTCGTCGACAAAGCCCTTGAACACGGTAGGCCAGTCCCAGGTGGAGAGTGTCTGAAGTTGTATATCAGGAATATATGGATATGGTTGTCCACCCTCACTTGTTTTTTTCTTGCCAGTAATGGTGTAGATGGAGTTGTTCAGCATCCAGATGATATTACGGTCACCGTAACTGAAGTCGCAAAAACATGTCCCTTCCTCCCAGTCTGCGGACCCGCCGTCATCATTGCCCTGCCACACAACTTCATTGGATGGTCCGTTGAGCATCGGATTCACCGAAGCCAGCCACAAGTCGACACGCGGCGGGACTTCACCCTTGTCGTCAATGGCATCCATCGCCTTGTGCATGTCGTAATAGATATTGGCATGAAGACGAGCGTTTGTCTCATCCCATGCGGGATTTCGGCGGGTCTTCCAACTGGGCTTCTTGGCCTTAACCGTAGCACCGGACAGCGCATACTGGCCACGACCCGTCTGCATCAGCTGCATGCGGTCTTTGTCTATCTTCTCAAACGAAGCAACATCCACCTTGCTCTGCTGAGGCGGTTCAGGAAGAACCGTCGGACTCGCCTCCGCAGTGGTGATATAGCGGGGCTGAGGCTGGAACTGACGGTCGATCGTCACGCTGTAAGTTTTCAGCTTGTCCTTGATTTTGGTCAATATCTGCATATTGTACTCGCCATAGGCATCATCCGGCAGACGGAACGCATAGAAGCCAGTGCTGTCGGTTTTGGTCTCTCCATGGGCAACCTGGCCCTTGTCGTTGTAGATATAGAGGGTCATATCCACATCATTCACAGGATTGTTCTTGATGAATTTCTTCCAGGAGGGCTTCAGATGGCCATAGACGTAAAGGCCGTCCTCCACGGTCTGCAAACGCTGACGCCAGGGAGCCATGTCTGACATCACCTCCCAGTCGTACCTCCGCCATCCGTTGAAACGCATCAGGCTGTCGGCGGCTAGGCGGTGAGACTCGTCATCGGCCTCGAAATAGTACTCGGGATGAGGGATATATCCGGCGATATCCGACGACAGCAGCATATAGGTGTTGATATTGCCATGAGGGCCGTTCACCAGGTCATTGTAATCCATGGCGGAGAACGACAGATGGGCATTCGGTAGCGTATGCAAATTCAGACGAACCTTACCGCAGGGGCTCAGCGTCACGTCCTTCAAGCTGGTGGCAACCGTGTCGGACGTCTCCGGATTGGGACAGACGAAGAACAGGCGCTCAGCATGGATATGGCCGGCAGTGTCGAACAAGGTCAGCTGGTTCACACCGGGACGGAGCATACGCCGCGGGAAACGTTTCTCAACAAGGTCATGCATCCTGATCGTGTCGGTGATATAGATGTTGCCGCTGTTCATCAGCGTCATGCCAATGAACGAACCTTCCATCGAAGGGGTCGATAGAATCTTGGCGCTTATATCATCGCTGATGGGGTCGACAAGAAGAACCAGACCCTCCTCAAGCGCTTCGGGCATCTCAAATTCCAGCTTCTTCTGATCGGGCGTGGTCAACAGCAGGGTCATCGCCCTGCTGGTCGGAACGATGTCGAAGATGCCCTTGCCGTCACCGTTGCTCACGACGATAGCCAACGTGTTGCCGGCACTGTCCACCACTTCCCCAGCCAATGCGACTGGCTGGTGCTCAGGGTCGGTCACAGTGAAGGCTACACGGCTGAACAACCCTTTCACCATCTTGCCACCCTCAGGATAGATATTCACGGTATAACCGCGAGCTTTACGCTTCTTTTGCTGAACGGGGTCGAGCGTGGTGAGGCTGTCTGGCTGGATAAGGCGGTCAGGCAGACGCTGGTGATAGGCGAAACGGTCTATCTGGGGATTACTGTAGTCACCTTCGGTCTGCGGCTTCAGGAACACGGGGAAAACACGGGAGAAGCAGGCGGCATCACCGAAATTCAGCATATAGCGCGTATAGGCGCGTATCTCATAAAAACCGGCCGTATAAAGGCTGTCGAGCATGAAGTCGCCGTGAGCCTCACCGCCTTCCAGACGGAGCTTCTGCTGCTTCACAACCACCCCTGACGGATTCAGCAAGTCAACATAAAGAACACGGCTGATGTCGCTAGGCTTGCCGGTGTCACTGCGGGTGACATAACACTTGAAATACATCCGCTCGTTCTCGAAATAGCCGGTATTGTCGAAATGAAGATAGGCCTTCTCCTGGGGGTAGGTCTTCTGAAACAGAGCGACATGATTCATGCGCCCGACAATCTGGCTGAGCGGTGTCGGTGCATCCTGAGCAAAACTGCACATACTGCCCAGAATGAATATAGCCAGTAAGGATATTCTTTTCATTTCATGATGTTTTTAGTTAGTGGTTACCAAATGGTACATGGGTCGGAATATTTTAACCAACCTCATAAAGAAGCAATCTTTCCAAGATTCTTTTTTAATGATGAAGCAATCCAGCCCATGCGACTCATCAGAGTAGAGAAAGTTGCCCTGTCGTGAGCCGGCACCTTCAATTGGTAGGTGTCCATTTCTGACTCTGCATTTTCTTGAATATCTGAAGGATCATAATAATAGCCTTGCTCTGGCAACATGCTGTCTGATACCGCCGAAGGTTCCAACAAGGTTTTTGCGGTCAACTGTTCGCGGCTGGCCTCTACCAAGTAAAGTGCATTGTCTACCTCTGGATGAAGATAAGCATCGCGTAAATCCAACTGACCACCGACAAATGCCATCAGACGGGGTTCGGAAATCTGAACACCAAGATAGTCATATCCTTCACTTGTCTTCTCAAAGAGAGTACACAAATAACGGGTACCTGTCACGTCTGCTGCTGTCAGAATCTGAGGCACGTCATAATATTCTAATATCTGAATCAATGATAGTTTTCTCATACTTGCAACATTGATAAATTTGCTATTTTAAAATGTTTTGTTCGCCACCAAGTGAAATGAGAGCGATGAACGCCTGTCTGCTTCACAACTCCATCCTTTGGGTTTAAAGTCAGCATTATAACCCCATGGTATTGCCTGAACATCGGCAATTTGAGGTTTTTACGTGCTTTGGACTCACTCTCAATTAATGAAAGGCCAACAGCCAAAGGTAGTTGTTCACCCCAATCTCGTTCAGGATTGGCCTCTGCATAGGTCACGAAATCGTTTTCGTCGTACACTGAAGATTTTTTTGCCAGACGATGAAAAATGTGATTATCGGGAACGCAGATATCCTCCGGAGGACAATTGTCAGGCATTTCACAAGCCCATATGGGATGAAACTTATTACAGTAGGCCTGAATTTTACATGGTGTGAGCATAAACAATATTTTTTGCAAATGTACAAAAAAAGATGTATCTTACCATATTTTTTGTGTTTTTTATCGTAACTTTGCATAAAATACGATGAAAAAAGGACTCACCTGCTCATGAAATTTCTCATTTCTATCATATTACTTTCACTGACGTCTGTGTGCGTATCCGCACAGACCGACTCACTCATGGTAGAAAACAATGACTCGCTGAGAAACGACACGATACTTCTCCCGAACAGCTATGCGGACAACGACAGCACGCAAAACGACTCGGTCACCGATGATTTCTACGCTGTAAAAGACCTTGACACCGACGACTTTGACCCCGTTATCTATGAGCTGCCTACTGTGCTCGACTCCATCTTCCATTTCAGAAATTCACTGGGTGAGATGCCGGACTCTATCCGCTCCAACTCCTATATGAAATACGACGTCAACGTCTTGAAACGGAACCTCACCATGTTCTTCGTGCCAAAGATGGACATACTGCTCACGGGAGCCAGAAAGGCTTTCGGGGAGTCCGTCAACAAAGTGACTTTCTTCGAGGGCGACAAAACCGAGTCTGAGGTGATGGTCAACAGCTACACGCTCAGCAGGAGCGGCGCGAGGAACGTGCCTTCAGTCATCAGCTACCTCACACCATACATCTACAACCGGACCATCTTCAAGTCTTATATCTTCTCACCGTTCCACAGAACCAACCGGTATCTCTACCGCTACAAGCTCAAAATGCTAGGAAGCTGGGCGGAACTGTCGTTCAAACCCAAAATCAAGAACCCGCAGCTCATCAAGGGAAAGGCGCTGATCAACCCGGCGAACGGACAGGTGCTGACCACAACTTTCAAATGCGACTTCAGAATGTACAAGCTGCGGTTCAACATCCAGATGAACGACGGGTCTGAGCCCCTTGGCGACCCTAACGGAGCAACGGCAGCTCCATTACTGCCTAAAAGATGCAACATCGTGGCGAACATGAGGTTCCTCTGGAACAAGGTGGACGTCAACTACGAAAACACATACGAGCTGAAAATGCAACTGCCAGACTCCCTCAGCAAGAAAAGAGACAGGGACCTGATGGACAAAATCAGGCCTTACCCCCTCACCGAGGAGGAAGAGACGCTCTATCAGCAATACGACAGCCTCAACGCCCCGCAAAGGCTCGACTCACTGCACAAGGCCAAGCAAAGCAAATTCACGATGAAGCGGCTTTGGACCGACTACGGAAAACAGCTGTTCAGAACGCATACGGCGGAGGTCGGTAACGCAGACTTCAGGCTCAACCCCCTCATCGACCCCATGCAGCTGCTGCACAGCTCTACTAAGGGTTTCATCTACAGAATCAAGACCAGGGCCGTCGTACAGCTAGGGGAAAACTCCGCCATCACCTTCGCACCAACGGGGGCATACAATTTCAGAAGAAAACGATGCTACTACGAGCTACCGCTGTCATGGGAGTTCAACGAACGGAAGAACGCTCATATTCAGATGAACATGTACAACACCGACCCCATCAGCAACACGGGAATCAAATACGAGGTGAAGAAAGTGAAGGACAAGGACGCAATCGAATTTGACTCACTCAACCTGGAATATTACCACAACATGAGGCTCATTCTCGACTTCCAGTACTCCTTCAGGCCGTGGAACCAGTTCAACGTCGGAGCAAACTTCTACAGACGATCGCCTATGCATAAACAATATGTGAACGCGAAGGGAGAACACGAGAAAACGAACTTCACTTTCGCTCCTTTTGTGGAGTGGACTCAACGGCTCTGGGAAAAAGGACCAACTCTCAACATCAACTACGAGCAGGGTATCATGAACATCATGGGAGGCACCAACTCCTATGGAAAGCAAGAGACCGACATCACATGGAAACTGCCACTCAAAAGGCTACGCACCGTTTCGCTCAGGCTTGGAGGAGGATGCTACATCTTCAACAACCGGAACCGCTTCCTCGATTTCAACAAATTCCGGGACAACAACCTGCAGGACACATGGAACGACAAGTGGACCAGCGACTTCCAGCTCATCGACCGACGATGGTACAACGCCAGCGACTTCTACCTGCGAAACAACGTCACATACGAGTCGCCACTCATGCTGGCATCTTGGCTCCCAGTCGTCGGACGGCATGTCCGAATGGAGCGTGTCTACGTCAACAACCTCGTCGTCGAGGACTTCCACCCCTACACCGAGCTGGGATACGGATTCGCAACGAAAGCATTCTCGTTCGCAGCTTACACATCATTCATGAACGGAAAATACAACAGCATCGGATGCCGCTTCTCCCTCGAACTCTACACCAGCCACTATTAACTTTGAGGTTTGAAATTTGACGTTTGAAGTTTATTCAGACCATCACCCCCATCCGCACGGCCCTAAAATCTCTCAACTCTAAACGCTCAACTAAAAATATGAAAATTATTATCGCCATCGACTCGTTCAAAGGATGCCTATCATCCAAGGAAGCCAACGAAGCAGCCAAGGCCGCAGTCCTGCAGGCAATGCCATCAGCA
>FLNY01004904.1_pt1 | contig 12123 bp, 11 predicted proteins | sample 1140381 | NCBI WGS metagenome assembly FLNY01 (sample SAMEA3878172, study PRJEB12797) | bioreactor metagenome | biome: Moose rumen | place: Sweden | collected 2011-10
GGCGGCGGTTTGCAGGGCTTCTATCTGCTTTTTGTAGTTTTGTATGAGCTTGTCGTAGGCTGATAGTATCGAGGCGATTTTTTGTTGTGTGGGGAGAGGAGGTAAATAACATTTTAAATGCTTGAGAATACTTTGAGTAATTAATGGCTGCGCTGCACCACCAGCAAAGGAGTTTAATTTCGATGTCCCTAACATATAAAATGCATATGGGTAAACTATCTTTGTTTCATCACATTCTGTTATCAAAGTATTATCCGTAGCATAAAATTTATCAGGATAGTAATTAACAGAGCCACAATATGCACCAACACGACCAAGGATTATTCGATTAGAATAATTAAATGTATCTGAATATCCAATTACACCATTTGAACCATAAACTGGATATTGTGTACCTTCTTTTATAAAAGGTTTTCCACTATTCCATTTAAATAAATCCTTATATTTATATTCTTTCCACTCTTTCATTTACTCTTACCTAATTCTCTTTTATAGATCCCGAAACACATGACTGTAGCTGGCGTGCAGTCATGGCGTAGCGTTCGGGATGACAGTTTTCATAGAGACGCCGTTAGGCGGCTCGAATCCGTGTGACAATTACTTTTCACCAGAAATATTTTCAGAAAGCCCTTTTTCAATTTCTCCATTCTCCATTTTCAATTGATTTTGCGTTTATTGCCAGCAAAGCTTCAAGGCGTAAAATCGAACTCGTGTGATAATTTTTGTCTGTTGACAATCACGTATTTTCGCCATATATTATATATGAACCACTGAAAAAGTGAATGCTTCGTAGGTGGTGTTTTTTTTGTCTATTTCGGATAAATCACAAGTCCGTATTCATTCGATTTTGACGCTTTCAAGTTCAGTCTGTCATAATATTTCAATGTCGCCATAACTCGTGACACAAACTGTGTGTCTATCACATTCTGCACTCTGGCAGGCAACGGCTGTCCGTTCACGACGCACTTAAAATATAAATGCACAAAATACGAAACAAAATCACAAATCTGGATAAAATACGATTCCGACGAGTCTTTTTCTAAAATGTCTTCTATCAGGCATTTTATCGGCTGGTTCACTGCTCCAAAAGTGTAATGAGACTGAATCGGGTTGTATGCTCTTATTGCTCTCGCCGTTTTTCGCATTGGAGCAAGTCTACCTTTGTCGGTAATTATGATATAGTTCCAATTTCCTTCGCTGTCGTTTTCTATTCGCTGAATGTTGTATGTGAGTGCTTTTTCAAGGACATTATAGCTGTTGTCCGTTATCTTTGTTTTGTCGATTATGACATTTACGATTGACAAATCCATTTGCTCTGCAATGCACTTTGTAAAAGCGATGAGGATTTCCTGCTTCTGTTCTTTTGTCCAGCCGTAATTTCTGTATGGATTTTTGTCTGTCAAAAACGCTTTTGTGTGCATTTCTTCTGTCGCATGAAATCCGTATTTTTCTTTGAGAAGCGCACGGCAGTTTTTCATTGCATTAAAGTTGCTCTGCCAGTTAGTTGTTTTTGTGTAGATGCTTGTCAAAACAAAATCTTGGCTAGAGCTGTTTATAAGTCCGTCGTCGCCTGTTTCGTCAAAATATGCAATCACTGTTTCCATTTCTCCATTCTCCATTCTCAACTTTCTCCATTTCTCAATCATCCATTCTTAATTGATTTTGCGTTAGCAAAATCGAATCCGTGTGACACCTTCTTGCCCGCTTGAATTTAACTAAACAACGGTTCTGTCTTCCAATCAGCAGGGAACCCCATTGATGGTAATTGCTCAGGTCTTACCATCTTCATAAGTTCCTTTAAGTCCGCCACAAAAGTATTATTAGGATTACAAATATCCAAAAAATTTTTAATAATACATATCGCAGCATAAACTCGGTTAGGATTAGGCCAAGAACTGACCCAATTGCCTTTCTGCGGAACGACAAAAAGTGGTGTTGTTATCAATTGACGGGAATAAAGTCGTCCATGATGAGCACATATGTTTCTGACTGTATTTATCACCTGAAACCAAGTTGCAAGTTTGTTACCGTCAGCTTTTTCAAAACCAAAATAATTGCAGATGCTTTCTTTTTCTGCAAGCTGAGGCTTCATATTCTTAAAGAATTTACTTATCGGTCCAAAACTAGAAGTTTCAAAAATCATCCATGCAGGTGGATTTGGAGATTCTGGGTATTTCGTTTCATAATGATTCTTAAATTCTTCAGAAGCCCTGTTCCAATCACTCTGTAAAAACGCAAAATCAGAATTGAATGCATTCTGGCTTTTAAATAAACGGTTGTTCAGATACCAAGTTACACCCAATGTCAGAGAAACTAGCGTCATGCGAGTTTTTAATGCAGTCTCTATAAAACTTATGCTAGAAAACAACAAAGTTCGCAATTTTAGATCAAAATTATAATCATTCCAAATATAAGACCATTTTACATTTGGCAAAAACGGGGAATTAGGAACGGTATTATCTTGATATGGATATGTATAGCCACGTAATTTATAATAATTTATGGATTGAAATATCTCCGTCAATTCTTTTCCAGAAACTTCTTGTAATCCATTTGAAATTAATTTATGTGCCAGGTATTCAGGTGTTCGAGGTGGTTTTGAAAAAATCATTTTGTCCTCCTGATAGAAATTTCAAAAGGGCAAAAAAATAACCCCACGTGAGACGCATTGTTAAGAGGCGTGCAGGGTCTTGTTGCCCTTAATATATAACCATTATTTAAAATTGTCAATTTCTTTTTCATTCCCCAAACAACCCTTTCAAATTATCTGCAATCTGTTTTTCGAGAGTTGCGGCTTCTTTGCTTAAGCCGGTAAGTTCGGTGTTGAGGCCTAACATTTTGTCTTTGAACTCAGCCTCGGTCATGCCATCGTCTTCGATTACAACTCCTACGTATCGGCCGGCATTGAGAGAATAATCCTGGTCGCGAATGCCGTCTTCGCCTTCTATGCTGGCGGCTTTGCAGAGGCCTATTACATCGGTGTAGGTTCCGTCCGGAAAGCGTTCTGTGAGCCAGTCTATCTGAGACTGCCAGTAGGCTTTTGTTTTTACTTCTTTATCCTCGCTGCTTTGAGGGGCTGCTTGAAGGGCGGCGGTGTATTCGACTATGAGGTCTTTAAAGGCCTGTGTGTCGCCATTGTAGAGGCGGGTGATGATGCCCAGATTTTTTATCTGTTCGTCGCTGAACTTTCTGTGAGCGCGGTCTACCTGGGTAAAAATTGAGCGGGCATCTATAAAAAGGATTTTGTCTTTCTTCTGTTCGTCCTGGGTTTTCTGTTTGTCGAAGAACCAGAGGGTTGCAGGAAGGGTAACGGAAGAAAACATATTGCTTGGAAGAGTTACCATCTGACTGATGATTCCTTCTTCTATCATCTTTTTGCGGATTTCGAGTTCTGAGCCACCGGCATCGCTTGCAGAGTTTGCCATAACGAGGGCTGCTTTTCCTGTAGCATTGAGTGAGCTTGCAAAATAACTTATCCAGAGATAGTTTGCATTTGGAACTGTTTCTTTTTTGTCGCTGCCTTTTTTGGCTGTTTTGGATTTATTCTTTGGAACGCCGTAGATGTTAAAGCGCTGGTCGTCTTTTACTTTGTCATACACAACTTCGTCTACATTGAAAGGTGGATTTGCCATTACGTAATCAAAGTTGCCTACTGCATTGTGTGGGTCTGAATAGAAGGAGTTTGCTTCTACGATTTCGCCGCGAACGTTGTTCAAAAGAAGATTCATTTTTGCAAGCTTTACGGTGTCGGGTTCTTTTTCTACGCCGTAGCAGCGGAACTTCATTACTTCATCTGAAGCTTTGTTGTGGCGGTGCATAAAGCGGGCTGCCTGAACAAACATACCGCCAGAACCACAGGCAGGGTCTAAGATTTTCTTTTCGCCATTCTGTGGCTGGAGAACTTCTACCATGTAGCGGACTACGGTTGCCGGCGTATAGAAGGTTCCGCCGTCTTTACCTTCCTGAAGTGCAAACTCGCCAAGGAAGAATTCGTATATTTCGCCAAATAGGTCTACGCTGATATTTTCCGGAATATCCATAAAGATGCGCATGATGTTGGAAAGGAGTTCGGGTTCTTCTTCGGGCACAAGCTGGCCGTACACTTCTTTTGGAAGAACGCCGTCCATCTTTTCGTTTTCGCGTTCTATGGCTTCCATTGCCTTTTTAACGAGGGTTGCTTTGTTTGCGTCATCGGGCGCGTCGTTGATTGTTGTGTAATAGGCTTCTGGAGGAAGGTAAAAACCACAGTATTTGATTGAGATGTCTTTTATGGATTTTTCGGCTCTAGTACCTTTTGATTTATTATATTCGGCTTCTATTTCTGCTTTGTGCTGTTTGTAAAGAATGTCTGCATAGCGGAGGAAGATGAGGCCTAAAATTGGCTGTCCGTATTTATTTGCTGCTAAGTGGGCTCCGGCACGAAGAACATCAGCGGCGTGCCAGAGGTTGTCTTTTAAGGTTTTGAGTTCTGAGTCGGTCATTAATGTATCCTATACTTTTAGATTATTTTATTATAGCAACATTCACTCGTCAAATATAGGAGTTTTTTTACGCCTGCTGATGTACTCAAATAAAATCAACACATTTTATTTTTTCTCTCTACCCATTGACACAGTAGGTAATAAAAGGTATAACATCATTATTAAATAAACCTACTGGCCTACTAGGGAATTAAAAATAAGGAATTGCCGTAACGCATTTCACAAGGAGGCATGAAAAAATTACATCCCTGTAATTTTTTCACGGCCAAGTTTCTGCCGTTGGCAAAAAACTTGCAATCCGTTGCCTCCATGCAACGCCGCTAACGCGGAGTTTTTATAGGAGAACACTATGAAAAAAATTATCGCAGCACTTTTAATCGGAGCAATTGCTCTCACATCAACTTTCGCAGCAAAAAAGAAGAACACGGTCGTCAAACTGGGTGTTGTCGGCTCTATCTATGAGGATTTGTGGGCACCAGCTCAGAAAGCCCTCAAAAAGCAGGGAATCGACCTCAAATTCGTTCAGTTCTCGGATTATGTCACACCGAACAATGCCCTTGCAAACGGTGAAATCGACCTGAACGCTTTCCAGCACCGCATTTTTCTTCAGAACGAAATCGAAAATCACAAGTACGATGTCAAACTCATCGGAAACACCTTCATTATTCCGCTGAACTTGTATTCAGTCAAAGTGAAGTCAGTTTCAGAACTTAAGGCTGGCAGCGTGGTGGCAATCCCGAACGATGTCACAAACGGAGGACGAGCAATCAAGGTTTTGGCAGCTGCAGGACTCATCACCCTCAAGGCAGATGCCGGCTTTAACCCCACAGTCGCAGACATCGCCGAAAACAAAAGCGGAATCGTAATCAAGGAGCTGGCGGCAAACACAATCCCTTCAGCCCTCAAAGATGTTGACGCCGCAATCGTAAACGGAAACTATGCCCTGGACTTCGGAATCAAAACCGAGTCAGCAATCTTCAAGGACACTTCCGTTGATGAAAAACAGTACTGGAACCTCATCGCAGCTCGCGGCAAAGACCTGAGCGACCCGGCGAAAGTCGAAATCTTCAAGAAAGTCGTAAAAGCCTTCCAGACAGCCGAAACAGAAAAAGTCTTTAACAAGGATTTCGGCGGCTACTTCATCAAAGAAGGCTGGGACATCGACGAGTTTTAATAGTTAGAAATTAGGAAGGGGCAGGGGGAAAGTCTCCCCCCTGTGCCGCACTTAGGGAACGGGCACTGCGTTAGCAGGGCAAAAACGCTTGAGAAGCGTTTTTAGTGAGTCTCCAAAGAGCTATGCTCTGCAGGCGTTGCGTCACACCCCTCTCAGCGGGCTCAAACGCCGCCCGCAACGCCCGCTTAAAATAATTTTGACGCGGATAGACGCAGATAAACACAGATATAAATAAAATTTTAAATCTGCGTGCATACGCCACTTCGTGTTGTTTGCGTTAGTAGAAATTATTTAATCGCCGCTCTCGCGGCTAGTGCATCTGCGTCTAATACAACAGGAACATGAAATGTCAAAAATCGAGCAACTTTCTTCTATAATAGAAGATTCTTCCCGCCTTATCTTTTCTGATAAAATCGAGGCCCGCTATCTTTCTGACACTCTTGGCCGCAAAAAGGGTGTGGCTTCGGCTCTGATTTTTCCGGTCTCAACTGAGGAAGTGAGTGCAATCCTTCGATTCGCTTACTCGAATGGAATTCCGGTAACGCCTCGTGGAGCGGGAACTAATCTTGTGGGGTCTACGGTTCCACAAGACGGCTCGATCATCCTTGATTTTTCTCTGATGAACAAAATTCTTGAAATCGACAGGGAAAACTTTACTGCGACGGTTGAGCCTGGCGTCATTCTTGAGGATTTTCAGAAATATGTTGAAAGCCTCGGTCTTTTCTATCCCCCTGACCCAGGCGAAAAACGCTCCTCAATCGGCGGAAACATTTCAACCAATGCTGGCGGAATGAGGGCTGTAAAATACGGAGTCACCAGAGATTATGTCATGGGCTTGGAGATTGTCAAAGCCGACGGTACTGTCATCACTTTGGGAAGCAAAAACCGCAAGGACACCACGGGCCTTGACCTCAAAGACATGGTAATTGGCTCGGAGGGAACTCTTGCCGTCATCACAAAATGTCTTTTGCGCCTTGTGGGAAAACCAGAGAAATCTTTGAGCCTTCTTGCGGGCTTCAACTCGCTAAAAAATGGGATTGAGGCCGTTCCGAAAATCTTAAAGGCAAATCTCAATCCGACGGCCGTGGAGTTCATCGAAAGAAAAGTCGTCGCTCTGGGGGAAAAATTCCTGAATCTCAAATTTCCTCTTGAAAGCGAGGCTTATCTTCTTCTCACTTTTGACGGTAAGGAAGAAGAAATCGATTCGGCCTTCAAAAACTTGCAGGCTGTCCTCAAAGATTCAGCCGAAAAAATCATTTCCCTTGATGACTCAGAGCTTTCAGAGAATGTGTGGAAGATTCGTGGCTGTCTTGTAAAGGCGGTGGAAGCCGTAAGCGAGCAGGAACCGCTGGACATCGTGGTTCCGATTGCAAAGGTCGCTGATTTCGTCAATTTTGTGAACAAGCTCGAAGGTGAGAGCGGAATGCAAATGATTAGCTTTGGTCACGCAGGCGACGGAAACGTTCACCTCTGCGTTGTCCGTGGCGACCGCAGTGAAGAAGAGTGGCAGAAAGAACTTGGCGAAAATCTTTCAAAGCTCTATTCTTATGCAAGGGAACTGGGCGGCCTGATTTCAGGCGAGCATGGTCTTGGAGTGAGCAAGAGAGACTTTTTCTTTGCGGAGACTCCAAAGGCAAATGTGGAACTGATGAACGCCGTAAAATCCGCCTTTGACCCGAAAAGGATTTTGAATTCAAACATTTCGTATGTGAGATAAATAATCCCGCACAAGGGTATGGAGCACCTGCGAAGCAGTTCCGAAGCGTAGCGTAGGAATGAGCGTTAGCGAAGTGCGGAACACCCGACCGCCGCTTGTCGGCGGTTGTGCCCTTAAATTTAAAAACGAAATGGAGCAAGCAATATGCCAGAACTTTCAAACAGAACATCAACTTTTACCGACAGCGTAATCCGCCGTATGACCCGAATCTCAAATCAGTACGGGGCTGTAAATCTTTCCCAAGGCTTCCCGGACTTTGAGCCGCCCCGCCCTATCCTTGAACGGCTGGCAGAGGTCACAAAAGAGGACTTTCACCAGTACGCAATCACCTGGGGGGCCCAGAATTTCCGTGAGGCACTTGCCGCCAAAATCCAGCATTTTTCCGGCGTGGAAGTTGACCCGAATTCAGAGCTGGTAGTAACCTGCGGCTCAACCGAGGCGATGATGGCCGCCATGATGAGCGTGACGAATCCCGGAGACAAGGTGATTGTCTTCTCGCCCTTTTACGAAAACTACGGCGCGGACACGATTTTGAGCGGAGCAGAGCCGATTTATGTTCCTTTGATTCCGCCCTCATTCCGTTTTGATGCAGAAGTTCTCGAAGACGCTTTCAGGCAGAAGCCCAAGGCAATCATTGTCTGTAATCCGTCGAACCCCTGCGGAAAAGTCTTTACCCGCGAAGAACTTACGATAATCGCCGACCTTGCGAAAAAATACGACACATTTGTCATCACTGATGAAGTTTACGAGCACATTCTTTACAAACCGCACGAGCATACCTACATTGCCAGCCTTCCCGGCATGAAGGAGCGCACGATTACCTGCAATTCTCTTTCAAAAACCTATTCGATTACAGGCTGGAGGCTGGGCTACACTCAGGCAAACGCAGAAATCACCGACCGAATCAAAAAAGTCCATGATTTCCTCACCGTCGGCGCGGCAGCCCCCTTGCAGGAAGCGGCCGTAACCGGCTTAAAGTTTGGCGACGACTATTACCGCGACTTGCAGGAAAAATACACCCATAAGCGAGACATTTTCCTCCGCGGACTAGACTCAATCGGCCTTAGCCACACAGTCCCTGAGGGAGCCTACTACATTCTGATTGATATTTCTGAGTTCGGCTTTGAGTCAGACCTTGAATTTGCGGAAGTTCTGGCGCAAAAAGTGGGCGTGGGTTCAGTTCCAGGCTCCAGTTTCTTTAAGGAGAAGGAAAACCGCTATGTCCGCCTGCATTTTGCTAAAAAAGACGAAACTTTAAACGAGGCTCTGAGTCGGCTGAGTGATATTCGGAAGAAAATATGACCTGTACAGAAATTTTTGAACACCTTCATCAGAATCCAGAGCTTTCTCTTGAAGAATTTGAGACGACGGCTTTCATAAAAAAGATTCTCACAGAAGAAGGAATTGAAATCTTAGACCTTCCGCTTAAAACAGGCCTTGTCGCTCGCATAAAGGGAACTGCACCCCAAAAAGGAAACAAGCCGGGGGCAAAGATTGCTTTCCGTGTTGACATTGATGCCCTACCAATCGAAGAAAAGACAAATCTTCCGTATAAATCAAAAAATCCGGGAAAGATGCATGCCTGCGGACACGACATTCACATGACAGTCGGGATTGAGACCGCGAAAATTCTGAATCAGAAAAAATCAGAGCTTTCAGGCCAAGTGCTTTTTGTCTTTCAGCCCTCCGAAGAAAACGGAAAGGGAGCCCTGGAAATCCTTAAAACAGGCGTTTTAGACGGAGCTCGGGCAATTTTTTCCCTTCATTCAAGCCCGCTTCTTGAAGTCGGACAAGTCGGAATCAAAGAAGGCGCAATCACAGCTGCCGTAGACCTTTTTAAAATCATAATCAAAGGAAAAGGCTCTCACGGAGCAGAACCGCAAAAGGGCCGCGACCCCATAGCTGCCAGTGCGGCGGTCATTTCAGCCTTGCAGACAATCGTTTCACGCAATGTAAGCCCGACCGACCAGGCCTTAGTCAGTGTAACCCACATACAGGGCGGCTCAAACTGGAACATCATCCCCGAAGAAGTGCTTCTTGAAGGAACAATTCGCACTACAAATCCAGAAACCCGTGCCTTTGTAAGCTGTCGCCTATCAGAGATTGCCAAAAACACGGCCGCCGCCTTTGAAGAAGAAGCTAGCGTAGAAATCGAAAATGCCCCGCCCTGCACAAACAATGACAAAGAACTCGCCGACTTCGCATGGAAAACAGCGGAAAGTCTTGGCTTAAAGCCAGTCCGCCCTGAAATCACAATGGTTGGGGAAGATTTTGCTTTTTATCAGGAAAAATTCCGCGGAATCATGGTCTGGCTGGGAGTAGGAAAGACAAAGCCCCTTCATAATCCTAAATTTACCGCAAATCCAAAATCAATCGAATTAGGTGCAAAATATTTTTCGGAAATGCTTATTTCCTATTGACTAAGTAGGTAAAAGAATTTACACTATGCTTATAACCTACCAAGTAAATAGGTTATTAAAATCTAACGCCAAATTTCAAGAGGTACTGTATGGCATTGGACGAAGAGACTATTTACCGCGAGCATCCCTGCTTCGGGCCGCACAAGCATAACAAGGGGCGGATTCACCTGCCGGTGGCGCCGGGCTGTAACATCGAGTGCCGCTTTTGTGACCGTAAAATCAATGAAAATGAAAACCGTCCTGGAGTTACCAGCACGGTCATCAAGCCGGAAGAGTCCCTGGAGTATATCCGCCGTGCTCTTGAACGCTGTCCTGAACTTACCGTGGTTGGAATTGCAGGCCCTGGCGACACGCTGGCAACTCCCTATGCCCTTGAGACATTCCGGCTTGTCAAAAAAGAATTTCCCCAGCTTATCCGCTGTATGAGCACCAACGGACTCCTTTTGCCCGAAAAAGCCGATGAGCTGATTGAAGTTGGAATCGACACGCTTACGGTTACGGTAAATGCCGTTCAGCCAGAGATTGAAGCCCAACTTAACAATAAAATCATTTATCACGGAAAGATTTACACGGGAGTAGAGGCGGCAAAAATCCTCATTCATAACCAGATTGAAGGAATTAAAAAAGTCGCTGATTCTGGAATGTTGATTAAAGTAAACACTGTCCTTTGTCCGGGAATCAACGACGCTCATATTGAAGAAATTGCCTACACCGTAAAGGATGCCGGGGCGCATATTTACAATATCATTCCTCTGATTCCGCAAAACGAATTGCGCGACCTTCACGCACCCTCATTCACGGAACTGGATAATGCTCGGAAAGCGGCTTATCCCTACATCAACATTTTTACTCACTGCGCCCACTGCCGGGCAGACGCAATCGGAGTTCCGGGGGAATACGATATCGGAAGTGAAATCTACATGGGTCGTGTGAACACGAAGGAGACTTTTTCCCATGGCTGATAAATACAAAGTAGCGGTCGCCACCAGCGACGGAAAAACAGTGGATTCTCACTTCGGCCATGTCTCATCTTTCCTGATTTTTGAGGTAGATGAAGAGTCTGGCAAATTCGAGGATGTGGAAGAGAGGGATGTTACGGCTGCCTGCTCAGGCGGAACTTGCGCGGGAGCAATTTCTGAAAGCAAGGCTTCTTCTGATTGCGGGAGCGGTGCGGGCTGCGGCGGTCACAACGGGGCAGGCGAGGCTTCTTCTCCCATGGATGAGATTGCGAAAGCCCTCTCCGATGTGGACTATGTTCTGGTCGCAAGAATCGGCCCCCACGCAATCCGCGCCCTGGCAAAATATAATGTCACAGCCTATGACATAGTTCTACCGATTGACGAGGCAATCTCAAAAATCAATGAATTCAGAAAAAAAATAAAAGAAAGGAAGAATAGGAAATAGAATAAATTTATCACAGGGGTGGGGCGGCGCAAAGTCACGAAAAGCAACTTTTGATGCCTTAGTTTTTATCGCTTTTGAAAACCTTGTTAGGTTCAATTTCCATAATAGCGAGATAATTTTGAAATTATAACATCTTCAAAATTTTTTCGCCCATCAATGATTGTATGAACAATTACTTTATCGTCTGATATTTCATATATAATTCTATAATATCCTTGAATAAGTTCTCTATACTGTAAAATCCCCTGTTTTTCTAATTCAGGTACAACTCTGCCACTTCTAGGATGTTTCTTTAAAGACATTACATTTTCTTCAAATTCGGAGATTACTTTTTCAACATAATTTTGTGACAATGAAAAATAATATTCGACTATTTCATTCAAATCGTCTTCTGCAAATTGAGATACTATAACTTCGTTAATTTCATTCTCCACAGTTATATTTCCTTCTTAAATTTGAAAAGACTTCGGAGGCAGGCTTGTACTTTCCGTTTTTTACATCTCTTTCAGAAAATTGAATAATCTTTAATAAGTTGAAAGCATTTTTCATTTCTTGATAGGATTCCACATCTATTAGTACAGCCCGAGATTCTCCATTTTGCGTTATGATAAGGGGTTCTTTCCTGTCATTAACAAAATTCATCATATCGGCCGCATTTGTTTTAATATAGGAAATAGGTTTTATGCATTCTTGGACATTTGTAATCATATTTATCTCCAGTCTTTTTATTGTACTATATTTAGACTAAATGGGCAATTATTTCTCAATAAAAAAGGCGGGCTTGACCGCGACATCCGCTTTGCAGCATTGAAAATCATTAAGGCCCCAGGTTTATCATGCTAAGATAGATAAGTCCATCAGGGCACAATATCCTAATTAATTCGACAGGGGGACCTTAATGAGATTCTATAAGAACCAGCATCAATT
>FLNY01002122.1_pt1 | contig 12121 bp, 9 predicted proteins | sample 1140381 | NCBI WGS metagenome assembly FLNY01 (sample SAMEA3878172, study PRJEB12797) | bioreactor metagenome | biome: Moose rumen | place: Sweden | collected 2011-10
GACGCGGGTATGCACTCCTCGCAAAACGAGCAGGATTCGCGCCACCACGCGATTGCGGCAAAGGTGCCGATGCTCGACCCGTCGGATTCAGCCGAAGCGCTTGAATTCGTAAAGCTTGCCTACGACCTTTCCGAAGAATATGACACCCCGTTCATAGTAAAAATGTGCACGAGGGTTTCGCACTGCCAGAGCCTCGTTGAAAAGGGCGAAAGAATTGAGGTATCAAAGCCGTACAAGGCGGATATTGCAAAATACGTAATGATGCCCGGTAACGCTAAAAAGCGCCACCCCTTCGTTGAGGAGAGAATGGCAAGGCTCACCGAATATGCGGAAACGAGCGGAATTAACAGGGTTGAAATGGGCGGCACCGACCTCGGTATTATCACCTCGTCGACGGCATATCTCTACACTAAAGAGGTATTCGGCGACAGCGCGAGCGTGCTCAAGCTCGGTATGGTAAATCCCCTGCCCGTTAAGCTTATTAAGGACTTTGCCTCAAAGGTGAAGAGGGTTGTTGTTATAGAAGAGCTTGACCCGATTATTGAAAATCACTGCCGCGCGCTCGGTATCGAGGTTCAGGGCAAGGACATACTCCCGATAGTAGGCGAATTTTCACAGAACTTAATCGCTCAGAAGCTCGGGCTTCCCGAAAAGGAGCACTGCTCCTTCAGCGAGTCGCTTCCTATGAGGCCGCCCGCAATGTGCTCGGGCTGTCCGCACAGGGGCGTATTCTATACGCTTAATAAAAACAAGTGCACCGTACTCGGCGACATCGGCTGCTACACGCTCGGCGCGGTTGCTCCGCTTTCGGCAATGCATATGACGCTTTGTATGGGCGCTTCCGTTTCCGCAACCCACGGCTTCAATAAGGCGCTCGGCGCAAAAGCAGAGGGCAAAACCGTTGCGGTTATCGGCGATTCAACCTTTATGCACTCGGGTATGACGGGGCTTGCGAACATCGCGTACAACCAGTCAAGCTCAACCGTTATCATTCTCGATAACTCCATTACGGGTATGACGGGACATCAGCAAAACCCGACGACGGGCTACAACATCAAGGGCGACCCCGCGGGTAAAATCGACCTTGAAGCACTGTGCAGGTCAATGGGCTTTAACAGAGTACGAGTTGTAGACCCGTACGACCTTAAGGAAACCGACAGGGCAATTAAAGAGGAGCTTGCGGCTGACGAGCCGTCGGTAATAATCTCACGCCGTCCCTGCGTGCTTCTTAAATACGTTAAAACGAACCCGCCGCTCAAGGCGGAGGAGGATAAATGCGTGGGCTGTAAATCCTGTATGAAGCTCGGCTGTCCGTCGATAAGCTTCAAGGACGGTAAGGCGCACGTTGACGCAACGCTCTGCACGGGCTGCGGCGTATGTCAGCAGCTCTGTCAATTTGACGCGCTTAACTGAGGAAAGGAGAAATGGCTATGACTAAAAACATTATGATTGTCGGCGTCGGCGGTCAGGGCTCGCTTCTTGCAAGCAAGCTGCTCGGTCAGATTCTTCTTAATGCAGGCTATGACGTTAAGGTATCCGAGGTACACGGTATGAGCCAGAGAGGCGGCTCGGTCGTAACCTACGTCCGCTTCGGCGACAAGGTGTACTCTCCTATCATTGACAAGGGCGAAGCGGATTATATAGTTTCCTTCGAGCTGCTTGAGGCAGCCAGATACGTTGAATTTTTAAAGCCAGGCGGTCACATCGTAGTAAACACTCAGCAGATTGACCCCATGCCTGTAATCACGGGAAATGCGGCATATCCCGAAAACCTCGTTGAAAAGATGAAGGCATCAGGCGCTGAGGTTGAGGCGTTCGACGCGCTCGCCGTTGCTAACGAGGCGGGCTCGTCAAAGGCGGTTAATATCGCCCTGCTCGGCAGACTCTCTAAAAAATTTGACTTCACAGAGGAGCAATGGATGGAGGCGCTTGAAAAATGCGTGCCGCCTAAATTCATAGAGCTCAACAAAAAGGCTTTCGCGCTCGGAAGAAATTCATAACAATCTATAACAAAAAGGAGGAAGAAGAATGGCAAATTATTATCAGCCCGAAATTGAAACAATGCCCGTGGATGAAATAAAGGCATTGCAGAGCAAAAAGCTCGTGGAACAGGTTAAATACGTTTACGAAAACGTACCGTATTACCGCAAGAAAATGGAGGAAAAAGGAGTAAAGCCCGAAGATATCAAAGGGATTGAGGATATCAGCAAGCTCCCCTTCCTTTCCAAAGACGACTTAAGGGACGCATATCCCTACGGACTGCTCGGTACGGATTTAAAGAACATCGTGCGTATTCAGTCCACGTCGGGTACTACGGGCAGGCGCGTAGTTGCCTTCTACACACAGGAGGATATCGACATGTGGGAGGAGTGCTGCGCAAGGGCAATCGTTGCGGCAGGCGGCACAAACGAGGACGTATGTCACGTTTGCTACGGCTACGGACTTTTCACGGGCGGTCCCGGTTTAAACGGCGGCTCTCACAAGGTTGGCTGCATGACTCTTCCGATGTCTTCGGGCAATACCGACAGACAGATTCAGTTTATGATGGACCTCGGTTCAACAATCCTCTGCTGTACGCCGTCATATGCTGCGTACATAGGCGAATCGCTTGCAGAAAAGGGCTACAAGCCCGAGGATAACAAGCTCAAGGCGGGTATCTTCGGCGCTGAACCGTGGACTGAGGAAATGCGTCAGGAAATCGAAAAGAGCCTCGGCATTAAGGCGTATGATATTTACGGTTTAACAGAGACCTCAGGCCCCGGCGTTTCCTTCGAATGTGAGGAGCAGACGGGTATGCATATTAACGAGGACCATTTCTACGCGGAAATTATCGACCCGAAAACAGGCGAGGTTTTACCCGAGGGCGAAAAGGGCGAGCTCGTTTTCACCTCCCTTGACAAAAAGGGCTTCCCGCTCCTTCGTTACAGAACAAAGGATATATGCATACTCACCCGTAAGCCCTGCTCCTGCGGCAGAACGCATATAAAGATGAGCAAGCCGCTCGGCAGAAGCGACGATATGATGATTATCCGCGGCGTTAACGTATTCCCGAGCCAGATTGAAACCGTACTGCTCAAGGAGGGCTACACGCCGAATTACCAGATTGTTGTAGACCGTGTTAAGAATACGGACACCTTTGATATTTACGTAGAATGTACTCCCGAGCGCTTCTCGGATAAGGTATCGGAAATGCAAAACAGCGAAAAGGAGCTTGCGCTTGCTATGCGCGCAATGCTCGGCATCAATCCGAAAATCCACCTTGTTGCGCCTAAATCAATCGAGCGCAGCGAGGGCAAGGCAGTACGCGTAATAGATAAGAGAAAGCTTCACTAAGTTGAACTAAGGAGGTTTACACCATGGCAATTACACAGTTATCTGCATTTTTGGAAAACACACCGGGTACGCTCTGCGAGGCGGTTAAGGCTATTACAAACGCGGGCGTTAACATCCGCGCGCTCAGCGTGGCTGATACAAAGGATTTCGGTATTTTAAGAGTTATCGTTTCCGACACGGAAAAAACGAAGGAAGCGCTCAGCGCGGAAACAATCATTCAGGAAACTGCCGTAATCGCGGTTAAAATGAACGACAAGGCGGGCGCGCTCAGCGATATACTCAGCATACTTAAAGCAGCTGATATCAACGTTGAATACGTATACGCCTTCACCGGCGCCGTACAGGGCAACGCATACGTAGTGCTCCGGGTTGACGACGTGACCGTGGCTGAACAGATTCTTAACCAAAACGGAATCCAGACGCTCAACAATGAGGATTTGAGCGATTTCTTAAAATAAACAAAAAACAGGCGGATTGAGCCCCGCCTTCCATAAGGAAGTATCGCCTCAATAATCAACTTTTTCGCACAATTAGTTCGTTAAAATTAACGGCAAGGCGTCAGCCTTGCCGTTAATTTATGCCTGCTACTTGTACAAAACATTTGATTTTGAGGTGCTTTGCAGTTTAAATCGTCAGATTTTATTCAGATTGGTGATTATAAAATTGTCTGCATACTCGCGTATTCAGTCGATTTTTAATCGCCAAGATGGGTGAAAGCTGACGATTTAAACCGACACTTCCTTATGGAAAGCGGGGCAAAGCCGCCTGTTTTTTATGTAAATCACTGTTAAAGTAATTTCAGTAGTAATCCCTTGATAGTATTCTTTATTCTTCTTTTATACAGCTTGGGATTATCTGATTTATAGAGATTAACAAATTCCGAATAATTCTCTTGCAGTATTGCCTTTGACATTTCTTTTGAAAAATGAGAATTAATAAAATCAACGTCTATGTATTTTTCAAATTCCCTAAAGGTATTGCGAATATAATCAACATGTTCTTTTTTCGGAAATCTGACAATATAATGGTCAATTGAACCTACAATATAAGCAAAAAGATGTTTGTCATATCTTGATTTTTCTATATTTCCGTCAAAGTATTCAAGTATAGTTTCAAATAAAAGTCTGCTGACATATGCCATTTCGTTAATTGACCTTGAACACAGATTTTGCCTTAAGCCGTTGTTATAACAATATACAATATCGCTTAATACTAATATATCGTTGGTAATAGTTTTTGTATAATTAAGATTAAAAATATGGTCTTCGCTATAATAAATATCCTCCCTGAAACGTACATTAAAAGCATCAATTATCGATTTTCTGTATAGCTTACCGCACGGTCCCCAATTTGTGCGGTCCTGTTCTTCAAACCGCGTAAGTCTTTCATCTGCACTGAAGCGCATATTTTTATGAATAATATCTTTTTTCAGGAATCCGTCTAATTGATATGAACCGCTTACAAGGTCAATACTGTCGTTAACCTTATCATATAGTATTTTCAGAGCGTCTTTCGGAAGTGTATCGTCCGAATCAACGAATGTAATGAATTCGCCCTCCGCCCTTTCAATACCGAAATTCCTTGCCGATGATACACCGCCGTTAACTTTCGAATAAACCTTCAGCCTTGCATCTGTATTTGAAATCTCATTTAGTTTAACAAGAGAGGAATCTGTTGAACCGTCATCAACGGCAATAATCTCAAAATCCGTAAAGCTCTGGGATAAAACGGAATTAATGCATTTATTTATATACTTTTCGCTGTTGTATACAGGAATAATTACGCTGATAACTATTTTGTTCATCCCCTTACAGATAATATGTTTCATATGCGTGGCGTTGTCTGTCCTCCTCCGGCGGCAGGGTCATATAATCGCCGTAAACCATTGTTAACCGTTTGTCATATTGTGCAAAAGCAGTAACACTGATGCCTTCAAATTCAAGGGTAACAAAGCTATCAAATAATGTATTATCAAAAGAATTCCTTATTCCCGTAAAATTATGAAGGAAAAACACATAATAATCGCCCTTTTCGGAAGCAAAGAACCTGTCAACCATACTCAAAACGGGCTTTGCAAAAGGTAAAACCGCTTTGTGGGCATATTTTGCAAATATCTTTTTTAAGCTGAGCTCGGAATTCGGCGTGTCGTTATTCGGACCGAATCTGCCGTAAAACTTATCAAGACGGGGTATTATTTTATCCAGCATATCGTAATGCTTGTGATAGAATCTTTCAGACACAAGATCAGCCGGGAAAATATCTATAAAAACTCCCAGCTCCTGCCCGTCTCTGTTTTCTTCTTTTATTAACGTCGTATTGTCAGAGAGCTTGGCGATAATATAATAATAATTCTTTGAGTAACGGTAGCTTTTTATTTCATATCTGCCGTCGTTGTATTTAAGCGCCATAAGTTTTTCATAGTCTGCTCTCGGCATTGATACGTCAATATCGTTATCCCAGGGAATAAACCCCTTATGCCTGACTGCGCCTATCAGGGTACCGTATTCAATCGAATAACGCAGTCCGTTTTCCCTACATATTTCATCAAATTTTTTCAGAGCGAGAGTAAAAAGGTTTTTTAATTCCTTATCGCTTTCAATTAGTTTCATTTTTTTGAGCCGTCCTTAATTCTTAGTAAAGTATTTTTGAATTTCGCTAAATAAATCTTGAATTCATTAATATAGAGAATAAGTAAGGTTATAATACAGATACCTTCAATGGAGTATAAAAGTATCAGATTGTTAAGAGTTACCAAAATTACAGACTGCAACAGCAAAATAATATACGCTATAATATCTCTTTTGAGGTTTATTTCAAGCTTAACAAATTGCCTTGACTTTATCATTCTGCACACCCATACAACGCAGTATGAAATCATTGTAGATATTGCTGCACCCATAGGTCCCATAAGTTTAACAAGAATAATGTTAAGAACTATATTTACGGCAGCGCCGATTAAGGTCGTGCTTGCAAATATTGCAGACTTTTTCGCCGCAGCAAAAATACCGCCTATAAAGCCCCCTAACGAACCGAACAGTATTGATATAATCAAAAACGGAACGTATTTCCACGCTTCATAGAAATCCTTTGCATATAAGAATTTTGCAAGCGGCTTGTCAAGGATAATCAAAGCTGAACACGCCATAAGCATACCGAAATTATAAAGCTTATACATATCGGAATAAAAGTCCTTGCTGTCGTTTTCATATTCCTTGATAGCCGACAAAGTCCATGCCTGTTCAAATATTGCTTCAAAAGCATTTATTATAGACGGAATTTTATAAGCTATTGAGTATATGCCGTTTGCAGAAGTACCGCAGAGCCAAATAATAACATATCTGTCTGATACATTGTTAATCCACCAGGCAACGCTGTTTAAAATCAGCGATCTGCTGTATTTCTCCATTTGTTTTCTCAGCGTTTTATCGTGTACTCTTATGCGCAGATGCCTGTGCATTTTCAGCCTTATGATAAGGTAAAGCGCTGATATAAAATAAGCAATAATAAAGGCGAGGAAGTAACCGTCAATACCTAATTTGAAAACCAGCAGGAACAGAATATTCAGTATTATTGTTGAAAAAGTGTTAATCAGTCCTGAAAAGGCGTGGTCGGCAACCTTATCAAGCCCTCTTGCGCACGAGGTAAGCATGCCGTAGAGCGACTTGCTTACGAAATAGAGAAACAAATAAAGCGGATACTCGTTTAAAATAGGAACAAGCTTGAATACATAGTTAATTATGATGAGTGCCGCAAAAATTATGCTTCCCCTGAAAAGATTCTGAAATCCGACCGTAAACGTATCTGTTTTATCCTGATTCTTATCAAGCGAAAACCTTAACACCGCTTCTGCTATGCTGACAAGCAGAAACGGAGCCAATAAGGATACTGTAGTAACATAAAAATCATATGTACCGTACTCAGAGGTCGTAAGAATATTTGTGTATAAAGGTAATAGGAAAAACGTAAGAATACGACCACCGATATTACTTATTGAGAACAACCCAATATTTTTTAATAAGTACTTGTATTTTTTATCCATTTTTTTAACCTTTAATTAATTCAATATATAAAATATTATATCAAATAAGGCATTTAATTACAAGACATATTAAGAAAAGATTACTTGATGTGTAGCGCTTCAATAATTTTAAAAGCTTTTACTATTGCAATAACGGATTAATAATGATAAAATATTTACGATAAATTTTTACAGAGAGGTAATCACTATGGAAAGACTCAAGTATTTTGTAAACGGCGAGTTTAAGGATTCCAAGACAGAGGTGTGGTACGACCTTCACAATCCGTCGACGGGCGAGGTTACGGGCCAGGCACCCTGCTGCACTAACGACGAGGTATTAGAGGCTATCGAGGCTGCTAAGGCTGCGTACCCCGCATGGAGAAACACCGCGGCGAGAAAGAGAACTCAGATTCTCTTCAAGGTACGCGAGCTCCTTATCGAGCATATGGACGAGCTCACTCAGCTCGTATGCGAGGAGAACGGAAAGACCTGGTCCGAGGCTGCCGGAGACGTAGGAAAGGCTCAGGAGGGCACAGAGCTTGCAACACAGGCTCCGTCACTCATGATGGGCGAAAGCCTTATGGACGCTTCCACGGGCTTTGATACGGTTAAGTACCGCGAGCCCCTCGGCGTATTCGCAGGTATCGTTCCCGTAAACTTCCCCGCTATGATTCCGTTCGGCTGGATGGCTCCCGTATGCGTTGCCTGCGGCAACACGATGGTACTCAAGGCGGCTTCCCTCACTCCGAGAACAGCTATGAGAATTGCCGCGCTCTACAAGGAAGCGGGACTTCCCGACGGCGTTATTAACGTAGTAACCTGTTCAAGAAATGAGATTAACACGATACTTGAACACCCCGACGTTAAGGGTATCACCTTCGTAGGCTCAACTCCCGTAGGACTCAAGATTTACGAAAAGGCTGCGGCTAACGGCAAGCGCTGTCAGGCGCTCTGCCAGGCTAAGAACCACGCACTCGTGCTTGAGGACTGCGCGCTTGAAAGAACGGTTGCAGGCGTTATCAATTCAGCCTTCGGCTGCGGCGGACAGAGATGTATGGCTCTCGCTGCCTGCGTTGTTCAGGAGAGCATTGCGGATAAGTTCGTAGCAGAGCTTAAAAAGCAGATTAAGTCCGTTAACTGCGGTCCTGCCTGGGATAAGAGCACAAGGCTCGGTCCCATCACATATGAGAAGCACTATCACGAGGTACTTGCGGACATTCAGAAGGGCATTGACGAGGGTGCAACGCTCGTTGTTGACGGACGTAACCCCGAGGTTCCCGCAGGCTACGAAAACGGCTACTTCGTTGGCGCGACGGTATTCGATAACGTTACCGAAGAGATGAGCATCGGCAACGAAGAGGTATTCGGTCCCGTGCTTTGCATCAAGCGCTGCAAGGGCTTTGAGGACGGACTTGAGATGATGAACAGGAACCCGTACGCTAACGGCTCCGTTATCTACACCCAGAGCGGCTATTATGCACGTCAGTTCGCACGCTACACTGACGGCGGTCAGGTAGGTATCAACGTAGGTATCCCCGTTCCCGTTGGCTTCGTTCCGTTTAGCGGACACAAGCAGAGTTTCTTCGGCGACCTTCACTGTCTTGGCAAGGACGCTTACCGCTTCTTTACCGAAAGCAAGAGCGTAACTCAGCACTGGTTTGACGAGGAGGAGAAAAAGGCTAAAGAGGTTGACACCTGGGACGGACTGCTCTGATAACGAAAATGCGAAAAAACGAAGCGCTCCCTTCGGTCGCTACGAAGCGTTGACCGTTGGTCAACAGTAGGGTCTTGCAGACGGCATTATATATAATTGGTACGGGCAAAGCCCGTCCTTCTTCAAGCGTAGCTTGACTTCATTGCACGCTTGCGTGCGCTTCGTACTTTCGTACTTTCGTATTCCATAAATAAAAACCCCGACACCGTCGGGGGTTTTTGGTTAAAAGGTAAAATAGAATTCCACACCGTTATTTAGATTATTAAAGCCGTATTTAAATTTATGAAGCTCTAAAATCTGTTTACAAATTGCAAGTCCCATACCCGTAGAGCCGTTGTTCTCCCTTGCCTTGTCGGCTTTTGTAAACACTTCAAAGAGGCTGTCCTTATCCTCAACTGATATATTTCCGCCCTCGTTAAAAACCGAAAAGTGCTGTTTATCAAGCTTAATATGAACCTTAGTATCGGTATGCTTTATCGCATTTGAGAGATAGTTATCGACCACGAGCGCGATTAAATCACGGTTGGCGTTTACATTAACAGTCTCCTCAATTTCAAAGCTAACGCTTATTCCCTTTTGCTCGGCAAGGGGGATATATTTTTCTTTTTCCTCACTCACAATCTCAGTAAGAGAGCAGCTTTCCTTTTTAACCTTATCACTCGAGGCAAGGCGGTTATATTGAAGCAGCTCCTTAACGAGCTTATCCATACGCTGACTTTCAAAATAAATGGACTTAACATAATCACCGTTCTTTTCCGGCGCTACATTTTCGATAATGAACTCCGACTGATTTTCAATAATTGTAAGCGGCGTTTTAAGCTCGTGCGCAGCGGCGGAAATAAAAGCCTGCTTTGCGGTGTTGATTCTTTTGCTTTTTGAATAAAGCTTGTTAGCAAAAACAAAAACAAACGCTGCCATTATCGCAAACCAGAAGGCAAGAATTCCTATCTGCGACTTAAAATTTTGTGATATTAATGTGGAACAAACGCTGTTATCCTTCATTATAAAAGCGAGGTAATAAGGCTTGTCGTTTTTGTAAAAGCTGTAAGTGAATATTTCGTGCCCCTCCAGCTCATCGCTTCCAAAATAACTGCCTCCCGAATCCTTTATTTCTTTGCTGTAATACTTTTCAATATCATTTATAGTGCTGCTGACAAGCTGTTCCCTTATCTTATTAACTATCTTATTTTCAAATTCATTCGGATAAATATCGCTGAAGTATAAATCAAAATTTTCAAAATCGCTGATTATCTGTGTAGGCGTTTCGTTACTGAGGTGCAGCGTCAGATTTCGCACTTTAAAATCAAAGTGCACCTCCAATTCCATATCTACGGGAATGATTTTTTCTTCTTTTAAGGTATAGCTCAGACTTCGTACCATAATTTGATTGGCGCTTGCATTTTTTATCAATGCGACAACGTCCTTTTTCATTTCGTCCGTCAGGTAATCCTCTAAGTCAAGCTCGCAGTCAGGCAATGTTTGTTTAAACTCATCACTCCTTAAAAAAGAGCGGTTTATTGCCAGTAGCTCCGGATTTTCATCATAAGAAAAAACAGCAACCGCAGACGGATATGAAGCTGAGTAGGTGAAAAGAGTGTTCACCAGTTCCTGCGGAGTTGACACCTCAGCATCCTCAGAAGATAAGTATTCCCGAACATAACTATATATTTCTGTTTCACTGCGTGAAGAAAGAAAACGGAATTCAGTCATAACCGTGTTTTTACAGGCTGAAAAGGTCACTACCGAACTAATAATAAAGATAACAGCCAATCCCAGTGCAATAAACAAGTTCATCCTTTTTCTTGTCATTCTAACACCTCCTCTATCGAGTATCCTACGCCGACGGCAGTTTTTATTATGTCCGCTTCACTCCCGAGGGCTTTGCGGATACGTTTAATATGCGTATCAACCACTCTTGTATCGCCCTCGAAATCGTAACCCCATACCCTTGTTAAAATGAGCTCGCGCGAGAGCACGATATTCTTATTCTGCATTAAATAGGAAAGCACCTCAAAATCCTTGCGCGAAAGATTTAATGTACTTCCGCCGGCGGTAACGCTCCGCTTAGATAAATCAAGAGTAACGCCGTCGACAGTAATCCTGTTATCCCTATCTGCGCCCTTATTCCTCTTTATCATTGCGAGGCTTTTTTCATACAGAACGGACAGCGGGAATGGCTTAACGATATAATCGTCCGCGCCGCTTTTGAAGCCTTTTAACAGATCCTGCTCCTCGCCGAGAGCTGATAAAAACAGCACGGGAGCGTCAGTAAGCTCCCTTATTTCACGGCAGGCGGATATACCGTCAAGGCGGGGCATCAAAACGTCAAGTATTATTAAATCAAAGCTTTCATTTTCGCAAAGCTCAACAGCCCTTGCACCGTCGTGCGCAGGCACAGCCTCCAAGCCTTTAGCGTTAAAATATGCGCACAGGGTTTCGCGTATTTTCTTTTCATCGTCTGCTACAAGTATTTTATACATTTTCATCCCTCCTGCGCATAAACTATCAGCTTTATGTGTATTTTTTGTGTCAAAAGCACTGCACCTCATCAGCCGCATAAATGCGACAGCTTCTCCTCAAGGAGAAGCCAAAAAGGTTAATATAAGACTGCTTCACAGAATACTTATCCGTGAAGCAGCCTTATATAATATCAAAATTATTCTACCGTGATTGTTCCGCCGTGGTTTGCGGAGCCGTAGCCGATATAAATCTTGCCGCGGTTGAGCTTAAGCTCGTTGCCGTCAGCGGTGGTCATAACGAGCTTGCCGTCCTTCTTATCCCACGTAATATCAACAACCGTACCGTGTGAGAGCACCTTGCCCTGTCCGCCTGAAAGGTCGTAGTTACAGTAGGTTTCGCTCTTGCCTGAGCCCTTGTAGTTTTCCTTAATTACATACTCGGTATCATCAAAAAGGAAGATAAGGGTTTCATACTCAAGGTCGGCTGTGCCGTATTTAGAGTCGAAGTCCTCGGTGGTGTACTTCTGTTTTTCCTCGTCGTAGGTGAAAACGCCCGTCTTGGGGCACGCGTTCGACCACTTGAAGCTTACCTTATTA
>FLNY01001783.1_pt1 | contig 12115 bp, 10 predicted proteins | sample 1140381 | NCBI WGS metagenome assembly FLNY01 (sample SAMEA3878172, study PRJEB12797) | bioreactor metagenome | biome: Moose rumen | place: Sweden | collected 2011-10
ATCTGCTCTGCAGTAAGGTCATAGGTGAATGCCGTGTGATGAGCTCCACCTGCAAGCAGCCAAGCTTCTGTACCTGTATAGAAGTCAGGCTGTGGTGTCCAAAAGTTAATAGCTGTAGGAAGCTTTGGAAGTGGTTTCTCCACCTTTTTGCAATCGACATCCTGAATAATAAGACGGAATCTGTTACCCAAATCGATGAGTGATGTAGCGATTCCCTTTCCTTCCTTAGACTGGAATACCAGACGGGCAGGATCTTCCCTGTCGCCCATTGAAAGAGGCTGCACCTTTATCTGAATAGGACCTGCTGCAATCGAAGGACATATCTCAAGCATGTGGGCCTCAATAATTCCCTCTTTGCCTTTTACCAGATTGTAGGTATAGTCCTCAAGCATCGAAGTACCCTTGGCATCCTTCATGCCTGTGGTCATTATCTTCATCAGGCGAACCATTGCAGCTACCTTCCAATCACCTTCTGCACCAAAACCATATCCCTTTTCCATAAGTCTCTGGATAGCGAGTCCCGGCAACTGCTGCAGTGAACCCAAATCACCAAAGTGTGTGACGATAGCCTGATAATTCTTCTCCTCCAAAAATCTCTCAAAGCCTATCTCTATCTTGGCCTGAGGTGCTACGTGAGCCTTAAACTCCTCGGGATCACGTCCCTCAAGAACTATGTCGTACTTGCTATAATACTCATCAACCAATGCATTAACATCTGACTGTGATACTGCATCTACTGCCTCTGCTATCTCGTTGACAGGGTAAGCATCTATCTCCCAGCCAAATTTTAACTGAGCCTCTACCTTATCTCCTTCTGTAACTGCCACATTTCTCATGTTGTCTGCAATACGCATTACGCGGATGTGGCTGGACTCTACAATACCTACTGCTGTACGTTCCCAATCTCCAAGCTTTTTTTGCACCTCTTCATCCTGCCAAAAGCCAACGATAGTCTTGCGCTCAATACCCATTCGGGAAAGGATATGGGCATACTCCCTGTCACCATGTGCGGCCTGATTTTCATTCATAAAATCCATATCCATAGTCTCATATGGAATCTCGCGATTGTATTGTGTATGCAGATGGCAAAGTGGCTTTCTTAATTCCTGATGTCCTAAAATCCAAGACTTTGCCGGTGAAAATGTATGCATCCATGTAATAACACCCGCACAAGTAGGATCGTTGTTTGCCTCGTTAAATGTACGTCTGATTACTTCATTTGTAATCATTGTAGGTTTCCATACAACCTCAAAAGGAAGTCGCCCTGACTTATTCAGGCAATCTACAATCTCCTTAGAATGAGCAGCTACATGGTCTAAGCACTCATCTCCATAGAGATCCTGCGAACCGGTACAAAACCAAAATTTGTAGTTTAACTGTGTCTTCATAAAAATTACCTCCCAATTATTTATACATTTCTCTAAAAAAAGAATACAACTTGTATGTTTTTACACACAAGTTGTATTTTTCTTTTCAAAATCTCTTGATTTTATGGAGTTTTTATAAGTGTACAAGTACTCTGTGAGAATACATGTCAGTACTCAAATTTTGCGATAACAAATCACCTACGCTAAAGGGTGCTTTTTCTCTCTACTACCTTGGGAATTAGTTTTATGTGTGCCTGAGAATTATCCAGTGTGCCTTCTATCAGTCCTATAAGCACCTCCGCTGCCCGCTTACCTAATTCCTCCTGGGGATGTGCCACCGTGGTGATGCCCTTATTATGAGCCAAAAGCGAATTATCAAACCCTGTAACCGATATGTCGTGAGGAACACTGCGGCCAATACCCTGCAGTCCTTTTATCACATCTGCTGCAATCTCGTCATTATAGCAAACTACTGCATGACAGGCACTTCCCCGCTCCAATATGCGAAGCATTCCCTCCATAGGCTTCATGTTTTTATCTTTGGTATGGTACCAAATAACCAAATCAGGATCATAGGGTATTCCCGCCGCCGTAAGAGCCTTGACGTATCCCTTGTGTCTGAGAAGTCCTTGAGTGTCGTCAGCCTTGAAAATACCAGCTATCCTCTTATGTCCCAGCTCAACCAGGTGAGATGTAATGAGTCTACCTCCCTCCACATCATCAAGCATCACATGAGGTCTGTCCATCATGGACTCATAGCATCCCTGGATAAATACATAGGGAATTCCCATAGCATCCATCTGATCATAGAGTACCTCATGTTGACAACTGATAGCACTCTGGCTAGGCTCTATTATCATCCCGTCTATGTTTTTGGAAAGCAATTCCTCCATACACCAGGCTTCGCCTTTTCTGGAATTATTGGTAGTCTTTAAGAGAATACTATATCCATTCTCATCAAGTACCTGATTAATTCCCTGTATAACTCTGGGAAAAATATAATCCGACATGTAAGTGGTCACTACGGCTATATTTTTACTCTTTTTCTTCTGGAAATATCGCTTTGCCACAAATGTGCCACTGCCGTGCACCGCATATAGATAGCCTTCACTTATCAGTTCTGATAAAGCTTTACGTACAGTTTGGCGGCTAACGCCATACTCTTCAGAGAGCATATTCTCTGAAGGTATCTTGTCACCCGCCTGATATTTACCATTATTTATAGACTTTTTGATGTCTTTTATTATAAGTTCACTTTTTGAATGCATCTTATAGATTCTTAATTCTCTCGATTGCGCGGACTGTGTTTTCTGCGGAACCAAATGCAGTCAGTCTGAAATATCCTTCACCTGAAGGTCCAAAGCCTGCTCCCGGGGTACCTACTATCTGTATCTTGTCTAACAGATAATCAAAGAAATCCCATGACGTCATATTGTCCGGTGTCTTGAGCCAGATGTATGGTGCATTAACGCCGCCATATACCTCAAATCCGGCTTCCTTAAGACCTGTGTATATAGTCTTGGCGTTGTTCATATAATAGCCCACCTGCTCCTTTATCTGAGCCTGACCCTCTGCTGAATAAACAGCCTCGCCGGCTCTTTGAATGATATATGGAGCACCGTTGAACTTGGTGCCGTGTCTTCTGGCCCACATGCCATGAAGTGATACTTTGTCAAATACCAAGTCCTTAGGCACTACAGTGTAACCTAGTCTCACACCTGTAAATCCGGCATTCTTAGAAAATGAGTGAATCTCTATAGCGCAAGTCTTAGCTCCGGCACACTCGTAAATAGAGTGAGGCACCTCATCCTCAGAAATATACGCTTCATATGCTGCGTCAAAAATAATCAGGCAACCGTTTTTGTTGGCGTAGTCAACCCACTGTTGCAACTGGCTCTTTGTCAGAGTAGTACCGGTAGGATTGTTAGGCAGGCACAGATAGATAACATCCGGTGTCTCCTTAGGAAATTCCGGAACAAATTTGTTTTCAGCAGTGGTAGGCATGTAGATAATATCAGACCACTTGCCTGCTGTCTCATCATAAGTGCCGCAACGTCCTGCCATGACATTGGAGTCTACATATACAGGATAGACAGGATCGCATACCGCTATACGGGCATCGGCAGAAAAAAGCTCCTGTATATCAGCAGAATCTGATTTGGCACCATCTGAAACAAATATCTCATCTGAGGTAATATCACATCCTCGTGCCTGATAATCATTTTTAGCAATTGCCTCGCGAAGGAAAGGATATCCCAAATCAGGTGCATAACCATGAAATGTAGCAGCATCCCCCATCTCATCAACAGCATGATGAAGGGCATTAATCATGGCCGGTGCAATAGGCTGCGTCACATCACCTATGCCAAGTCTAATGATATCTGCCTCAGGGTGAGCTTCGCTGTAAGCCGCAACCTTTTTTGCAATAGTAGAAAACAAATAGCTACCCGGTAGCTTGCCAAAATTAGTGTTTACCTTGAACATGTATCTCCTCCTTGTCTTATCTAATTCTCTTTACAATCCTATCATACTCCAACTCTCCCCCAAACAAATCAAGGCAAGAGCCGATGGTAAAATCCATAACATTGTCTGAGAGATAGCTGATAAGCTCGATGTCACCATAATCGGAAACACCGCCGGCATATGTAATAGGCACACGCTTGTAGCGAGCCAAAAATCCAACCAGATCTCTGTCAATACCGTTTTGTCTGCCCTCTACATCTGCTGCATGAATCAAAAATTCGTCACAGTAGAAAGCAAGTCTATCCAGGAAATTGTATGTGATAATTTCCTTTGAAACCTTTTGCCATCTGTCAGTAACAATGAAATATTTGTCGTCTATTCTTGTGCAGGATAAATCCAACACCAAATGCTCACGTCCTACCGCATCAGAAACCGACTTCAATGCATCGTAGTCCACACGACCATCATTAAAAACAAAGGATGTCACTATGACGTGGCTTGCACCTGCATCAATAAACTCCTTTGCATTTTGGTCATCTACTCCTCCGCCATACTGCAAACCACCGGGATATGCCTTAAGCGCCTCTAAGGCAAGCTGCTTGGAAGCTTCGTATTCTTTTGTCCCCTTCATATTGAGGTTGATTATATGGCCACCTCTCAAACCATCTCTCTGATAGAGCTTTGCATAATATGCAGCGTCCTTGTCCGCTACGAAATTCTCCTTTGGCTGTCCGTCCTTTTTGCCCAAGTCAGAGATCGTATCCCCCACAATCTGTTTAACCTTCCCGTCGTGAATGTCGATACACGGCCTGAAATGCATATTAATTTCCTCCAAATAATTTAGTATGCTAAAGCAAAAACTATCTCAAAGTATAACTGTCATTTGCAGTATATTCAAGAATACTTTCGTAAAAATTAGTAGCTAATTTCAATAAAAATTCAGTATCTTTTACTCCGGCTGTCTCAAATGGGGAATGCATGGCAAGCTGAGGCAGGCCAATATCCACGCCATTAATTGACACGTGAGCATTTGAAATGTTGCCAAGGGTAGACCCTCCCGCCATATCTGAGCGGTTTACAAATGTCTGATAAGGCACCTTAACCTTGTTGCATAATTCTGTAAATACCCCATAAGCCAATCCGTCTGTCATATATTTTTGGTTGGCATTAAATTTTACAACTATACCTTCATTCATAAAGACTTTATTAGTAGGATCACTCTTGTCGGCATAATTTGGATGAATGGCATGGGCGTTGTCAGCAGACACCATAAAGGAATTGGCAATAGCTTCTAAAAGTGTCGATGAATTTCCTCCCATGGCTTCATTTATCCTCACCATTGTATCGTACAGAAAAGTCGAATCAGCTCCCTGCTTTGTGCCACTGCCTACTTCTTCATTATCAAAAGTGGCATGTAGCGCTACAGCACAGTCTGTATGCTTAGCACCAATAAGGCCTGTCATAGAACTATAAGCGCACTGCAAATCGTCGAGCCTTCCTATAGATATAAATTCCTCATCAGCTCCCCATACTCTGCCCTTATCTCTGTTATACAAAAATAAATCTGACCCAATCACATCCTCCGACTTAACTCCAAGGGAATCTGCCACAAGCTTCTTTAAGTCAAATTTTTCATTCATGGAAACTAAAGGAAGCAAATCTTTTTGTGGATTGTACTTGTAGCCATCGTTAGCCTCTCGGTTCATGTGTATGGCCAGGGACGGAAGCATGCACAGATCCCTGTCGATATTTACTAACTCTATTTTAAATGAGCCATCTTTTTGTCTGATAATGGCCCGACCTGCTATAGACAATGGTCTGTCAAACCATGGCGCCATCAACATTCCGCCATATTTCTCTGTGTTTAATTTTATGTAATGTCCCTCTTTTATTTCAGGAGATTCTTTTATACGAAAAGTAGGGGAGTCACTGTGGGATGCCATAATCATATAACTCTTATATGCCTTCTTCGGCATACGAAAAGCAATTATCGACGATAGATTTCTTGTAACAAAGTAACTGCCTCCCAGCTCAATATTCCAATGTGACGCTTCTGTAAGCTCTACAAATCCTGCTTTAAGAAATGCCTGTCTTTGATTTTCAACAACATGAAATTGAGAAGGACTACTTTCTATAAAATCAAATAATCCCTTCACTGTCTTGTTCATTTTTTCTTACCTTCTTTCTTAATGGAATATCCAAAAGTACCTTTAGGCTCGCTCAGCCCGTAATAAGTGCCATGACTATATGCCACAAGTCCGGTCTTTTCCAACTCAAACTTGCCCTTATCATTCATATAGGCTTCATCAGCATGGACACACAATACATCTGCCACAAACATGGTATGACTGCCGTATTCATGGATTTCCTTGACTCTGCACTCTATGTTGACTGGAGATTCAACAAGAAGTGGCGCACTGATTTCATCTGCTTCCACCTTGTGAAGCCCACATTTTTCAAACTTATCCACATCCCGTCCACTTACGACACCACAATAATCAGTAGCAAAAGACAAATCCTCTGTAGTCAAGTTGATTGCAAATTCACCTGTCTCTTTTATCATATCGTATGAATATCTGCTGGGTCGCACTGAAATATATGCCATTGGCGGATTGGTACATACCGTCCCTGTCCATGCCACAGTAAAAACATTGTCCTTTCCATCCTTGCCTCTGCAAGTAACCATCACGGCCGGCAGAGGATATATCATATTGCCAGGTTTCCATTTTTGCTTCGCCATATGTACCTCCGAAATCATACTTTTAAAATCCATTTCTTATAATACATTAAATCTCGGAATCAAGAAAGAGTTTTGCTTTGCAAAACTCCAGCAGTGCGAGCCGGCAATTGCTGCAAGCAATTAACTTCTTCTGCCGGCGAGACACCTCTTACAAGCGTAGCTTGTTTTTTACTTTATAGGAATTACAAAGTAATTCCCTATAAAGTAAGAAAGAGTTTTGCTAAATGGGATTGCGATAGGAAATTACATACTAATTTTTTGAAAAATAAAAAGGTGCCCGACTGTATGCCGAACACCTAAAAAACTTAGTCTATATCTGAAACTTATCCTCCGACTCCTGCATCATCTCGGAGAATGTACCCATGTAGACATTTCCTTTGCCAAGCAAAAATTTTAAATCATCCGCAAAAGCTTTTGTCTTGGGATTGGTCTCAAACCCTCTTTGGTACAACTCCTCCAAAAACTGCTCCCCTACAGGAGAAGAAAAAATAAATGTCTCATCCTCTTCAACGGGATCAAAACTTCTATTTTTGACATACTCGCCGCGAAATTTTTTATACTCTGCGGCTTTTTGCCCATCATATTTCATCTCATCTTTTTCGATAATGCGGATACAATTGAGCATATCTTCAGCATCTTCCAAGGCGTTGTGAGCCACATATCCACCAAGCCCGCAGATAGTCTTCATGTCAGCCAGTGACAGATTGGCATCCAATCCTCCCGTTATGTCTAGGCTAACTTCTTTTTGGATATTTTCAAATGTGCTGATAAACTTTGCCACACTGCGCTTTAGAGGCTTTTCGAGATTGCGTCCTTCGAAATCCCGCTGAAAACTATTTTTATCTCCACCCCAAACACATATCTTACCAACCTGATATTTTTTTATAAGGGCTATAAGCTCAGTCATTACAACTTCATAAGCAGGTGCAAACTCAAGCTCTTCATTGGTAAGCCCTGTCAGCTGAGAAATAAGTGGCGGTAATTTATGGCCTCTGGTAAGCTGCACAGTAGAATAAAACCTGTCCAACTCTTCATGAGCAGGATTGGTAATAATAACACCCACAGAGATAACATCCTCAATAGAACTCTTTTTGAATCTGGCACTCAGATATTCAGCATCCAAAAATGCCTGGTTCTTTCCCTTGTATCCACTGGGTGCGGTCACACTTGGCCCTTTTTTAGTTTTTGTAGTTGATGTATTTTTTGTAGCCAAATCATTCTCCATTAATATAATACTGCAGAGGCTTATCACAGGTGCCCCTCATACTCTGATGACTATTGTAATATTCTTAGCCACTCCTCCAAGTATAACATGCTCCCGGAGGGCACCTTCCATACTTTCGCTTAGGCAACCTACCGCTAAAGCGGTACCTCCTAAGCTCGGCATGGCACCTGTCTCCGTTCCACTCCGGTCGGTGCTAAACGAATGTCCACTGGACATTCAGCACCTCCTCGCGCTTGCCCAGGCTATGTGGAGTGCCCACAAGAATTTATACTATTGTACCAGCAACCTGTTTAAAAGCTGTGTCCTCCACCGGAGTGTCCACCACCGCCTCCGCCGGAGAAGCCTCCGCCTCCGCCGCCGGAAAAGCCACCGCCTCCGCCAGAACCATTTGAGCGAGGTCTTTTGACCCGGTCATATACAACAGGCAATCCGGAAACTGCCATCCCTGTAACTATAATCTGCGCTGCACTGTCTGAAATCACAACATGTCTCCGTTCCATCATAGCCCAGATAAACACACCCAAAAATCCCAGTATAATGGATACTAAAAATGCCACGATAAATCGCATCGGCCTAAGGATAAAACCCTTGTTTACTACTATATCAGCCTGTTCAAAGGCATTAAGTATACAATCATAGTAATTGCCATAGGAAGCATATGTATATACATTATCTGTGATGTCTAAGGCATCTGCACTGGTAAGCGTATTTTTCACAGAGCCATATCCGGATATGTATATCTCACGATTATACATATCAATGATAAATGCCACACCATCAGAACTCTCTACATAATATGAACTATAATATCTTTCTAAAGTCGAGTCAGTGTTGGTATTATAGTCATCCGAAGTCACCACCAGGTAGTTGATACCATCATCGAGGGTGTACAAATAGTCGTATAAGTCTTCCTCCTCAGCGGATGTAAGCAAATCAGCCTCATCTATTACTGTCACATTTGAACCCTTGGCTTCTACCGTAAAAGGAGTAGCTAATAATATAGCAGCAAAAAGGGTAAGGAAAATAATCTTAATCTCTCTCACGTTCTAGCCCTCCTCCCTTTTTCATGTATTGAGGTGAAGGATGGGTCGCGAAGCGATTATACTCGTCTACAACACCGTGAATAGCTAGCAAAATAACTACAAACACTACAAATAGTGCACCATAATAATATATGTCGTTTGGCATATCGCAAATACGCACCGCAATAGCTAAAAGCCACCCCACTATACCAAACAGCATTACATTCTTTTTGCCCTTTTTTACCTTAACCAAAGCCATAATAACAAGAATAATACTTGCCAGATAACAGATGGCATTAATCATCGCAGAAAAATACTGAAGGATTTGAATACCGCCAAACATGACAAACATTATCAGGGCAATCATAACCGTCAAAGAAGAATCGCTCTTTTTTGCTTTGGTTCTCTTTTGGAGCTTTTTTTCTTTTTTGCCAGTACTAATGATGCGATCTCTTGACGCGAAAAACCCCTTATCATCCAGGTGATTATCAGATCTGTAAGTCTTGTCCGCAAGGACAGCACCAATAAGTGCAATAATCGAAGCTATCAAGGCTGCAAATCCACAGAGAGTCTTCACTTTAAAACTAAAACTAAAAATAAAGCTGGCCGCAACCAAAGCAATAAATATAATTAAAGAAACAACGGCAGCCATCTTAAACATGCTTCGTTTGTCGATAGGCATATCGATATAAGTCTTGCCTGTAGCTCCATTTACAATGGAATAAGCCACTCTGTCCTTATAACGGGTAGTAGCAAAATAAAGCGGCAGATAGGCGCCCTCTGTCCCACCGTGCCTAAGAGAGTCCGTCAGTTCTCTTTCAACACTTTTCATACCACCATCTATGATGGTATATCCCCCGGTAGATGACTCCACCTTTTGGGACATATACCCGGCAGCCTTTTCTGTGGAGTCCTCCAGATAAAGATCCTCATCCACAGTAGAATTCTCCACGAAATACCCTGCCAGATAATTAGGGTTGAAATCTATCAGTTCATTCATTGGAAAAGGCTCTATCTGCGCTGCCATGGTGTCATCCAAAGTTTGGGACGCATCAAAAGGCACCTTGATACTATCTGCTCTGACAGACATGTCAAAATTAGCATAGGTAGTCGTATAATAATCTCTACTGGCAGATGTGGTGGAGCCCCTGAACGAAACCATATCATCTACAGAGTAATCATAAATATAATAAGGTGTATACAGACCTACAATCTTATCTATGTTTTCATCTTTTTGCAGTCCTTCTGGGGCAAAGTGAATGCCCTTGGTAGCCTTTTTATATTTATTCTTAGCTTTTGCTTTGGTGAGCTTGAAAGGAATGATATACTTAGGCGTACCCTGACTTGAAAACTTTTCCTGCATAGTAGCCTGACTACCGCAAAAAGGGCAAAACTCCATGCCGTCATTGTCAATTAATTGTATCTGCCCACCACATCCGGGGCACTCATAAATATTCGTATTTACGATATCAGTTTTTATCTTGTCATCAGGAGTGTACTCATCTACATCGACAGCTTCACCACAGGACTGACATTTTAATTTTTGTGTTCCAGCTGAAAATCTCAGCTGCCCGCCGCAATTTGGGCAGGGAAACATTGTTGCCATATAATTATCTTAACCTCTTATGGACGCTTAGTGCCGCAGTTTACACAGAAATTACCATTGTTCTCATTGCCACAGTTAGGGCAGAACCATCTGCCTACCATCTGACCTGCAGTCATACCTCCCTGGGCCTGTGCTCCAGCCATTCCTTGAGGTGACATGCCCTGATTTGGCATTCCCTGTGTCTGCTGTGCTCCGGCATTTAAAAGTTCACCTGCATTGGCTCCCCCTGCCTGCATAGCCATGTTCATACCGAAAAATCCCATAGCCGCACCATTTGCATTATTAGCTGCTGCCTTCATAGCCTCTGCCTGAGCCTCTACAAGTGTAGCACCTGCCATAGCCTGAGAACGAAGTGCTCCTGCCTTCTGAAGTTCCTTAAGTGTAGCCGCATCATCATCAGGAATTATTGTAGACAATATCTGTACTGAAGTGATACACAGACCGTATTTTTCAGTCCACTCACCATCAAGTTCTGATGCCATAGCCTCTGAAATTTCTTTTGTATAGTTAGGAATCTGTGAAGGTCTTACTCCTAAGTTGGTCAGATTGCCAAGTGCTGGCTGAAGTGCCTGTATAAAAGTAGCTCTAAGCTGATCCTGAATATCCTCTATGGTATACTCATCCTTGACGTTTCCTGCCAATGCGGTATATATCTGTGTAGGATCTGACACCTTCATACTGTAGTTACCGTTACATTTTAAGGTAGTATCCATATCAAGTCCGATATTATTATCAAGTATCCTAAAAGGAATAGGGCTTGGGGTACCAAACTTAAGTCCGACAATATCCTTGGTATTGACAAAATATACTCTCTGCTGTACCGGCTTCTCACCGCCAAAGGTAAAACGTCTGCCAAACTCTTTGAATACATCCGCAAATCCACCAGCAAAAACTGATGCAGAACCATTCTCTTCCCACTCATATGCGCCGGCCTCAGCAGCCACATCAATAATCTTGCCGGAGTCAACCAATATAGCACACTGACCTTCATTTACAATAATCGCAGAGCCCTTTGTAATGACATCGGCATCACCCTTAGTATTAGTGCTTCGCCCAGACACCTTATGATCTGCTCTCTTTAACAGCACGTCAGATGCCATAGAATCACACACAAAAAACTCTTTCCATTGATTTGCCAATTCACCGGTAAGTGAACCCTTAAATGCCTGAATTAATCCCATTGTATATTCCTCCCTATTTCACACATACTTTAAAGGCGTCGCCACCTCACATACCTTAGTCCTACGCCTGTCTTCATATTGTACCAAATACCGCCCCGTAAAAAAAGCCGCCCTCTCTAAAAAAGCAACTATTTACTGTATTAAAAGGCAGCCCGGCGGCCCCGCTCCCCACCACGCAGCCTAAACTTCGAAGAATATTATATTTTCCATATATTTAAAGGTCGCATCATTTATTACTTAGTGTCTTTTAAACGCCTGTACAGTTTATCAAAATGTTGTTTTAGGGCGGACACTTAACCAATTAGATTAATAACTTCAAGGTTTGTAGGTAAGCTTGGGCGATTTTGGGAGTAAGCTTAGAATAATAAAAGCAGGTTTTGATATATATAGTCATGCGCCGCTAGGACGGCGGCGCAAGCGCGAATCACAACACGGACGTTGTGTAGAGCGCGGTGGCTATATATACAAAACCTGCTTTGTTATTATTCTTAGCGAACGTAACATGAGCCCA
>FLNY01002123.1_pt1 | contig 12108 bp, 13 predicted proteins | sample 1140381 | NCBI WGS metagenome assembly FLNY01 (sample SAMEA3878172, study PRJEB12797) | bioreactor metagenome | biome: Moose rumen | place: Sweden | collected 2011-10
GGGATCAATCTGAGTCAGAGTACCGCTCAAAACCTCATCAGACGCGTCGCTTGTGATATGGCAGGCCAAACCGATTTCAACATTATTAATATCCGCTTCCTCAATAGTAATATCCACCTGAAGCGAGGATAAATCCTGAATAGTCGCCGCGGTATCCATACAAACCGAGCCAACAGTAGCGTTAAGCGCGGTTACCGTTCCGTCCTGCTCCGCCTTAAGCGAACAGTCCTCAAGCTGTGACTCAAGCTCCTCGAGAGTGTCGCTTGAGCTTGCGTTTGAAAGCTCCTCCTTAGCTGAGGAAAGCTGGCTTTCCGCCTGAGAAAGCTCGTTTTCGTACTGTGAATAGGTCTGCTTTGCCTCATTATAGGCGCTCTTTGCCTCTGTATACGCGCTTTCAAGAGAGGCGTAATTCGAGCTATTCTTGGCGTTTCTCAGCGCCTCAGCCTTTTGCGAAAGCTTATAGAGGGTATTGCTCCCGCTCGGCACGCTCAGAGTTGCGCCCGTAAGAGTATTAACGGTAGACACAACCTCATTGCATAAATCTGCAGCGGTTTTAGTCACGCTCACACTATCCGAAGAGGACGCGGAGCTACTCATACCGCCGCTCATATTATCCGACGACGAGGCTGATGAAGAATCGGAGATATTATAGCTCCCGACGGAGCACCCGCCGCTGTAATTCTGAATAGCCTTAAGGTATTCCCTTGCAACCGACTGAAGCTTTGAGGAGGATGCCGTGCCTTTTTTATAACCGCTTACAGCAGAGTTATATTTATTCATATAGGAAACGTATTTAGCGCCCGCGTTGTTGTAGTTTTCAAGCGCGGTTTCATATGCGCTCTGATATGATGAAATACTGCTCTTTGCCTTTTCATACGGCGTTTTAGCGGAGTTATATGCGCTCTTTGCGCTCGAAAGAGTGCTCTTGTACGAATCCAGCTTTGACTTTGCGGAGTCGTAGCTCGACTTGGCGTTATCGTACGACTTCTGAGCGTTCTCTTTCGCCTTTTCGATATTTTCCTTTTCCTTTTCGATTTTCGACTCAAGCTCACTCGTGTTGAGGGTTAAGATAACGTCGCCCTCTTTAACCGTATCGCCTACCTCAACGTTAATCTCCTTAACGGTATAGTTAAGCTGTGAGGTTACGTTAGAAGCCTTAGCGCTTGAAACGGTACCCGTTGCGGATACGGTATCCTCAAGCGTACCCTTTGCGAGCACGGTAGTTCTCACAAAGGAATACGAAGCGCCGCTGCTCTTTGTGCGGTTTACCGCAAAAAGAGTGCCTGCTGTAATGGCGATAACAAGTATACAGCATATCAGCACCGTTAGTATTTTATGTTTTTTAACAAAGCCCTTAAGCCTTCCCTTTTTCTTCATAGTATTTTTCCTTTCCACAATATGATATCTTAATTGTAAAGGGCAAAATTAAATGAAGATTAAAAAAATTTTTGTTGACAAATCTTTTTTATATGTTATAATTTATAAGCCGCATATTATGGGCTCACAAGAGATACGGCGTATCCGCCCATCGTAGCGAGACTTATGAAAGGTAAATATAGTATGTACGCAGTTATTGTTACAGGCGGTAAGCAGTACAAGGTTGCCGAGGGCGACGTTCTCTATGTTGAGAAGCTCGGCGCTGAAGCTGACGAAGAGGTTACCTTCGATAACGTTCTTGCAGTAAGCACGGACGCAGGCTTCAAGGCCGGCAAGGATTGTGCAGAGGCTTCCGTTAAGGCTAAGGTTCTCAAGAACGGCAAGGGCAAGAAGATTACTGTTTTCACCTACAAGCCCAAGAAGAACGAAAAGCGCAAGATGGGTCACCGTCAGCCTTACACAAAGGTTGAGATTACCGCAATCAACGCATAATGATCAGAGTTAAATTTTACAAAAACGGCGATTTACTGACAGGCTTTGAATGCAAGGGACATTCGGGCACAGCCCAGAGCGGAAGCGACGTTGTCTGCGCCTTCGTTTCAAGCGCCTGTTATATGGCGGCTAACACCGTAACGGAGATTATTAAACTGGACGCAGACGCGGCGGACACCGACGGTTATATGCGCCTTAATATCAAGGATTCGCCGAAGAAGGCACAGGATATTTTAAACGGTATGAGGCTTCACCTCACCGAGCTTGAAAAGCAATATCCCGATAATATTAGAGTAATAACGGAGGAATAACCATGCTTAAATTAAATGTTCAGCTTTTTGCTCATAAAAAAGGTATGGGTTCTACCAAGAACGGACGTGATTCAGAATCCAAGCGTCTCGGCGCTAAGAGAGCTGACGGTCAGTTCGTACTTGCAGGAAACATTCTTTACCGTCAGAGAGGAACACACATTCACCCGGGCAACAACGTTGGCATCGGCTCTGACGACACCCTCTTTGCTCTTATCGACGGAACAGTTAAGTTCGAAAGATACGGCAAGGACAGGAAAAAGGTTTCCGTATACCCTGTTGAGCAGTAAGAATAAAGCAGTAAACGCTATCTCGGTGAGATAGCGTTTTTTGTTGCCTGTTAAGAGATAATGTGGTAAAATTGATATATCAATATCAGGCGGTGAAATATGACGCACAACATGAAACTCAACGAAATACCGTTCGGAAAAATAAAGAACGGCTCAAAAACCATTGAGCTTCGTCTTTATGACGATAAGCGACGCAAAATCAAAGTCGGCGACAGCATTTGCTTTAAATCTGAAACTAAAAAGCTGAATGCAACGGTTAAAGCGCTTCATATATTCCGAAGCTTTGACGAGCTGTATACAGCATTACCTCTTGAAAAATGCGGATATTCTGCGGATGAAGTTGCAAATGCTTCGCCTGACGATATGCTTGAATACTACACAGAGGAACAAATTAAAAAATACGGCGTAATCGGAATTGAAATTGAGGTAACGAAATGAACGGTAAACTGAGAAATATGGCGACAATATATATTCGCAAAGACAACAAAATGCTTATGCTTTATCGAATCGGATCAAAAGTAGTTGACGAGTGCTTTTGCGGCGTTGGCGGACATTTTAAAGAGAAAGAAGTGAACGACGCAAGAGCGGCTGTTATTCGTGAAATGAAAGAAGAAATACGATTAACCGAAAAGGATTTGGATAATTTTTCCCTGCGCTATGTTGGACTTCGCAATGTAAAAGAAGAGCTCAGAATTAACTATTATTTCTTTGCAGATTTAAAGGAATCGGCAAAGCTTACTATGAAATGCAACGAAGGTATTTTGCAATGGATTCCGTTTGATAAGCTTATGGAAAAAGAAATGCCCGTTACAGCAAAGTATTGTGTAGAGCATTATCTTTCAGAGGGTATGAACAATGATAATCTATATGTAATAACGGTTAACGGAGATACTACAAGCGTTATTACATTGGGCGAAACGTAAGGAGCAACTATGCTCGGTAAAAAGGTTAAAGTAACGGTTGACAGACCGCTCGGCACATATCATCCACAGCATAAGGATTTATATTATCCTATTAACTACGGATACGTTGAGGGAATAATTGCGCCTGACGGCGAGGAGCAGGACGCGTATATTCTCGGCGTTGACAAACCTGTTACAGAATTTGAGGGCGTTGTAATCGCCGTTATTCATCGGAAGAATGATGTTGAAGAAAAGTGGGTTGTCGCGCCCGAAGGCAGTAGCTATACAAAGGAAGAAATTGAAACCGCTGTACGTTTTCAGGAACAGTATTTTGATACCGAAATCATTATAAAATAAACTTTTAGAAAAAAGAAGCCGTCCCTTCAGAGAAGGTGCCATAACGAAGGTTTTGAAAGTAAGTAGAAACAATCGTTATGGCATTTTGCATTTTACAACAATTATTAAAAACATTAATATTGGAGGAAAATGCAATGAAAAAGCATATTACTGATGAGAAAAACGGACTGGATTATACACTGGTAAACGGTGTTTATTTGCCTAATTTGGTTTCATACGAAACGAATTATGAAATCGGTATTTGGGGTATGAGGTATTATGATTACATCAAAGAACACCGACCTGCCTTCTGTACTTCATTGAGAGTGCAATGCAAATTGAACGCACATTTACACGAGGTTGATGTCAGAGCAATCGAGATGTTCGACCGCCTTGTGAAGCAATTCAAAGAGCAGCAAGGTATTACCGAACAACTCAAAGCAGATGATATGATGGCTTGGGTGCAGGCAATGAATGGCATTACCAATCAGGCAAGAGAGATTGTCCATAACGAAATCATTTATACGAGGTGACGATATGGACATTCTTGAAGAGCTTTGGTACGGTAATATTACGCCGACAGAATACAGCCGCATTGAAAATAATTCCAATTACAAGGAAGCACTGAGATTAGTAAATCAGAATCAGGAACGATTGAGAAAAACGCTGAATGATGAACAAAATGAGTTGCTTGAAAAACTGCTTACGGCAAACGAAGAATTTGCAAATCTTATTGAGCTTGACTGCTTCAAGGTTGGTTTCAAACTTGGCGTAAGATTAACAATAGAAGCGTATAATTAAGACGAGGCAGGGATGAAAATCCCTGCCTTAACTCATTAAACCACTTATCCGTCTTGACCAGTAAAAAATGCATTTTATCAAATAACGATACTTAAAATGATGAAGGATAAGTAAAAAGTAATCTGTTAAAACAACTTGCATTTTTCTCTGCTCTTGAGCAGCGAAAAATCCGCAAAAATGGGCTGATTTAGTTTAGTGAAATAAAGAACAATGATAAATTTTAGTTACTTAAATACACGAGTTTATAAAAAACAAATGACATTGATTTGAAATTATGATATAATCATACATAACGAATTAATGGGAGCATTAAGGATGAAAAGAGCAATTTCATTTATAATGACACTTGTATTGCTGCTTACGCTATTCTGCGGTTGCAGTAATATAACCTCAAATAAGAAAACGTTATTCATATATATGTGCGGCTCTAATTTGGAAACGAAGCAGGGACTTGCAGGAAAAAACATTGACGAAATCCTGTCTGCAAATATCGGAAACAATATGGATATTGTTATTGAAACAGGCGGCGCACAAATTTGGCGTTCTCACGATATTGATAACAGCGCAATTCAGCGATATGAGATTAAAGGCGGAAAGCTTAATCTGATTGAAACCGTTGAAAATAATAATATGGGCGAGGCTGAAACGCTGACTGATTTTCTTACTTGGGGACAGGAGCATTACTCCACGAAGGACAGTATGCTCGTCCTTTGGGACCACGGTGCCGGAGCGACCAAAGGCGTTTGCTATGACGAAAACTACTCCTACGATTCCCTGACGTTAAAGGAATTGAAAGAAGCGCTTGAAAATGCAGAGCTTAAAAACAAATTTCAGATTATCGGTTTTGACGCCTGCCTTATGGCATCTATCGAAACGGCATATTATGTTTACGATTATGCAAGATATATGATTGCCTCTGAGGAAATTGAGCCCGCCGGAGGCTGGGATTACAAAACCCTGTGCGAAGCCTTTTCCAATAGCAAGGATTACGTTTCAATCGGCAAGGCAATTTGCGACGCATATATGCAAAAATGCAAGGATAAGGGAAAGCTTTTTGCTACGCTTTCACTGTTTGATTTATCTAAGACGCCGCTTCTTATGAATCAGTGCTCCGCTGCGATTGAATATATTGAAAAATACACGGGTAATGCCGATTATTTTTCCGAAGTCAGAAATGCGATGAACACCTGTGAAAAATTCGGAGGAGATAATTCGTTTCAGGGTGCTTCCAATATGCTTGACTTTGTGGATTTTGTAAACAGCGTAACAGGCGAGGAATATAAGGACCTTATCGACGCAAGCGATTTTGTTCTGTATTCCGTCAACAGCGGTCAGAGAACCAACAGCGGTATTTCCTTCTACTATCCGATGGTTTATAATGAACAAGAGGTTAATGATTATTTAGAACTTAAAGTAAACGATAATTTCAACAGCTTTTTATCAAGGCATTACACCAATGTACCCTCAACAACGATAACCTTTTCCGATAAGGGAAGTATCGCTTCAAACGGCGCTTTTACGGTTAAGCTGAATCCCGATTGCGCCGATTATTTCAGTCAGATTAATTTCATTCTGATGAACAGGGATGAAAACGGTGTGCAGCACATTTTATGTACGGATAATGATATGAATAAAGACTGGGAGAATATGACATTCAGGAGCAATTTCAGAGGCATCAGCCTTGCCCTTGACGGACACAGACTTTTCTACACAAGCGTTGCAAACAATCCAAATTACACATCGTTTATCGCTCCTGTTAAGGTAAACGGAGAAAAAACTAATTTGCGCTTTGTTTTTGTATGGGACGACAGTGCATTTAACGGCGGTTATTATCAGTTGGCAGGTCTGTGGAACGGCTATGACGAAAACGGTCTCCCCGATAATGATATTATCCCGCTTAAAAGCGGCGACAAGCTTCAGGTTGTTACAGACACAGTTCTTGAAAACGGCACGCCAAAGGAAAACTACAGCGAAGAATTTATAATCGGAAACGACGGCGGCACTATTTCAGAAATCCCGCTTGACGGCAAGGAATATCAGTATGTATTTGTTGCAACGGATATTTTCGGCAACACCTACACATCGGATATGGCTACCTTTGAAATGACGGTAAGCTACGACGAGCTGCTCAACAATCCTTTGCCTGACGAAACCTTTGCGGCAAAGGTAACGAATATAGAGCCGTATGAGAATAATACTGTAAATTAAAAGCATAAACAGGAGAAAGAAATTATGGAAAAAGGTAAAAATATGCTGCAACGAGCTATCGTTGTGCTTTTGTCGCTTGCAGGAATCGCAGTCTGCATTGTTTCAATCTTTTGGAGAATAGATAATTATATATCCATCCGTTCTTTCATCGTTGTCGGCATTTATTATTGCCTTGTGTTTTATTACGGAGTTTACGGGTACAAAATCCCGCACGGAAACCTTGTAAGGTATCTTATGCTGATATTAGCGGCGTATAATATTTTTAACGTTACCGTTTCAATTTATCGCTGGTATAAGCTGCCGTGGGTTGTGCTTGTTGCAGGCAATCTTGCCGCAATGTTTATAGCCTATATGGCGGGAAGGCTTAATAAGTTTAAGAAAAATATTATCGTTGCAGTTATCGTTACGGCTTTGCTGCTTACAGAGTGCTTCTGGCCCGTTAAGATTCCGGGCGTTGAGGCTGACGCTCTTTTCTTCCTTGACCGCTCGCTGCCTCTCTTTATGTGGCTAACGACTATGAGTATTTATTTCTTCCGCTATAAAGAGCATACTAAAGCAGGTCTTACGGATAAGGCAGAGCAGGACAAATCCGAACAGCCCAAAATACAGTGATTATGCAAATTGCTATATTAAACAGAAAATCCGGCAAAAAATATTCCCCAAAACGTATTTGGGGAATATTTTTATACTTTTTATTTTGTTAACCAATCTGAAAAATCAATTATTTTAATTCCTTCATACTGATACATAGGATGTCGTGTTCTTGCTATCAGTATTTTTGGATAAGCATCTTGAATTGCGAGCAGAGGTGATACCTCACGCTGAAAGGTTTTTTCATCTGAAATATTATCAGACACTTGAATATAGATTTTCTCATCTCGCTTTATTGCAACAAAATCAATTTCTTTTTTATAGAGAACTCCGACATACACTTCATATCCTCTTCGCAAAAGCTCTATTGCAATAATATTTTCAAGTACCCTGCCATAATCCATATTCTTGGTGCCGAGCTTTGCATAACGAAATGAGTGGTCGCTCAAATAGTATTTAACTGTTGAGGAAAGATACTTTTTTCCTTTAATATCATATCTTGGTACTTTGTAAAATGCAAAAGCATTGCATAGATACTGAATGTATGAACCAATTGTCTTATGATTGATTTTATCTTTATTGCTGTTAAAGGTGTCCGCTATTGTTCTTGCCGAAGTAAGATTTGAAATGTTATCCATCAGAAAATCTACAAGCCTGTCCATCAAAGCCATATTGCGAATTTTGTATTTTTTACGAATATCTCTCACTATCAGCGTATTAAAAACATCCGCTGTATAATCATATTTTGCTTCTTGCTCCTTATATACATATGAGCCCGACATACCGCCTTCGTTTATATATCTGTCAAACGCAGAATACAAATCAGTGTATTCAAAATACTTTATATACTCTGCGAATGAGAAAGGATAAACCTTTATTTCGAATGTTCTTCCCGTAAAAAGTGTTGCAAGGTCTGAGCTTAAAAGAAATGCATTTGAACCGGTGATGTATATGTCATACTTTTCCGAAGCGTGTAAACCGTTTATTGCTTTCTCAAAGCCGTTACACATTTGTATTTCATCTATCATAACAAAATTATCTGCGCCCTCTTTATATGCAGCGTTAATATAGTCATAAAGAGGTCTGTATTCTGTCAGGTTATCAAATTCAGGCAAATTGAAATTAATATGAATAATATTAGCGTTCGGTATATTTGAAACCACATAACTTCTGAATGCTTCAAGCAGCTTTGATTTTCCTGAGCGGCGCACGCCGGTAATAACCTTAATATCAGGCGTGCCGATTACACCAATTATTTTATCAAGATAATCATTTCTTTCAATCAATTTCATACTTCTTCATCTCCTGCTATATATTATGCCACACTTATTTCCCAAAATCAATATTTTTATAATTTTGGGAAATAAAATAAATTCTTCTCCGTTATGGCGGGAAGGCTTAATAAGTTTAAGAAAAATATTATTGTTGCAGTTATTGTTGCGGTGCTGCTGCTTGCCGAATGCTTCTGGCCCGTTAAGATTCCGGGCGTTGAGGCTGACGCGCTTTTCTTCCTTGACCGCTCGCTGCCTGTCTTTATGTGGCTTACGACTATGAGTATTTATTTCTTCCGCTATAAAGAGCATACCGAAGCGGGTCTTGCCGATAAAACCGAAGAATAGTTATGGTATACAAAAAAATTGCCCACCGCATTTTTGTGCAGTGGGCTGTTGTATTTTAGCTTACTGTTTTCGACTCTGATTACAAATTATTTGCAAAGGCCAAAATAGCACAGCGGATCATTTTTGGATAAGGCGAATGTTGTTTCCCCATCCAAGTGAATGAATACGCCAAACTCTTTATAGTCTTTTAATACATCGCCGAATATATTCGTATGCCAAGCATATGGATATTCTTCTGCATATTCGGTAAACTGTGTATTACTGCGTAAAATGGTAAAGCGGGTTACTAAAGCGTAATTACCAACATCAAATCCCGCTGCAGCCAGCTCCTCGTCGGTGCTTCCGTAATGCATACGTTTTATGAAATCTTCCTGATCTCCAGACCAGTCAAAATAATGCGTTTCATCCAGCATCGTTTTTGAATAATATAAATAAATAGGCTTTCCTTCCACTGATGAAAACATTTTGTCGGCATCAAAGTTATAGCAGGCTATCTTCCCCCCGAAAACATACGAGTACGGATAGTATTGCGTATCTGTGTCCTTGTTGGTTCCCGGCTGCGGATTTGCTTTTACCTCTTCCGGAGCAATACCGGATACTCTTAAATAGTTGGTACTTTCGTCTACGTAAGCATTTATGCTTTCAAGATTGTTGACGGCTGCTTCGACCTTCTGCGCATATACTTTGTAAGTAGGATCATAAGTATACTGGAAGGCCTTCTGACGGGAATAAATAATCGACATCGCGCGTGCCATCTCTGTCTGTGCGATCAGCCTCTTGGACAGTCTGTAATTATATGACTGCGAATCAAAATTATAGGTCAGGGCGCACATCTCATCATATTTCTGCATCGGATTAGACGACGTACTCTCTGCATTCAAAAGGTTGGTCACATCCGTCAATGCGCTTTTAATATTTTCATATGTTGCATCAAAGCTGCTGAAGCGTGTATCGGTTTTGCTTTTGTTCTGGATATAATCAACAAGGCGGGAGTTGTATTCGGCAGCTTCCTTATCTGTCATATCATCAACGTTGGGCAGATACGAACGATACACTTCAAGGGTTGATTCAAGTTCAGCATCAGTTAAATAATCCAGGGAAGGCACCTCGTCTGCAGGTATTTTTCCATCATTTACAGCATCCTCTACAGCCATAAGCAAAGCTCCGATCTCATACATACCGTACTGGATATCCAGATTGGTTATGAGCCTTCCGAGAGCCGCCTCATAAGCGCTGGTGTCATTCAGGAGCTTTATCCCCAGCTCCTCGATCTGCTTTTGGATGGCTTTCTGATTTTCTATTATGGTATCAAGCCTCTTATTGATTGCTTTGAGCTCTTTCATTACCTGCTCGTGTTCGGACTCCACAACGCCGACGGCTTCCAGTATGGTTTTACCAATTGAGAAGACCTGTCCCGCGATCTGTCCGTAATAACAGATCTTACCGAACGTAGTGTTAAGACCTCTTGTGTATTTTTGAATCTCAAGAAGTGTTTCAGCATTCAGCGACACGCCGCCTGATGCATCTCTGCCGAGTGATTCGGCCGAATAATTGCGCGTGTATGCACTTTCTGCAGAAGTCGATTCTCCCCAGGCGTTCGTAAGGGCGCCCTCGCTCAGAATAACGGTGCCGTCCATATCCAGAGTCTCGCTTGTCTGTCCTTGCGCGGGAACAGAAAGAATAAGTGTCGCGAGAGTATCGCTGTCAACCGTTACGGAGTTCACCTTTGCGTCTTTGAAATCTTGTGAAAAACTAACTGCATTCGCCTTGAGGTCTTTATCAAAAGATCCGCTGTTGGCATAGAGTTTCAGCGTGATTTTAAGATTGTCGCCGTCCGCATCAACATAATCAAATACGGGATAGAAGCTTGCCTGTAAAACGGATACGGTGGTTTCATAGTCGCCGAGCTTCATTGCTTTTTCGCCAAAGAGGTCAGCAAAATCGTTAACGCTCTTAACGCCGTCTGCTGCAAGAGTGAGCTTAACGGTATTGTCGTCCGCCTTTTCTGCTGCTTCAACGGTTGCACCGTCAATTACAATATTATCTTTTGTTAAGGTGTTGATGTCAACAACGCCGTAAACCTTAAGGTCAGCAGTAATATTGCCGTTTTCAAATTTCAGCGTTGATGCGTCAATATTTACAGTTGCAAGTTTAATATCAATCTTTGATGAAACGTCGGCATAGCCGTCCGTAATACCGCTGGGCTTAACATTAACCGAGCCCCACTGATATGCGCCTGCTACGTTCCTGACCGGCGAGCCTTTAAGCTGAACAGTCAAGTTTTTATCAGATGAAGATACGCTTTCAATTTCCATATCCGAGAAAGCATTATCAAGATAAATATCCTTTTCACTGATACCGTCCTCAAAGGTGCTGCCGTCAATAGCAAGCGTAACCTTTGCCTGCGTTGCGTCTGAAACGACGTTTTCCACATCGGGAGTTAAGGTGATTTCGGGGAATTCAACCTCCACATCAGCTATGTTATCATCGCCTTCAACGTCTTTAAACAGAACGATATAGCTACTTGTTATGAGTTCAGCCGCTTTATCGTCTGTGAAGGTGATTTCATAGCTTTTCTTATCCGCTGCTTTAACACTTTCTACCTTAGCGGAAAGTGGATAAACATCTTCCAGATTTATTTCTTCCGTAGTTTCTGTTGTTGCTTCAGTGGTTGCTTCTTCGGTTACAGCCTCCGTGCTTTCTGCTTCGGCTGCATCGGGAACGGCTGTCAGGTTAAGATACCTTACCTCAACGTTGTCCGCTGTAATTCCCGAAAGGTCAACCTTTTTAGAGCTTACCGTAGTGGTGTACTGACCGCTTTTGGTGTATTTGACTGCGGTAGCGGTAATCGCAGCCTCATTTTCCTTGTCTGATTTTCCGCAGCCTGCAAAGGTACCTACTACCAGTACCACTGCCAGCAACAGAGAAATCACTCGTTTCATTGTCTTTGCCATAAACATACCTCCGTTGACAAATAATATACTAAATACAAATAGGCATAGCACGCCTAAAAGGACGCACTACGCCTGAAATATTTACAAAACATATTGACTTTTGAAAAGGGCAGAATTATGCTCTGATAGATAGATAGATAGATAGATAGATAGATAGATAGACCGATTTTCGCATTTTCTATCATATCTGTCAACCCCTCTCTTTTCATTTTATACGATTTGTGGTATAA
>FLNY01001784.1_pt1 | contig 12083 bp, 9 predicted proteins | sample 1140381 | NCBI WGS metagenome assembly FLNY01 (sample SAMEA3878172, study PRJEB12797) | bioreactor metagenome | biome: Moose rumen | place: Sweden | collected 2011-10
TTTAATCTTTCTGTAATGGCATCTACCACCTTGCCAAATCCCATAAAATGAGATGCCTTAACCAGTATGGTATCCCCTTGTCTGATGAGGGGAAGCAAATCCTCAAGCATAGCGTCTACAGTATCATAATGATGGCTCATGCAGGAGCTGTTCTTCTGCTGCAGAGCATTATTAATCTCCTCAGAGAGGGGGCCCACAGTAAACACCGTACCTATACGATTATCCTCCAGTACCTGGCCCAATCCATAGTGCAATTCACGCTCATCTTCACCTAACTCACCCATGTCGCCAAGCACAGCTATAGTCTTGCCCGGTGCCCGTCCCAGCACCTCAATGGACGCTTTCATGGATACCGGGTTAGCGTTGTAACAATCATCTATTATCGTCACTCCACGCATGGTAATGACATTATTGCGACCAGCGATAGTAGATGCATTTTTCAGGCCCTTTATCACATCCTCTTTTGTCAGTCCCAATTCGTAACCCACTGCTGTGGCTGCCAGGGCATTCATGACATTATGAGCTCCGGGAAGTGGTATCTCCACATCAAACACGTCTCCACCAGCGCTGAAAGTAGCCTTCGTAAGGGAGACTCCTTCTGCAGTCACATCTGTGGCTGAAAACTGCTGCCCACCCAGACCATAAAATACCTTTTTCAAGCCAAGGGTATCTGCTATATTAAGCTTGTCGTCGTCTCCATTTAAAAAGACCACTCCATCCTTAGGCATATGCTCAAACACTTCTGTCTTAGCCTTTAATATACCGTCTCTGTCTTTTAAAAACTCCAAATGACACTGTCCGATATTTGTCATAACAACCATATCAGGCTTGGCAATTTCTCCTAAGCGGTGCATCTCTCCAAAATCAGAGATACCCATCTCCACGACCGCCACCTGATGTGTGTCATTGATACGACAGATTGTAAGAGGCAACCCTATCTCGTTGTTAAAATTGCCATCTGTTTTTAGCACATTAAACTTAGTGCCAAGCACTGAGGCAAGCATCTCTTTGGTACTTGTCTTACCTACACTGCCAATGACTCCAATAAGCGGAATCTGAAGCTGCATCCTATAGGCTGTGGCTATCTGCTTCAATGCGACCTTAGTATCCTTCACTATGATATATGGGCCTGCCGGATTATCTAAAGTCCGTTCAGAAAGGGTCGCCATAGCGCCATCCTTAAATACTCCCGGGATAAAATCGTGCCCATCCACTCTGGCTCCAACCATAGGGACAAACAAAAAGTCTTTTTCTATCTTGCGATTGTCGTTGACTACTCCGGCAATCTCTTTATTTTTTACCGCATCGCATCCCTCCGGTAGACAAAGCTCTCCCTCTGTCACCTCTGCGATTTTGGCCAATGTCATATTTCTCATATAATATAATTCTCTCTTACTTTAAAAGGGCATCGCCCGCTTACTTAATTGTACTTCTTAAGTGACACCTCTATAAGATGCTCACATAATTCTTCAAATCCCATTCCTACAGCGGCAGCTTCCTGCGGCAGCAGACTTGTAGGTGTCATGCCCGGCAATGTGTTAGCTTCCAAACAATATATATTCTCGTCCTCATCCATCATGAAATCCATTCTGGCATAGGTGGTAAGCCCCAATGCCAAAAAAGCCATCTCGGCATATTTTTGCATCTCAGCCGTAGCCTTTGGTGAAATCTCAGCAGGACATGTCTCCACAGCAGAACCTGCTGCATATTTGTTCTTGTAATCATAAAAGCCTTGCTTTGGAGCAATCTCGATAACAGGAAGGGCCTTGCCCTCTATAACTCCATCAGAAAATTCGCGGCCCTTTATAAACTGCTCCACCACTACTTCATCTTCCCACTCAAAAGCATCATCAAGGGCTGCTTCAAGCTCATCCGATGATCGTACTATGGTAACTCCTATAGAAGAACCGCCACAGTTTGGTTTTACAATACAAGGGTATTTATCAAAAGAAAATCCTGACCTGTCCTTCTTTTTAAGGGAAACCCCTACCGGTGTAGGCACACCCACTCTATCGAGAAAATTCTTGGTTATCTGCTTATCCATGGACACGGCGCTGGAAACAAAATCATTGCCTGTATATCTAATTCCGTGTAAATCAAAAGCGGCCTGAACCTTACCGCTCTCGCCCTCTCCTCCATGAAGCGCCATAAATACTATATCTGCTTTTTGGCATATCCTTATGACATTTGGTCCGAAAAAATCAGGACTCTTGTCCGGTCTGCTTGCTATAATAGCTTTGATATCAGGCGCTTCAGCAGGTATATCTTCTACCTTGACAGAATACTTTTCACTGTTTTCAAATACTTTTGAAATATCCTGTTCCACGATACTCAGTCCCATGAACACATCCAGCACCAATGCTCTGTGGCCTTTTGCCCTCAAAGCCTTTGCTACCATGGCTCCCGATTTAAAAGAAACATCTCTCTCAGAACTAAGACCACCGGCTAATACTACAATATCCATTTTTCTATCCTTCTATTCATAAATTATCCCTGAAAATATCACCCCTTTTACTTTCATAATAAAAGGGCAAACTTTCATCTACTTTAAAATCTAACGATAAATATAGTATTTTTTTTAAGAAAATACAACACCTACTGTTTCCTGCCAAGCTTATATTGTTTTGCCATATATGTCATAAGTTTCTCTGTAGCGTCGATAAATAAATCTATCAGTTTAGCACCTTCAGCATCTCCGATTTGCTCACATATCTGACTCTGCAAAAACAGGGATTGATAAAGTGTACGGGTATCGCAATTTTCTATAAACTCATTAAACACATACCCAAGACAATTATGTGATGTATCAAAATCTTTCTTCATTAGATAAAGCTTGGCTAAAATAAAAGATATAGACATATATCTTTCTTTTATAAAGGGACTGCGCTCGTCGATTTTATTGTTCATAAGCCCTTTAAAAATGCGTTCTGCTACCTCTGTATCTCCGGCTAACATATGGGCTTGCCCGATTTTACTCAACAGTTCATACTCTATTTTTGATAATTTGATTTTGGGAATGTCATCGAAATCAGGTATTTTTCTTCTAAGCTCAAATACATCTATTGCCTCATCTAAAAACTCTTCTATAGACGACCCGTTTTTCCTTGAGCAAATAAGGTGAGCAAACACAAAAAGCTGCTTGTCATCCACATCATCTTCATCCATGTATTTTTCAAATTTATCCAGTTTTCTTTCTATCTCGTCTGCTCTTCCTTTCTTGATAGCATCCAATAATTCACTTTTGGCCTTGTCAAAATCCAATATGTTGTTGAGAGTCAGCTCTCCATACTCCAAGCCTAATCCTTCAAAAGCTTTGTTTAGTTCTAAAAATATAGTTCGCTTTGGTATCTCCTCTCCTTTTTCAATTCTCGAAATAGTTGATGTTGCGCATTGCAATTTTTGAGCCAATTGCTCCTGAGTCATATTGTTTTCCTGTCTTGCCCATGCCACATACCTTCCATAAGTGTTTTTGTCCATAGAAAAACCTCCTGCGATAGAATATTGACATTCTATCAACAGGAGGTTAATTTTTTTTGTTTAAAAAGTAACCATTTTAAGAATTCTAGAACTCAGGCTCTATAAGGCCATAGGCGCCGTTTCTTCTCTTGTATACTACATTAATCTCGTCTGTATCAGCATTTCTAAACATAAAGAAGTCGTGCCCCAACATCTCCATCTCCAAGCATGCATCCTCAGCATACATTGGCTTCATATCAAACTTTTTCGTCTTGATAATCTGGATTGCCTCCTCATCCTCAGCTCTCTCTTCGATGAAGTCCTGAGCAAAAATAGTTCTTGAGTCTGACTGCTTCTTATCTATTATTTTATTTCTGTGTTTTTTAAGCTGCGCCTCAAGGGTATTTGTAACAGCCTCGATAGAAGCATACATATCAGAGGTAACTTCCTCAGCTCGAAGATATGAGCCTTTCATAGGTATGGTAACTTCTATTTTTTGACGTCCCTTCTCAACGTCCAAAGTAATAATCGCTTCTGTGTCCTTATTAAAATATTTGTCTAATTTCTTGAAACGCTCCTCCACTGCGTCCTTCAAACCCTGTGTCAATTCAATGTTCTTTCCAGTAATTGTTGTTTTCATGATGTCTACCGCCTTTGTCGAAAGATTTGATAAATCCTTTCAATTCTAATAAACCCTCCATTTCCTTCCCTATATCATTTAATTTTTAATTGAATTGATTTATCATGTTACTAGTATACCAATTGAGATTTATTTTAACAAGATTTTTATCTGAATATTGGGTGAATGTTTTTAGAATTGTGTGACTTTTTCTGCATTAGTTCTAAAAAAGTACTACAAGAATCCAATGACTTTTTGTGAGGTTATTTTATGAAAAAAACAGCATTAGTAACAGGTGCCAGCCGCGGTATAGGAAGATCCATAGCCACCGCACTTGCAGCAAAAGGATTTCATTTAGCACTGTTTTGTCATACCAAAAAAGAAATTTTGGATGAATTGGCAGCAGAGCTAAAAAATCAATATCACATAGATGTTATCACCTACTGTGGTGATATAGCAGACCCCGAATTTATCATCCCCGCCTGCGATGATGTATTAGATAGATTTGAACAGGTCGACGTTCTTGTAAATAATGCCGGCATTGCTCATATAGGGCTTCTTTGCGATATGTCTCTTAAACAATGGGACGACATGATAGGCACCAATCTGTCCTCACTTTTTTATACAGCCAAGGCAATTGTACCTTCCATGGTTTCAAGAAAATCCGGCAACATCATCAACATCAGTTCCATGTGGGGCACTGTGGGTGCCAGCTGTGAGGTGGCTTACTCTGCTACAAAAGGCGGCATTAATTCTTTTACAAAAGCACTGGCAAAGGAACTGGCTCCCAGTCATATAGCGGTAAATGCTGTGGCCTGCGGTGTGGTTGACACCGATATGAATAGCATGCTTTCTCAGGAAGAAAAAGCTGCTCTTACCGAGGAAATACCTGTCGGTAAATTTTGTTCTCCAGAGGAAGTGGCAGAGGTGGTACTTCACGTAATCGAATCCCCTTACTATATGACAGGACAGGTTATAGGAGTAGACGGAGGCTACATCTAATCCCGCCATTGTGATATAATACGATGAGCAAATCAAGTAATTTATTTAGAAGGAATATTATGATACGACAAGATTTTTACAATGAATGTAGGAGAAAATATCCTACTTTTACATATGAAGGCTACTCATATACCCTCACAGATGATGAGCTGTCCATGGAATTTAGTTTTTCCATAGAAGGATTGTCCGAGTTTCATCCCACCTGGAGCATAAAAAGGGTAGCTGACACAGATTATTCCCTTAACAATGATTTGATTGATGAGATGGTGTTTTCTCTTGGCATGGTTGAGCTTATCAGCTATTGGAAAATCGCCTGTCCTCCTACAGTGATCATCAAAAAACATGGCCTCGACAGCCAGCAAATCACTTGGTGGAAAAAGCTCTATTGGGGAGGCCTTGGTGAATTCTATTATACTAATGGTATTGAGGATACCATAGATGATTTCATGGAATTTCAATTTGAAGAGGATGTGGTTTTTTCACCTGCTCTTACCCCATCTGTATTTGCAGATGAGCCGGGGAAGATTCCTAGAGTTATGGTGCCCATAGGCGGCGGCAAGGACTCCGTGGTTACTATAGAGCTCCTAAAAGAAAAAGCCATCCGTTTTCCATACATCATCAATTCCAGAGGCGCCACTGCTGAGACTGTGGAGATTGCAGGACTTGAGTCTAAGACTATTCATGCACACCGCACTCTCGACAAGAATATGTTGGAATTAAACAAACAGGGTTTTCTAAATGGTCATACTCCATTTTCTGCCCTGGTTGCTTTTTCAAGCATAATTGCAGGATATCTCAATGGAATCGGCTATGTAGCCTTATCAAATGAGAGTTCTGCCAACGAATCCACTGTGGCCGACAGCTATGTGAATCACCAGTATTCAAAAAGCTATGAGTTCGAAGTAGATTTTCGCTCTTATGAGGCTAAGTTTATCGGAAGCGGTGTATACTACTTTAGTTTTCTCAGACCACTTGCCGAGCTACAGATTGCCATGCTTTTTTCAAAGTACAAGGAGTATCACAAAGTATTTAAAAGCTGTAACGTAGGGAGCAAACAGGACATCTGGTGTGGACACTGTCCAAAGTGCCTGTTCGTCTACATTATCCTGTCTCCGTTTTTATCCATCGAAGAATTAGATAACATCTTTGGGAAGAGACTTTTTGAAGATGATAGCCTGCAGGAAGATTTCGACAAACTGTGCGGCATATTACCTGAAAAGCCTTTTGAATGTGTAGGTAGTCGCGATGAAGTTAATGCATCTCTATCAGAGGCAATCCGTATATACGAATCAAATGGTGCGCCATTGCCCGCATTGCTATCTCATTACAAATCAGGTGCCAGACCTTCTACAATGATTTTTGAAAACTACAAATCACAGTTTTCAAATACTCACGGTCTGAATAACTACTTTGAAAATATTATTAAGGATGCTTTAAAATAATGAAAGAAACAATTAGAAATCTTGTTAAAGATAAAAGAGTATTAATATTAGGTTATGGCAGGGAAGGCCAATCCAGCTTTCGAATGGTATCTTCTGTAGGAGGATACAGCTGTCTGGATATAGCCGATGCCAATGCCGTCAGCTCTGATTTGACCGCTATGCACAGCGTCATTACAGGAGCCGGATATCTGGATTGTCTGGATGAATATGACGTTGTCTTCAAAAGTCCGGGCATAGTATTGCCAAAGGACATCTCAAAGTACAACTGTCACATAACCTGTCAGGCGGATCTCTTCCTGGAGGTGTATGGAGCCCAGACCATAGGCATCACCGGCACTAAGGGCAAATCCACAACCTCTTCACTTTTATATCATATACTGAAAGAGTGTGGAAAAGATGTGCTTTTCGGTGGCAATATCGGTCTTCCTATTTTCGATATTACAGATCAGATTCACCCACGTACTATAATTGTTTTTGAGCTATCGTGCCATCAGTTGGAGTATGCTCACTTTGCTCCTTCCAAGGCCATCTTGCTCAATCTCTACGAGGATCATCTGGACCATTATGGTACTGTAGAAAAATATTGGAATGCCAAGAAAAATATATACCGCAAACAGGGTTATTGTGATTTTCTGTTTTGCAATCCCGATTTTTTACCTGCCACCGGCGAGTGTAAATCTACTATCATCAAGGTTAAATCAGCTGATTTACCATTTAACTCTTTCGAAGAAATACCCGGTGTTACCCTTCGTGGTACACACAATATATTTAACTGTGCTTTTGTATATGATGTTTGCCGCAGATATGATATCTCAGATGATGATTTCATGAAAGCTTTGGCCACTTTCAAGACTTTGGCTCATCGCCTACAGTACATCGGCACCAAAGACGGAGTCGACTACTATGATGATTCCATCTCTACTACAGTAGAGTCAGCCATCAGTGCTGTCAGGGCCATTCCTAATGCCGGCACCCTTTTACTTGGCGGTATGGACAGAGGCATAGATTACGATCCTCTGGTAGCATTTTTACCTACCACCAGATTAGAGCACATCATCCTGATGTATGATAGCGGAAAGGTAATCTTAGAAAAACTAAAAGCCACTTCAGATGACGAATTTATGAAAAAGGTAGTCTACATTGAAGAATTAGCGGATGCATGTACTTTTGTCAAAGAAAACGCATCCAAAAATACTGCAGTTATTTTATCTCCTGCCTCAGCCAGTTATGGCCATTTCAAAAATTTTGAGCAGCGAGGAGATTTTTTCAAAGAACAGATTTGTTTGTAAAAGGAGGTACTTATGGCCACTTCAGATTGGGATAAGTTAAGCAATCAAAAGCCGGTGGTAAAACACTGCGCAAAATGCGGCTGTCGCATCCCCGTCAGTTCTCCTTATGAACAGTGCAAAGAATGTCTAAAAAAAGAACTCTTTCCAAAAGTGAAAGAGTTCGTAAATGACAATTATGAAGTTAATGAAATAATGCTTGCGGATGAGCTTGAAATAGATAGAGCTCTCATACATGAGTGGATACAGGAGGGACGTTTGGAATACAAAAAACATCCCCATCTGTAATCATAGTCTACTCTCATGACACGTAAAATATATTGTCTGTCGCTCATCAGCGATTTTATGAAGGAGTTTTAACGACTCCTTTATTTTTTTATCATCGAGATTAGTAAAAGGATCGTCCAGTATCAATATAGGTTTTTCTTCGGGATAAAGCACATCTACCAATGCCATTCGTGAGCACAGCGACACCAAATCCTGATAACCCTGAGACAGATACTCTGCCCCCTTTGTGCTGCCTGAATAAGACAGCTTGATATTAAGATCCATATCAAGTTCAAAATCATCTATAGCATAGCCTGACTTTGTACCCTCGGGTCCATCGATAAGGCTTAAGTATTTGTGTAGACCATTTTGCAAAGGACGCATGTATTTGGACTGAAAACTTTCTCTGGCCCGCTGTAACAAATCCTCGGTCTTTGCAAGAATATCCGCTTCTTTTTTGTATTCCTTTTCCTGTACTTCCAGACGTTCTATCTGCTCAGCCACATCTGAAAGACGTTCCACCTCTTCCAAGGCCTGAGAAAGATTTTCTCGCTCTTGCATAATCTGCCTGTTAAGTTCCATAATCTGTTCATCTAAGAGATTTTGTTGTTGCTGCAAATCATCCACCGACTGTACCTGTTGATTTACATCATGTTCTGTCTCAAATTTTGCAATATCAGCCTTTAGGTTTGAGACTCTCTCCACCATTGATAAATATTCATTCTTTTTATCAAAAATCTCATGAACTTTTTCTGAACGTCCCAAGTCATCCCTCAAAGGATATTGTGATAAAACCTTGCCCACATCCTCTGACATGGTCGTAATGATATTCTGATGTCCCTTTATCTCCTCCATAGTCTCCAGGTATACTGTATAGCGGTCTGCATCCTTTTTTAGCTTGGCTAAAAACTCATATTCGCCGCCCATAGAGTATAAGTTGATACCATAAGCATTGGCGTAAGGCTGTATCTTGGTATAGAGTTCCAACTGCAAATCAGCCAGTGCATCCAGGGTATCTGTAGACTCCTGATTACGTGATTGCTCCTCCTCCATGAGATGCCTGTACTGGTCCAGCTTTCTTCTTATCTCATAGACATTTTCCTGCATAGTTTCGGCACGGGTCAAAAGAAAATTGCTCAAAAACTCCTCGCATTCTTCCTGCAACTCTCTGCATTCCAGCTTGCTGATTTCCAAGGCATCTTCCTCCTCAGAAAGTCTCTCAGCAAATTCCTGCTGACTTTTTTGCTTGTCTATTCTGGCTCTACGGCCGCTCAAAATCAAGAACACTATATCAAGACCAATCGCCACAAAACTGCCAATCTCAATTATTTTGCCGAGCTGATTGTCCATATACCGACTAAACACCACACCGGACAACACAAAGATGACTAGCATAATAGTGCCCATCACATGCCACACAGAAATAGTGTGACTCTTGCTGTGTTTTTTCTCTGCATCACGTTCTGCAGTCAGCATAATGATACGCTCATTGCTCTGCTCTATCTTAGCTAAAAGTTTTGTGATGTCTGTAGTCTGATGCTCTATATTGCTCAACTGCTCATCCGTGGGAACCATCTTGTCGAAGAAAAATTTGAGCTCAGTCAACTGACGATTTGATTCCTCGGATAATTTTGAGTGCTCTGCCTTTGCCCGCAATTCTGACAGATTGGCAGCCATCTTGTTCCATATGGCAAATTCACTCTCGTCAGGAATACCTTTTTCAAAAGGCTTCTCAAAAACAGGATCAGCCTTTTTTTGCTCATCAAGCAATACTTCTAAGCTGCGCTCATGAACAGACATATCTCTCTCAGTCTGCTCTAGCATGCTTAGCTCATCATCTCCCGGAACACCTGCTGCAAAAAATTTCTCAAGGGCCTCAAGATTTTCCAGTTCCTGTCTAAGCTGCTCCTGCTGAACCCTATAGGCCCCCAGTTCCTGCTCTCGCTTGCTCTGCAACTGAATATTTTCTACCAGCTTTAATTTTTCTTCTGCAAGCTTTTCCAGATTTGCCTGTTTTTCTTCAAGAAGACAACTCATAGCTTCCACGCCTTCTTCTACAGCAGGCAACTTATCGTAATCCTCTTTTGATTTATTGATTTCCAGCTTTACTCCGTATAGTTTGCCCGGATTAATTTTGGAATTTCTCGTGTATTCAACCCTTGCATCCTTGACGCTTTTGAGGGCCAAATCGAAATTGCTGATGTCGTCTTTTGCCGCAGCCAGGTTGCCCATTTTTGCATTAAGTGAGTCAGTCATGGCCGTAGCTAAAGACGTCTGTGGTATATAGACGCTCTTTTCAAAGGAATCCCTATCTACTCTAAACAGTTCCTCACCTATGTTCTCAGAATAATCATCTGACAAGAGGCCTGTCACATTGTCGTACAGGGCGAAAGTATCATCCTTATCAGTTTTTCCAAATGTGCGCTCTATTCTGTACTCACGGCCTTTTGCCCTAAAAACGATATTGCCACCGCAAAGACTGCCATCCCAGGGCAGATAGTGATTGCGCTCCAGCAATTTTTTCTTAGTATTCGGTGAATACTCCAAGCCATAGAACATAGCTTTCATAAACACAGAAAAAGTAGTCTTGCCCCAACCATTCTCCTCTAAAATCGAATTGAAGCCTTCGTCAAAATCGTATTTGAAATTTTCTATTTTGCCAAAATGGGCAATATGACATGATATTAATTTCATTCTATATCCTCCCCCATAATGGCTTTTATTCCAATCTCTATTATCTTGGCTTTTTCTTCTTCATCCAAATCCTGCGACTGCACCAGACGCACAAATTCTCCCTTTAATGATTTGTCATAGAGGAAGCTGTCATAATCCACCAGTGTCTTAGTCCTGTCATAACATTTTACAAAGAAATATTTATTTTCAAACAGACGTACAAATCGAATGACATCCAGCTCATCATCCAGCTCACGTTCTCCTGTAATAATAAACTTGACCAGATCCTGAGGGTCAACATCTTCAAGTAATTCCTTGGCTGCTGCCACTGTAGCCTGCAGATCCATGTCCGGTGTCACTTCAACTTGTATCTCGTGAAGTCTGCGCTTGGCAAAAGGAATAAACTCTGATTCTATCCTGCCATCCTCTATCTCAAGAAGCACAAATCCTTTGTCACCTATCTCGTCAAAACCGCGTCCCTCCAGGCATCCCGGATAACAATATACTCCCCTCTCATCCAGCTGATCGTAGATATATTTATGCACATGTCCCAATGCCAGATAGTCAATAAATTTTCCTTTTAGGGCAGTGGTATTTACAATCTCCGCTCCGTCCTTGCCATCATAGTCTGACTGTTGACCATGAAGCATAACGATATTGGTATTCGCCGAATCCAGCACTAGGCGTTGTGGCATAGTGGCCACATTAGCAGCATTAATCTCCATACCGCTGATGACTACCCCATCACAGTCATAGCTCATCCACCCCTCATCGGTGAACATATGGAAATTAGAAGGGATGTCATCTATCCCTTCCTCCATAAAATCGCTTCTGTCATGGTTGCCCTTGAGGTAATAAAAATCAATCTCAGGATGAGCCACGATCTGCTCTATAACTCTTCGCTTCGTATCTTTGCGCACATGAGTCTTATCAAACAAATCTCCCGCTATAAGAATAGCTCTCACCTGATTCTCATGGGCATAGTCCACCAGACGCTCGTATGTCTCCACCAACTCCAAGCGTCTGAGAGTAGCCTGTTCTTTATTAAGATTGCTCTCCATTTTGGAATCTAAGTGCAGGTCTGCACAATGAATAATTCGCATAAAATCTCCCTAACAATTATTCTCGATAACAGCATAAATAGCCCACAATATGCCATGGTTTTAGTGAGATAAGCATAGCCACTCCACATAACCTTGGCAAGCGCGAGGAGGTGCTGAATGTCCAGTGGACATTCGCTTAGCACCGACCGGAGTGGAACGGAGACAGGCACCATGCCGAGCTTAGGAGGTACCGCTTTAGCGGTAGGTTGCCTAAGCGAAAGTATGGAAGGTGCCC
>FLNY01002124.1_pt1 | contig 12051 bp, 16 predicted proteins | sample 1140381 | NCBI WGS metagenome assembly FLNY01 (sample SAMEA3878172, study PRJEB12797) | bioreactor metagenome | biome: Moose rumen | place: Sweden | collected 2011-10
ATACGGCGCGCTCGTTGAGTCCTTCTGCTGCGAGCATCAGTCGAGGATGATGGCTATGCAGACCGCGACGGACAGCGCCTCCGATATGATTAAGGAGCTTACGGTTAAGTATAACCGCGCGCGTCAGGCGGCTATTACTCAGGAGATTACCGAGGTAGTCGGCGGAGCAAGAAAGAAAAAGAATTCATAAGGTGAAGCATATGAATTACGGAAAAATTGTACAGATTATGGGACCCGTTATCGACGTTTATTTCGATGACACCCTTCCTAAAATTAAAGATGCGCTTACCGTTGAGCTCGGCGGCAGAAAAGCAGTTATGGAGGTTGCTCAGCACATCGGTAATAATACCGTAAGGTGCATTATGCTCGCGGCTTCCGACGGGCTTTATAAGGGTATGCAGGTTGAGAACACGGGCAGCTCTATTAAGGTTCCGATAGGAAAGAAAACGCTCGGCAGACTTTTTAATGTTACGGGCGAAACGATTGACGGTCTTGAAAGCCTTGAAAATGAGGAGCACTGGTCGATTCACAGGAAGCCCCCGAGGTTCGACGAGCAGTCGAGCGAGGTTGAAATCCTTGAAACAGGTATCAAGGTTATCGACCTCCTTACCCCGTACCAGAAAGGCGGTAAAATAGGCCTTTTCGGCGGAGCGGGCGTAGGTAAAACCGTGCTTATTCAGGAGCTTATTACCAACGTTGCGACTCAGCACGGAGGCTATTCAATTTTTACGGGCGTTGGAGAGCGTTCAAGAGAGGGTAACGACCTCTGGAACGAGATGAAGGAGAGCGGAGTTATCAACAAAACCGCCCTCGTATTCGGCCAGATGAACGAGCCTCCCGGAGCGCGTATGCGCGTTGCCGAGACGGGACTGACTATGGCAGAGTATTTCCGCGATAAAGAAAATCAGGACGTGCTTCTCTTTATTGATAACATATTCAGATTTATTCAGGCGGGAAGCGAGGTTTCCTCGCTGCTCGGGCGTATGCCCTCTGCGGTTGGCTATCAACCCACCCTTGCCTCCGATCTCGGCGAATTACAGGAGAGGATTACCTCGACTAAAAACGGCTCTATCACGTCGGTTCAGGCGGTTTACGTTCCCGCCGACGACCTTACCGACCCCGCCCCTGCAACGACCTTTGCTCACCTCGACGCGACCACAGTATTGTCAAGAAAGATTGTTGAAAAAGGTATTTATCCCGCCGTTGACCCGCTTGAGAGTAACTCGAGAATACTCGAGGCTGACGTTGTCGGCGAGGAGCATTACGAGGTTGCAAGAAGGGTACAGGAGTATCTCCAGAGATATAAGGAGCTTCAGGACATTATCGCCATCTTAGGTATGGAGGAGCTTTCAGACGAGGATAAGCTCGCGGTACACAGGGCGCGCCGTCTTGAAAAATTCCTCTCTCAGCCGTTCCACGTAGCTGAGCAGTTTACGGGACTCAAGGGCGTTTACGTTCCGCTTAAGGAGTCGGTAAGAGGCTTTAAGATGATAATTGACGGCGAGGTTGACGACCTTCCCGAAATGGCATTTTTCAATGTCGGAACGATTGACGACGCTATTGAAAAGGCAAAGGGTTTATAATATATGGATACGTTTAAGCTTAAAATCGTTTCCTCAAACAGAGTGTTCTTTGAGGGCGACTGCGTTCAGCTCGTGCTGCCCGCTGCGGACGGGGGCTCAATAGCATTTCTCGCCCACCACGAAAACGCGGTTGCGCCGATAGAATTCGGCGAAATGAAGATAACTACTCCCGAGGGAGAGGAGATATTCGCGTTCATCGGAAGCGGATTTATCGAGTATTTTGATAACTCCGCCAATGTGGTTTGCATTTCCTGTCAGAAGCCTGAGGAAATCGACAGGAAGCGTGCAGAGGAGGCTAAGGAGAGAGCCGAGGAAATGCTCCGCCAGCAAAACTCCATTTTTGAGTATCACCAGGGACAGATGAACCTTGCGAGAGCTATGGAGAGACTGAAAATTAAAAATATGCACGATATTTAATGCCCTTTGTTATTTTCTTAACAAATTAAACTTGATTTTTAACCCCATTTCTGTATAATGGGAGTGTAGGAATAAAATATATTAATAATAAGGAGAATTAATATGGCAAAAAAATATTACTGTCCGGTATGCGGATACGAAACCGACGAGAAAATCGACATCTGCCCTATCTGCAAGGCTCCTATGGAACCCGTAGAGGAGGAAGCTCCCGCTGCTGAGGAAAAGAAAAAGATGTATTACTGCCCCGTATGCGGTTATGAGACTGCTGAGGAAATTGAAAACTGTCCCATCTGCGGCGCAAAAATGAAAGAAAGAGACGCTGAAGCTGAAATGGCGTGGGCTGCAGAACATAAGGTTGGCATTATTGACGGCGTTCCGGAAGAAATTGTTCAGGGACTTCGCGACAACTTCAACGGCGAATGCTCAGAGGTTGGTATGTATCTTGCTATGGCAAGAGTAGCTCACAGAGAGGGCTATCCCGAAATCGGTCTTTACTGGGAAAAGGCTGCATGGGAAGAGGCTGAGCACGCTGCTAAGTTTGCGGAAATGCTCGGCGAGGTTCTTACCGACAGCACCAAGAAAAACCTTGAAATGCGCGTTGCCGCCGAAAACGGCGCAACCCTCGGCAAGACTGAGCTTGCTAAGAAAGCAAAGGCTCTCAACCTCGACGCTATTCATGATACTGTACATGAAATGGCGAGAGATGAAGCAAGGCATGGAAAAGCATTTGCGGGACTTCTCAAGCGTTATTTTGGCGAATAATTATAATACGTCCTTTGGGCACAGCTTCGGCTGTGCCTTTTGCCTTGCTTCATCTCGAGCTATGCCGCTCCAAATCTCTGATTTGGGAGAAAGCTCCTGCGGTGCTTTTTGCTTTGTTAATTCCGAATTATTTTATCTTATATATAATAAATTAAAAAAATACTTGACATTATTTTCCCGTTGTGGTATATTGACTATACCTCGTTTTGGGTTTATTTTTTTGCCCATTAATTTGACTGTCCTGCGAGCGTGGTGGGGGAGTTGAACGAGGGAGATTAGAATATCGAAATAATATAGGAGGTGCCATTATGAGAGTTAAAGTAACTTTAGCTTGCACTGAATGCAAACAACGCAATTACAACACAATGAAAAACAAGAAGAACACACCGGACAGGCTTGAAATGAACAAGTACTGCAGATTCTGTAAGAAGCATACTGTCCACAGAGAGACAAAGTAACGGAGGGAATTACGATGGCTGACGAGAAAAAGGCTAAGAAGACTTCCGAAAAGAAGTCAGGCGAAAAAAAGGCTCGTAAAAACCCGTTCAAAGCAATCGGAGCTTTCTTCAAAAGCGTAAGAAGCGAGGGCAAGAAGGTTACATGGCCTAAGGCAAAAGAGGTATGGAAGAACACTCTCGTAGTTCTTGTAGTTATCCTTATCGTAGGTCTTGCAATTTTCGGCGTTGACCGTCTCCTCTCTCTCGGTATGAAGGGTATCAAGCAGCTTGCTGAGTCAAAGACGACTACTTCTGCTGAAACCACTACTCAGTCCGCGGCTGACGCGCTCAGCAGTCTCCTTGGCGGCGATACCGATACGTCCGAGGATACAAGCGAAGGTGAAACCGAAGCTGCAAGCGAGGCTGAAACAGAGGCAGATACGACCGAGGCTCAGGACTAATTCTTATCTCGGACACGGAGGCTTATATGGAAGAAGCTAAATGGTATATTGCTCATACATTTTCCGGTTACGAAAATAAGGTAGCGAGCGACCTTAAGATTAAGGTTGAAAATCGGAACTTAACCGATTTAATTCAGGACGTCCGTATCCCGACCGAAACCGTCGTTGAGGTCAAGGAGGACGGAACGAAAAAAGAAATCGTAAGAAAGCTTTTCCCGAGCTATATTTATATCAAAATGGTAATGACGGATGAAACCTGGTACGTTGTACGCAACACCAGAGGCTGCGCAGGCTTCGTAGGTCCCGAGGGCAGACCCGTTCCTCTCACCGAGGACGAGGTTAAAAGGGCGCTCGGCACCGAGGTAGTAAATATCGAAGTAGCGTACGAGGTAGGCGACGTGGTTAACGTTATCGACGGTCCGCTTGAGGGCTTCTCGGGCACCGTTGAGGAAATTGACGCCGCTAATAATTCCGTTCAGGTTATCGTTTCGATGTTCGGCAGGGACACGGCGGTAGATTTCGAGCTTGACCAGCTTGAAAAGGTCGAAGATTAAATTCAGTAATTCGCAGTGCAAACTGCTTTTACCATAGGGTACTATTTATAGTATTTTATGAGTGGGAGGAGCGCAAAGCGCTTCGCCAATTACCACATTTTTAGGAGGAAAAATATTATGGCTCAAAAGGTAGTAGGTTTAATTAAACTTCAAATCCCTGCAGGCAAGGCTACTCCGGCTCCCCCGGTAGGTCCTGCTCTCGGTCAGCACGGTGTAAACATCGTAGCATTCACTAAGGAATTCAACGACAGAACCAAGAACGATGTTGGTATGATTATCCCCGTTGTTATCACTGTTTACGATGACCGTTCATTCACATTCATCACTAAGACACCGCCCGCAGCAGTTCTTATTAAGAAGGCTTGCGGAATTGAGACTGCATCAGGAGTTCCGAACAAGAACAAGGTTGCAACAATCTCAAAGGCTGACGTTCAGAAGATTGCCGAGACTAAGATGCCCGACCTTAATGCTGCTTCTCTTGAAGCTGCGATGTCAATGGTCGCAGGTACAGCTCGCAGCATGGGTATAGTAGTAGAAGACTAATTCCCTTGTGGGAGGAAAAATCCGATTTAACCACTGGAGGTAATTTATAATGAAACACGGAAAGAAATTTATTGAAAGCGCAAAGCTCATTGACAGAGCTAATTTATATACAACCGCGGAAGCTCTCGAGCTCGTTCAGAAAACGGCTACGGCTAAGTTCGACGAAACCGTAGAGGCTCACGTTCGTCTCGGCGTTGACTCACGTCACGCAGACCAGCAGGTAAGAGGCGCGGTAGTTCTTCCTAACGGAACAGGTAAGGACGTAAGAGTTGCAGTATTCGCTAAGGGCGATCTTGCTAAGGCTGCTGAGGAGGCAGGCGCCGACGTAGTAGGCGACGCTGACCTCGTTCAGAAGATTCAGGGCGGCTGGATGGAATTCGACGTAGCGGTTGCATCCCCTGATATGATGGGCTTCGTAGGCCGTCTCGGTAAAATCCTCGGTCCCCGTGGCTTAATGCCGTCACCCAAGGCTGGTACCGTTACCCCTGACGTTGCAAAGGCTGTTAAGGAAGCTAAGGCAGGTAAGATTGAGTACCGTCTTGATAAGACTAACATCATTCACTGCCCGATCGGCAAGGTATCCTTCGGTACCGATAAGCTTCTTGAAAACTTTAATACCCTTCTTGACGCTATCATTAAGGCTAAGCCCGAGGCTGCAAAGGGACAGTACATCAAGTCCTGCACAGTTGCGTCAACGATGGGCCCCGGCGTTAAAATCAATCCTAACAAGGTTGGTTCCGCCGCTGCGGAATAAAAAAAGCCCTGCGGGGCTTTTTTTAATGAAATAAATTCCTTGCGGAATTAATGAAATAAGGCTATGCCTTATGAAATAGCTACGCTATGAAATACGCTTGTGCGTATGAATTTATTTTATTTCATATTTTGTTTTACAAAATATTTCATGATTCATCAGAATTATTTCATATTGCGTAGCAATATTTCATTTTAATAGCGATTACACTGATGAGGTGAATTGAATGAAAGATAATGTACTGATTGATTTATCAATGAGTTTTTCGGTGGAAACATTAAAGAAGGTTGAAGGAATAAAGGGGCATTATGCGCTTGTAAACCAGATTGAACGCTCGGCAACAAGTATTGGTGCTAATATTCACGAGGCAAATTATGCCCAGAGTAAGCCTGATTTTATATCGAAGCTGCAAATAGCACTTAAGGAATCTTATGAAACGGAGTATTGGTTAAAACTGTTTTCAAAAGTGAATTATCTTGAAGCATCAACTGCAAAAGAATTGCTTAATAAATGCGGAACGATTCGCAGAATACTGATCGCTTCAATTAATACAGCTAAAAACAATAAGTAATAGATAAAATAAAGGAACTGTTTATTTTGAACAACAGTTCCTTTATTTCTTGTATTCTGCAATATCCTCTAATTTACAGTTTAATATTTCACATAGAGTATTCAGGGTATAAGTGCTGACATTACCGTTTTTACGTAGCCTATCAAGCTGTCCGTTGCTAATGTGATAATCCTTAATCAACTTGTACTGAGAAATATTCTTTTTTTTCATAGTTTTCCAAAGCTTATCATATACAATCATTTTCTCACCGCCTACAGTTATTATTGTAGATTGATGTTCATATATTGACAATTGACCGTATACGGGCTATAATCATATTGTCCGAAAAGAGACAATGCATAACTGAAGAGAGGGAGATGATATTTTGCTTTTTATAGTTATAGTTATGGTGCTCGGTTTGATAGCGGTGTTTTTTTTAGGATTAATGATGTTTTTCGGTGAAAATGATGTATTCAAATGGATGGTAATCATCGCGTTAGTACTTGGTGTTTTTGGAGCATATGGACTCCATGAATACAGAGAGAATGTAGACGAATACACGGAAAACATTCAGTATTATCAGGAACGGATAAATGATTTGAACGGCGAGAGGTATAGCGGAAATGGAAGATATGGCAATTATGGATTAGCGTATTCATACGAAACAAACGATAGCAAACACAAAATTTGGGATTATCAGAAGGAACTAAGGCGGTCAAAAGAAATGGCATGGATAGGTGGTATATCTTGCGTTTATGCAATTGTGATGTCAATTGTCTGCCCTATTCGATGGAAAAAAGACGAAGAATTATTGAAAAATAAGGAAGTTGAAACTTCCGATTAAAAAACACTTGACAAATTATAGTAACTTGTATATAATAACAATGCTGTTCAACCAAAGACAGCAGGTATCGTAAGATGTAAGCGTAGCGCCTGCCGAGGAATGAGCATTATGTAAGTGAGTAATCACTGTTATTATGTAATGTCGTGCATTCCCATATTCTTTGGGAATGCACTTTTCTTTTGGATAGACAGCCTCAAAGTCCATACTTAGTATGGCGAATAATTATGGAGGTAAAAAGCTAAATGCCAAGTACAGTAGTTCTTGAACAGAAAAAGGCACAGGTTGCCGCTCTTTCAGACAGAATTAAGAATTCCTGCGCAGGCGTGGTAGTTGACTACAAGGGTATCAACGTTGCCGACGACACTAAGCTCCGTAAAGAGCTCCGTGAAGCAGGTATCGTTTATACAGTTGTTAAGAATTCCATTCTTGCTCGTGCAGCCGAGGCAATCGGTATGGAGCTCGATAATTCCGTATATGAAGGCACAACGGCTATCGCAACAAGCGATGAGGATTATGTAGCAGCTGCTCGTATCCTTAACACCTATGCCGAAAAGCACGAGAATTTCAACATCAAGACAGGTTATCTTGACGGCGAAATTATCGACAACGCAAAGATTATCTCTCTGGCTAAATTACCGTCAAGAGAAATTCTTCTTGCAACCGTATGCAACGCGTTCAATGCTCCTATTTCCGCTTTTGCCCGTGCAATTCAGGCAATCGTAGATAAGGGCGGCGTTGAGGCATGCGAACCCGCTGAGGCTCCCGCAGAGGAGACAGCAGCTGAGGAAGCACCTGCAGCAGAGGAGACCGCTCCCGCCGCAGAGGAAGCACCCGCAGCTGAAGAAACAGCTCCTGTAGAGGAGGCTCCCGCTGAGGAAGCTCCCGCAGAGGCACCTGCTGAGGAAGCAGCAGAATAATTAATTTTAAATTATCATTTTTACGGAGGAAATAAAAATGGCAGCAGAAAAGATTACAGCAATCATTGAAGAGCTTAAAACTCTTACCGTTCTTGAGCTTTCAGAGCTCGTTCATGCAGTAGAAGAAGAATTCGGCGTAAGCGCTGCAGCAGCAGTAGCAGTAGCAGCTCCCGCAGAGGGCGGCGCAGCAGCTGAGGAAGCTAAGACCGATTTCGACGTTATCATCACATCAGCAGGCACCCAGAAGATCGCTGTTATTAAGGCAGTTCGTGAGGCTACAGGCCTTGGTCTTAAGGAAGCTAAGGCAGTTGTTGACGGTGCTCCCGCTCCTGTTAAGGAAGGTATCCCGCAGGCTGACGCTGAGGCTCTTAAGGCAGCTCTTGAAGCAGCTGGCGCAACTGTTGAGCTTAAGTAATTTAGCTTACATTACCATAATTAAAATAAAACGGTTCACAGATTTCTGTGAACCGTTTTTATTATTGTTTTATTTATCCAACCGGGTGAACGTTGCACTTGTCGTAGAATTCCTTGGAGCAGGGGAAGTCGCACCTGTAATCAACTACTGCTGACATTGATTTATCGTGAACGACTGCAATGCTGGCGTGAATGATATTAACATATACGTGCATATCGTAATGCGCTTCAACAACCTCGCCGGACTTGGTGTCGATAGTGACTATTGCAGTTCCGCCCTTGTACTTAACCTTGCAGTTTTCCTCGGTTGTGCCGCTTGCCCAGCTGAATGCGTCAACCGCGTCAACAACAGCGCCGAGGTCGTTAAGGGAGGTGAACATTCTTCCCTGTGCGTCCATACCTACCCTTGACATTTCAACCGTTTTAGGTTGCATTGAAATCGTGATAGTACCGTCGCCGTTATCCTTTACGCTTGCGGTTACGAGGTCTTCCGCCTGTACTCTGCAGGTCTTAAGGCTCTCGCCCTTTTCGTCGTTGTCGTTTTCGGGCTCGCGCGCGTTACAGGGCTGGAGTCCGCCGATGGTCGGCTTGTAGAGTGCTCCGAGAAGCTGCGGTACAAGCTTATCAAGTACTGCGTTGGATTTACCCTCAACCTTAATGTCGGTAATTGTTATTTCCTTTTGGTCGGCAAAGGCGTACATTTCAACAACCTCGCCGTCCTCGTTTTTATACATCGCGGTCTTTGCTTTGGTTTTGTTGTAAGCGTCGGAGTAGTATTTTACAACGTCGTCGATTGAGCCAAATTCAATACCGCCGTAGTTGCCGGCAATAAATTCGTCGATAACGGGCGGGTCGTCCTCGGAGTCAACGTCCGTATTAGTCACGTCAGCCGTTTTGTTCCATTCGCCTGAGCGCACGTCGGAAATACCCTTCATCGTCATATCCCATATGTAGCCGACCTTAGCGCAGCCCGTAAGGGAGAACACAAGCGCAAATACAAGTGCGATACAGATAAGCGCCTTAATAACTCTTTTCATTACTTTCACCTCTTGTGTCTACTATACACCATTAGACCGAAAAGGTCAATTAATAATATTTCCTGAACGGCAGGAGCATATATACGGTCATTATTACCCATACCGCACCGAATATAATTGCGCTCATTTTAAACCACGGTATTTCGTGCAGCATATCCTTCACGCCGTCTGCGCCGAAGAGGATGAACGAGATTAGTCCGCCGATAAGTATGAATAACGGTATAGCGATTATTAATGCGATAATTGCAGTAAGCAAGCCTGTTATTAATGCTTCGGGCAGTGAAACACTGACGCCGTCATTAGTAAATACCGCCTTCTTTTCCTCCTTGGTGAGCTTTTCCTGCTGCGCCTTTTTAATAGCAATTTTTACGTAATTGTCTATATCCTGACGGATTTCATTGTTTTCGTCAAAAAGGTCAGAGCTGAGTTCAGCACATACGCGCTTTGTCTTATCGCGGAACATACAGGAATAGATATCGCCGATATCTTCGTTTTCTTTAAGCTCTCTTGTGCCGCAAAAACACTTAATCCTTGTTAAATCGTCAATATATCTTTCTCCAAAATACAGATAGAACGCATGGCGCTTTTTGCCCTTGAGCTCGGTTTTGATATACTCGGGATATGCACCCTTGTAGCCGTTTTCCGCCATAAGCGCGTTAATTCTTTCACGCATTAGAAGCATTTTTTCGTCAGGGGCATTCTCGGGCGGATAACCCTCCTGACTTTCCATAATTTTATCAAATAACTCACGCCATACATTCTCATATTTTGCATTATTTAGCTGCTCTGCAAAACGGTCTGTGCGCTTGATACGCAGTCTTTCGTCAGCTTCCGTTTCAATTTTTTCAAGCCGCTTCGCCGCCTCCGAAAAACCGTGTTTAATGAATAACTCCTTTAATAATGGAAAGCGTTGATTATCCGATAGATGATCCAGTCTGTAAAGCTCCGTAAGGAGCGGTATAAACGCAGTTTCACGCTCATTACAGCAGTCGGGAAAAATATCATATTTGTTCGCAATTTCCCACGCAAGCGTAAAAAGGTTATTCCACGGCTTTAAACCGAAATTAATAAGATTTGGTTTATGTATTCTGCACTCAATTTCAGCGTCGGTAAAGGAAATAGTGAGCTTGTCGTTTCTTTTCTCGCCATCTTCGGCGTAGTCATAATAATCCGCGTCTAAAAAGTATTTTCCGTTTTCCTTGCGAATGTTAACGTTTTCCGAATAGATTTCAATCTCACTTATGTCGACTGAGTATTCGGCATTTTTAAGGATGAGTATTTTTTTCATAACGCCGTTATAGAAAATATTAATTTTTAAATTTCCGTTTTCGGCTTGAATATCATATCCGTCAAGGTAAAAACCGTTGTGCTCTATCTGCTCAAAAGCCTTCCGCACCTCAGCGGAAAAATCATTCAGTATTAATAACATTAATGTGTCCATTTTTTATTCTCTCAATTCCTAAATAATAACGGGGTAAGCTGTGCTCACCCCGTTTTGCTTTTAAAGCCCTGTGTTTTCTTTTATGTATTTCCTTGCCTTTACTGCGTATTCGAAGGGGTTTGCTTTCGCGGGGTCCTGCTCCGCCTCGACTACTACCCAGCCCTCGTAATCCGCTTTTTCAAGGATATCAAAGATTGGCTTAAAGTCTACGTCGCCGTCGCCGGGCACGGTGAATACGCCCGCCCTTACGGCGTCAAGGAAGCTCATATGCTGCGGTACAACCTGGTTGTTGTACACGTCTAGCCTTACGTCCTTAAGGTGTACGTGCTTAATTCTGTTTACATATTTTTCGAGTACGGGAACAGGGTCGATACCAGCGAAGGTAAGGTGTCCCGAATCAAAGAGGAGATACACGAGCTCCGGGTCGGTGATTTCCATAAGCTTATCGATTTCCTCCACGGTCTGAACGCCCGTGCCCATATGGTGATGAACGGTGAAATACATACCCTTTGACTTTGCGTACTCGCCCATTTCGTTAAAGCCCTTGGCTACGATTTCCCACTGCTCGTCAGTGTAATACGGCTTTTCGTCAAGAATTGACTTCGTGAGGTCGCCCTGAATGGAATTACCCTGTTCCGACGCGCCGATAACCTTTGCGCCGAGCTTATAAAGCTTGTCGCAGTGCGCCTTGAAGGCTTCGATTGTTTCCTCGTACGGCTTTGAGGTAAGGTACGACGAAAACCAGGCATTACAAATCTGTAAGCCTCTGATGTCAAGATACTTCTTTAATACGTCGGGATCGGCGGGGTATTTGTTGCCGATTTCGCTGCCCTTGAAGCCTGCGAGCGCCATTTCGGAAATGCACTGCTCAAAGGTGTTTTCTGCGCCGAGGTCAGGCATATCGTCGTTGGTCCAGCCTATCGGCGCGATAGCAAGTTTTACTTTATTCGGATTAAGCATAATATTCTCCTTAGTAATCAAAAGTTTTCGCAATATTTTCCTGCATTGCCCTGTAAGCCTCGGCAACCTTTTCGCTCTTTGAAACCTCGGCAACGCCTACTCTCCACCAGCTCTCAAAGCCGGGAGTCATTGTCTGCGGAAGTACCTTGATGTCAAAGAGGACTGCCTTATCCTGCTTTTTTGCGTCCTCAAGAGCCGCTCTGAGCTCGTCGGAGGTGCGGCAGGTGTAGCCCTTTGCGCCGTAGCCCTCTGCAATCTTTGCAAAGTCAACTGTCATATCAGCGCCGTCAAGCATTCCCGTTTCGGGATTCCTTGCGCGGAATACGGTACCGAAGGTGTCGGTACCCTGATTATTCTGCAGGTTTTCGATACAGCCCCAG
>FLNY01000219.1_pt1 | contig 12036 bp, 9 predicted proteins | sample 1140381 | NCBI WGS metagenome assembly FLNY01 (sample SAMEA3878172, study PRJEB12797) | bioreactor metagenome | biome: Moose rumen | place: Sweden | collected 2011-10
ATGGCATCTTGGCGGACACACCGTCAAGGAAAACTGCCAAATGCTCTGCAAAGAATGTAACCGTCGAAAAGGCGGCAAATAATCTATTTCCACTCATATCTACAACCAACATCATGCTCAAAAAAGAGAACGTTCTGCGAAATTTTGTTTCGCAGAACGTTTTTGGGGAAAGTCTGTCGTAGAGTGTCTTCTACTTGTTTACTCTGAATTTCTCTACGCCGTTCTTTATGTAGTCTACAATCTGACGTGCTGCTGCTATGCCTGCGTTGATGTTCGCTTCTGCTGTTTGTGCACCCATTTTCTTAGGTGTAGCAAAGTAGCGACCTGCAAACTTAGCTGCAAAGTCAGCGTCAGCATCTGGCTTGATGTCTGTCATATACTTCAAGTCTTCGCGCTCCGAAAGAATCTTTATCAGGCCAGCCTCGTCAATTACTTCTTTGCGTGCCGTGTTTAGCAATACGCCACCCTTAGGCATTCTCTTTACAATGTCGTAGCCAATCGAGCCCTTCGTCTCTGCTGTTGCAGGAATGTGTAGCGACACAAATTGGCACTTTTCATACAGCTCTTCTGCCGACTTTACTGGTGTTACGCCAGCTACCGTCATAGCTTCTGCTGGGCAGTATGCATCGTATGCATACACGTCCATGCCAAAGCCCTTTGCAATGCGTGCCACGTTTCTGCCCACATTGCCAAATGCATGTATACCAAGCTTTTTGCCCATAAGTTCGCTACCACTTGTGCCGTTGTATAGGTTGCGCACAGCGTACACCATCAGTCCAAGTGCCAACTCTGCCACAGCATTTGCATTCTGCCCCGGAGTGTTCATCGCCACCACGTTGTGTGCTGTCGCTGCTGCCAAGTCTATGTTGTCGTATCCTGCGCCTGCACGCACCACGATACGCAACTTCTTAGCTGCGTCAAGGACTTCCGCATCTACTTTGTCCGAGCGGATTATCAAGGCTTCTGCGTCAGCCACTGCTGCCAAAAGTTGGCTCTTCTCTGTGTACTTCTCAAGCAGTGCAAGCTCAAATCCTGCTGCCTCTACTTCTTTGCGAATGCCGTCTATTGCCACCTTTGCAAATGGCTTTTCTGTGGCTACAAGTACTTTTGTCATTTCTTTGTATATGTTTTTTTATAACACAAAGACCCCACGGCTCTCATCGCCCATGGGGTCTTTGCTGTTCTATCATTTTACTTTTATTGCCTTTTAGTGCTTCTTCTCGAATTCCTTCATCACTGCAATCAGGGCATCTACGCTCTCTTCGGGCAGTGCATTGTATGTCGAAGCACGGAAACCACCAACCGAACGGTGACCCTTCAAGCCAACCATACCATTGTCGCTCGCCATCTTCAAGAAGTCGGCTTCAAGTTCTGTATAGTTGTCGTTCATCACGAAGCAGATATTCATATACGAACGGTCGTTGGTGTCGGTTACTGTACCCTTGAAGAATGGGTTGCGGTCAATTTCCTCGTAGAGCTTGGCAGCCTTGCGCTCGTTGATTTTCTGCATTGCAGGCACGCCACCTTGCTCTTTAAGCCAGCGGAGCGTTTCGAGTGCACCATACACTGCCACGCAAGGAGGTGTGTTAAACATCGAGCCAGCCTTAATGTGAGTGCGATAGTCGAGCATTGTCGGGATATGACGTTCAACCTTGCCAAGTGCCTCCGTCTTCACAATAGCGAAAGTCAGACCTGCAGGAGCCAAGTTCTTCTGCGCACCACCATATATTATGTTATATTTCGATACGTCAACAGGACGGCTGAATATGTCCGACGACATGTCAGCAACCAAAGGAACCTTTACGTCTGGGTCCTTATGAAGCTCTGTGCCGTATATTGTGTTGTTCGTCGTTATGTGCAGGTATTCTGCGTCTGCAGGCACATTGGCTTCAAATCCCTTCGGAATGTAGGTGTAGTTGTCTGCTTTCGACGATGCTACGCACACCACTTCGCCAAAGGCTTTGGCTTCAACCTCTGCCTTGTTTGCCCACGTACCCGTGTTCAAATATGCGGCTTTCTTATTCAACAAGTTGAATGGCACCATGCAGAATTGCAAACTTGCGCCACCACCCAAAAATACAACTTCATAGCCAGCAGGTATTTCCAGCAACTCCTTAAACAAGGCTTGCGCTTCGTCCATTACCGCCTGGAACTCCTTGCTACGGTGAGAAATCTCAAGCAGTGAGAGACCCGTGCCGGCAAAGTCCAAAACGGCCTCAGCTGTCTTCTTTATTGTGTACTGAGGCAAAATTGAAGGACCGGCATAGAAATTGTGCTTTTTCATCTTTGTCCTGATTATCTTTTTTAGATTTTTGTTATAAGTGCAAAAATATAATATTCTGTTCAATTTTCAACTCTCTGTGAAATTTTAATTTTACCTATTTTCGCATTTGTATACCCTATAAATATGGACTCTCTCAATATCGATAGTAAGCGTTGGCAAATACTCTCATCACAATACATTCTGCAAAATCCTTGGCTTACCGTGCGTCGCGACCATGTTCGTCAGCCCTCTGGGGTCGAAATCCCAGACTATTGGGTCCTCGAATATCCCGAATGGATTAACGTTATTGCAATAACCACCTCTGGCCTATTCGTCATCGAACGTCAGTATCGACACGCCATCGCTCGCACCGACTACGAAATTCCTGCTGGCTGTGTTGAGCCTTCCGAGTCTCCGCTCGAAGCTGCCAAACGCGAACTGCTCGAAGAGACTGGCTATGCTGGTGGTGAGTGGACGTCGCTAATGTGTGTGTCTCCCAATGGAACCTCAATGACCAATTTTACGCATTGTTTTCTTGCCAATGGCGTTAGTCTCGTCGATCGTCCTCACCCCGAGTCTACCGAAGATATTGATGTGCTACTTTTTTCCGACGTCGAAGTTCGCCATCTTCTTGTAGAAGGAAAATTTGTTCAAGCCACAATGGTCGCACCTCTCTATAAGTATTTTTCAACCCTATAATCCGTTTCGTTTTTCGCTTTTCCACTACGTTAAAATACGTATTTTGAGCCAAGGCAAATTCTTCTATTGTTGTTTGACTTAGTTTGCTTATAAGTGTTGGTTTGTACTTTATAACGTATTGAAATATAGAGCCTTGTGTCTGTTTGTATGCGCAAGGATGTCGCCACAAAAACACATTTCTTATCTTTTAACAACCTTTGTGTCGCAAAAAATGCGAACTTGCAACCCAAAGCGTTATTTCATTTCTGAAAAATCTAAGATTAATAGTCAATAATATTATATGAAAAGAAGAGTCGTAATCACCGGATTGGGTATCTACTCTTGCTTAGGCAAGACCCTCGAAGAAGTACGTCAATCCCTCTACGATGGAAAATCGGGCATCGTCTTCGACCCTGTTCGCAAAGAAATGGGTTTCCGTTCTGCCCTTACCGCTAAAGTCGATGTCCCCGACCTTAAAGGCGTTCTCTCGCGTAGCCAGCGAGTATATATGGCCGATGAGGTAAAATATGCCTATCTCGCCACACGCGATGCTCTCGCAAACGCTCGTCTTACACCCGACTACATCGAGGCAAACAATGTCGGTATCCTCTATGGCAACGATAGCAGCGCCGATGCTGTCGTCAAGAGTGTCGACATCATGCGTCAAAAGAAAGACACCACACTCGTTGGCTCAGGTGCCATTTTTCAGAGCATGAACTCCACCATTACCATGAACCTTTCTTGTCTTTTCAAACTTAAAGGCATGAATCTGACCGTTTCGGGCGCTTGTGCCAGTGGTTCGCACGCCATCGGTCTCGGAACGCTCCTAATCCGCGAAGGTCTTCAAGAGTGCATAGTCTGTGGTGGTGCGCAAGAAGTCAACCCATTCTCAATCGGTAGTTTCGATGGCATTTCTGCTTTCTCCGCTCGAGAGTCTGAACCAGAAAAAGCTTCTCGTCCTTTCGACCGCGATCGCGATGGCCTTGTGCCCGGTGGTGGTGCAGCTACCGTCATCATAGAGAGCTACGAAAGCGCAGTAAAGCGTGGAGCACCAATCCTTGCCGAAGTCCTTAGCTATGGCTTCTCTTCCAATGGCGACCACATATCTACACCCAATGTTGACGGACCAGCACGCTCTCTCCGCATGGCCATTGAGCAAGCAGGTCTCGACCTCCGACAGATTGGTTATATCAATGCTCATGCAACATCGACTCATGTCGGCGACCAAAACGAAGCCAAAGCCATTCATGCAGTCTTCGGCGACTATCGCCCGTATATAACCTCCACCAAAGGTCAGACAGGACACGAGATGTGGATGGCTGGTGCAAGCGAAATTGTCTACACCATTCTAATGATGAAAAACAACTTTATCGCGCCTAACCTCAACTTTGAGAATCCCGACGAAGATTCTGCCAAACTCAACATCCCTGGCGCACGAGTTGATAATGTTCATTTCGACACGTTCCTCTCCAACTCATTCGGCTTCGGTGGCACCAATTCCACTCTTATAGTTCGTAATTTGTAGCTCTATATCAAAGTTTTTTATTCAACTTTTCGGGGCTAAATGATTTATTTGGATTATTTTTGCAACCGCAATAAGTGTTAGCACATTTGTTGTTCGCAAAATAATAAAACAAGTCATCAATATCATACAATGGAAAAACAAGAACTGATTTCGCAGGTGAACCAAGTGTTGGCAGACGAATTCGAAGCTGAACTCGATGCTCTAACCCCCGATGCCAACATAAAAGATGCTCTCCAACTCGACAGCCTCAGTCTCGTCGATATGGTAGCTCTCATCGAAGAACACTTCAGCGTAAAAATTCAAGGCAACGAGGTCGGCTCTATCAAGACTTTTGCCAATCTCTACGACTACATCTACGACCGCATTGCAAAGTAAAGCCCTCAGGCATTATCGCACATGCCGTTTGTTGGGCTAACCCAAGTTTCCTATCTCTGCGGTCTTACTAAGTCAAGACTAATAAGAAAAATCGCGAGACAAGATACCTAATTTATTAGGTGTCTGTCTCTTTTTGGTTTTATTCCTCGCCTCGCTCTCCATTCCTCACTCTAAATTTCCTCCGATGACTAAGATAGCTCTCGCTGCATACCACTTCCTTTCCCGACATCGCCTCCTACGCAATGCCTTGCTCGTTGTCTCTACCATTATCTTTATTCTGTTAGGCGTTCGTGTGCAATTTGAAGAAGATATTACCAAGTTGCTCCCTTCAACAGGCGATAACTCCGAAAAATTAGCTTTCTCGCAGCTCCGCGTCAAAGACAAAATATTCCTCCTCATAACATCTACCGACCCTTCTGCACCTCTATCCCCAGATGACCTCGTCGAGGCTACTGACGATCTTGTCGACGCACTCTACCAAGCCGACACAACAGGCACTGTCATTGCCGACATCCTCTCACAAGTCGATGAGGAAACAATGCTCGATCTCGTATCCTATCTTGCCGACAACTTCCCAGTTTTCGTCGATACAGCCGACTACGCACAAATAGACTCTCTTACAACCCCATCATGCATATCACGTAGTGTTGCCGACACTCGCCGACTACTCACTACCCAAAGCGGTGCAGCCCTCAAAAATATGCTATCTTCCGACCCTATAGGGATTCGTAACATAGCTCTTAATACGGTTAAAGAAATTCGCAATAGTCTCGGTAGCAATCAAATCCTCTACGACAACCATCTTTTCAGTCGCGATACAACAGTTGCTCTATGCTATGTCTCGCCAGCCTTTCAGTCCTACGACTCCCAAAGCGGTATCAATCTCGTCGAGCTAATCGAACGTGAAGTGTCTTCTGTCGAGTCCCTCCACGATGGCGTAAAAATTTACTTCCATGGTGCTCCCATACAAAGCGTCAACAATAGTCGACGCATAAAAAAAGACCTTAGTCTTACTCTCGCCATATCGCTTGTGCTCGTTTGCATAGGCATTGGCATCTGTTTTAAAAACAAGAGCACAATACCCATGCTCATCCTTCCCGTCGTCTATGGTGCCTTCTTTGCTCTTGCCATGATGTACCTCGTCAAAGGATCCATGTCCTTAATGGCCCTTGGCATAGGTGCCATAGTGCTTGGCGTCGCTCTCAGCTATTGTCTCCACGTCATTACCCACTACAAGTATGTCAGCTCTCCCGAACAAGTCCTACGCGACCAAGCCACACCAGTTTTCCTCGGTTCGTTAACCACCATCGGCTCTTTCCTCGGACTTCTATTTACCGGTTCCGAACTTCTTAAAGATTTTGGACTGTTTTCTTCTTTTGCACTCGTTGGCACCACCATATTCTGCCTATTCTTCTTGCCTCATTTTTTCAACGAACAACGCAACCGTAAGTCAAAAAAAGCCTTCAAAGTCCTCGAACGCTTCAACTCTCATCAGTTCGACAAACACACTTGGCTCATTGTGCTAATTCTCATCATCTCTGCCGTATGTCTCTATACACAGCGATGGGTGAAGTTCGATTCCGACCTTACACATATTAGTTTTGTAGCACCGCAGGTTCGCGAGTCAACAAACCTACTTGCTGCCAAGACCCAACCCGGAACCGTAACCACCTACTATGCCACTGCCGACTCCTCGCTCGATGTCGCACTCCAAAAGAGTCGCAACGTCATCTCCATACTCGATAGCCTCAAGTCGCAAGGCAAAGTGAAAGGCTTCTCTAAAGCTCCGCTCCTTTTTGCCACCCAAAGTGAACAAGAAGACCGACTCAATGCTTGGCAAAACTTTTGGTCGACAGAAAAAATCGACGCCACTACAGCTCTTGTGCGTTCCGAGTGTATCCGTCAAGACATTAATCCCAACTTCTTCAATCCTTTCAAAGACTTCGTCTCTGCCGACTATCAGCCCATTTCGCTCTACGAAGACAATATTCTTCCCGAAGGTCTTGTCGCCAATATGATAGAGTATACCGACGGACAATACCTCGTCTACACACAAGTCCAACTGCGCGATGAAGACAAGAAACTCGTAGGCAGAGAACTCGTCAGCAAGACATCTTGCTTAGTTGTCGACCCTATGTTCTATGCCGAAGAAATGGTTAAGGCTGTCGAAAAAGACTTTAATACGGCCCTTAATATTTCCATGGCTTTCGTCTTCATAATTCTCCTTCTTTCTTTCAAAGACCTTATTCTTGCCGTTGTCGCCTTCATCCCCATGTCTCTCAGCTGGTTTATTGTGCTTGGTGTCATGGGAATTCTCGGCCTGCAATTCAACCTTATAAATATTGTCATTTCAACCTTTGTCTTCGGCATCGGTGTCGACTATAGCATATTCGTCATGGACGGCTTGCTCTCGCGTGCCAAGTCGCAGTCCGAACCGCAACTCCTCATCTACCATAAGACCGCCATATTCTTCTCTGCCGTAGTACTCATTGTAAGCACTGGCTCACTCCTCCTTGCCTCACACCCAGCCCTCAACTCCATTGGCATAGCCACAATTATCGGCATGTCTTCAGCTGTCATCCTCGCCTACACACTCCAGCCTTTCCTCTATCACGCTCTTGTCAAGTTAATGCTCCGTTTCGGCTACAAAGCCAAATGGCTCAATAGCAAAAAATAATTCCTCGCTATGTCTGCCAACGAATACGATGTAATCATTATAGGAGCCGGGCTCGGTGGTCTGCAATGTGCCTACATTCTTGCCAAGCATGGGCAAAAAGTTCTCGTGCTCGAACAAGATGCTCTCCTCGGTGGATGCCTACAAACATTCCGACGCGATGGACACCTCTTCGACACCGGTTTTCACTATGTCGGTGGTCTCGACAATGGGCAAATGCTCCATCGTCTCTTCGACTATTTCAACCTACTCGACCTCCCTTGGCATAAACTCGACCCCAACTTCTTCGACGAGGTCGTCATAAGCGGACAGTCCTATCGTTTCGTCAATGGCTTCGACAATTTTCAAGACGAGATGTCGCGTGCTTTCCCAGCTTGCAAAGATGGCATCGCCACCTATGTCGACCTACTCCGACAAGTCGGTAAAAATATCGAACATAGTTTCGACCCTCGCTCTGCCGATGATGTCTATCAGGCTTCCCTTTTTGCTCGTTCTGCCTACGACTTCCTCACGCAGTGCGCACCCGACCCACGTCTCCATGCCGTACTTTCTGGCACATCGCTCAAACTCGAACTCCAGCCCGCAACCCTCCCACTCTACATTTTCGGACAAATAAATAGTTCCTTCATTCAAAGTGCCTATCGCATCCATGGTGGTGGAATGCAAATAGCCGACACTCTCGCCTCGCATATCGAGAGCATGGGAGGGCGTGTCATCCGACGTTCTCGCGTAACAGCTTTCGAAAACACCGATGGGCTCGCCTCTGCTGTCTTTGTAAACAACGGTCAGCAACGTTTCTCGGCACGCTATTTCATAGCCGACACGCACCCAGCTGTTGCCGTTAACCTCCTCCACGAAGCAGGGCTCGTTCGCAAAATATACAACAAACGCATATCGAATCTGCAAAACACATTCGGTATGCTTACCGTCAATATAGTCCTACGTCCCAATTCTTTGTCCTACCTCAATCGCAACGTATACATATATCCCGACAACAACGTCTGGAACATCGCTAGCAATCTATCCGCTACATCTGTCCCTGCTGCGCTCGTTTCTTTTGCCCCACCTCCTGCTGGTCAGACCTATGCATCTGTCGTCGACGTACTCGTTCCTATGGATTGGACAAGCGTCAGTCAATGGTTTGGCACGAAAATTGGTGACAGAGGGAATGACTATGTCGAGTTCAAAGACTCCTTTGCTCATAAGGCCATCGACTTTGTCTCACAACACATTGCTGGTTTTGCCTCTGCCGTCGATAAGTACTATGTCAGCACACCCCTTACCTATGCCGACTATACCTCCACAGCCTCTGGCTCAGCCTATGGCATTCGCAAAGACTATAATCAAACCATGTATACCATTCTCACGCCAAAAACGCCCGTACCAAACGTCTTCCTTACAGGTCAAAACCTCAATCTCCACGGTGTTCTCGGCACGTCAATGACATCATTCTTCTCAGCCGCCGAAATACTTGGCATGGACACTGTCCGTGCCGACCTAAATAGATAAAATATAATCCTCATGAAAAAAATATTTCTCGCCTCTCTCTGCTTGCTCGCAACGCCATTCTTCGTCTCCGCACAACTAAAAAAAGCCGATGGCAATAGCGAGATAAAAAAAGTTCAGGAAGCCAACAAAAACACTTCTTCCATACAGTGCCCATTCGTTCGCACAACCAAAGTGGCTGCAATCAACTCCACCACAACATCCGACGGCACATTCTATTTCTCGGCTCCCGATAACCTCAGCATGAAATATTCCGATGGCGAAAATCTTATCGTCACTGCCGACAATGTCTCTCTCTCTGTCGGTGGCAAGGTTCGTACCCTTCGTGCTGGCAATCGCCACGTCGAAGACCTTAGCGCCACGCTCCTCGCATGTGTCAAAGGTCAAATCTCCAACATCGAAGGTACTCTCCTCTCTGCCAAGACCTCTGGCAAAAACATAGTCTTTAAAATCAAGACCGACCTCACTGTCGGACGCAACAAAGTCTCTACACTCGAGCTCGCCTACGACAAGACCGACCTCACGCTCGTTAGCCTCAATATGCTCGAAGCCGATGGTAGCAACACACTCTACGAACTCAAATCTAAGACGCTCAACAAGTCTATCGACTCTTCAGTCTTCGAACATCCTAAGCAACAGCGTAAGCGAGCCACTAAGTAAGAAGAAGTTCTTCCATACACAAACTAAGAGCGACACCCACTTTGGTGTCGCTCTTAGTTTGTGTATATCAAATGTCTTTTGTTTATTTCACGCGTACCCTTATCCCCTTACCGCTTTCAGTAACCAAAATATACATCCCAGAATGTGGTAATATAATCACGTCCGTCCGACCCTCATAAACCTTCATCCCCATCAAGTCATACACCGTCACCTTCTGCAGCTCTCCCAACTTCACTTGTCGTCCGCTTATCTCATATTGCACGCTCTTCTCCTCCGCCAGTTTCGTCGGGTTCGTGTCAGGGTCCGTTCCTGCGCTCGCTTTCTCTCCGTTCACATCCACTATTATCTCTGCCCATTCCTTCCAACCTTCAGCCTCTGCATATTCATTCGCTTTTTCTTCGGGGACGATAATCTTCTGTAAGCTCGCTGGCAATGCGTCTTTCCCCAGCGTTGGCGCTGTTTCTGCGTTTACCGCTATCTCTTCCAATGCCGTCCACTTCCACAGTGCGCTATCTTCAATAGTCGTCAGCGTCTTCGGCAGTGTAAGTTTTACTGCTTTCGAGTATGCGCTTTCTTTATCGTTCGATATTGTCAGTTTTTTTGCAATAGCATTCGTTATGCAACCATAGTTCATACTGTATGTATACGTTTCTTCAATAACATACTCTCCCGTCGACTCTGCATTTAACGCTGCAACCTTTATGTAAGTATTGTCCCCCTCGGTGGTCAATACGTGCTTTGTGCCGAAAATATCTGTTGCTTTTGCCATCGCACCATTCGTCATCAGACCAAGTAGCAATACCATGTATTTGATCTTCATATCAATTTTTTTTTTTTATGTTGTCCTATCTCTTGCGAATATACTTTTTTTTCGCCTCTCTACCAATTTTTAGCTCTTTATGGCACTTGTTTTGCCACTCTTTTTCGTCATTCCACCTTTTTGTGGCAGTAAATAAATATCAACAAATATTCATTTTTCCTACAAAAAATGTTAACTTTGTTTTCCAATATGGACTTTTATGTCGTCCCCACAAACTATCACAAGATTATGAAATCTACAATCAAAAATATAAAGCCATCTCTGTTCATCGGGTTGCTGCTTTCTTGCTTATGCGTAATTAGTTCGAGCGCTCAGACCGTATATAATATGAGGTCTTCGCAGGTCGCCTTATGTGGTAAAGACGAAGCTGTCGTTGACGGATATTATATGGCCAATTATACGCAGATTTCAGGTGGAACGCCAGCAGTGTTCTCTAATGGTATGACGCGTCGTATAGCTCTTTACGAAGTCGATACTGATGGTACCGAAACGCTTATCGATGAAATTTATCATTATGCAGCTTCTGGCACTCCCAATTTTACGAGTAATGCTAATGATGATGGTGTTTCGCCGGGCGGCTTCTTTGGCCCGTCAGAATCCTATCCTGTCAGTTATACTTTCAATGCTACTGCTGCACGTTATGGTAAGTCCAATTTTACCACCACTGTCGTTCTTCGCTACCTTACTGTGCACTCCACAGTTGAGCTTATGGAAGCCTACTATGGCAAGACTCTTAAACTTCAGATCGATAAATACCCTCGTAATAATTCTGTAACCGCAACTGTTACTGCTCAGTACAACTACTACTTCGATGTTGTCGGTGTTGAGGGTGGTCTACTCTTCTCTGCCGACAACTCTGTCGGTGCTCACTACGACTTAGAAAGCAACATCTACTTTGCTCCTTGCATCGGCGATGGTCCCATAACAATGGAGATTCTTAACGACTCCAATCCTTTCATCGACGATAATGGCGATCCTCGTGTCTCCTATCTTGGCAACTCCTACACAGCTCGCTACGAGTGGACTCGTGCTGCCGATAGCTGGGGACGTCCCACGTCTACCATCGTTGCCTCCGACACAAGGTCCTACACCGACGACCTCTCCAGTTTCACCACTTCGGGCTATGTTACCTACAACATCGCAATGCACCTCTACTCCGGTACCGAAGAAGTCAGCTGTCCTTTCCCAGTCGTTGAAAGCTACTCAATCTATCTCTTCGAACCTCTCGTTGCCAACAACACCTTCCTCAATGCCACCTCTGGTGCCACTCAGTCAGGCTCCGATAAGTTTGTTGTCTGCTATGGCGACGATGTATCCTACACTCCATCTTTCGTCCAAAGTTTCTACAACACTTCCACCAAAGCCGTCGAAGATGTCGACCTCTCTTCCGATGTCTATTGGTCTCTCTACGAAGTCGACCCCATAACGGGTGATGTCATTGGCTCACCACTCCTCGAAGATGAAGACATCGTAGTTGTTAGCGATTATACATTCACCAACATGACCGCCACGACCACCTACAAAATGGTCGCCGA
>FLNY01002125.1_pt1 | contig 12028 bp, 6 predicted proteins | sample 1140381 | NCBI WGS metagenome assembly FLNY01 (sample SAMEA3878172, study PRJEB12797) | bioreactor metagenome | biome: Moose rumen | place: Sweden | collected 2011-10
AATGTCATAAGCTTGGCGTGCAGCTTGCAAAGGAAATGTGGGGCGATAGGTTTCAGGTAATCGTTACTACACATTTAGATAAAGAACATCTGCATAATCACTTCTGTATTAACTCCGTATCCTTTATTGACGGAAATAAATACGATTACAGCAGAAAAGAAATGCAGCGCTTGAGAGATACCTCTGACAGAATATGCGAGGAGCATAATCTATCTGTAATTAAGAATCCTTCAGTCAGAACGCCGAGAGCAATCTATGAGGCGGAAAAGCGAGGCGAACCTACAAAGTATAACCTAATGAGAGAGGCGATTGATTTTGCTGTTGAACACAGTTATGATATTAAAACATTTCATCAGGTAATGCGTGAACAAGGTTATGAGGTAAATCTTAACCAAAACAGAACGTACTGGACTATCAAACGTATTGGCGAAAAGAAAGCAACACGTATGTTCAGACTCGGAGAGGAGTACAACCATCGCAGAGTTCAGGAGCGCATTAAGCAAAAAGACCGCATTGTAAATTATCATAATTACCGAAGCTTTATGGTTGCTGCACAACCGAAATATATTCAAATCAGACCTGTAACTTTCAGAGGCAGCTTTAAGCGTACAAGAAAGATAACAGGGCTGAAAGCGTTATACTTCCGCTACTGTTATCTGCTCGGGTTTCTTCCCGAAAAGAAAACGCACACGCCGCTGTCCCCAGAAATGCGTGAGGCTTGGCGAAGGATAAACCGCTATTCTGAAAATATCAGGCTGATATGCAAACAGGATTTCAAAACCACAGAGGCTGTAAGCGCTTTTATCGCTTCAAACAATGAGCAGATAAAGTTGCTTGAAAAAGAACGTAATCGTATCCGTGCAAGGATGAACAGAACGGACAATCCTGACGAGAAAGAGAAATATAAAACTCAGCGGGATGATATCACAACCGTGCTGACCGCTATCCGCAAGGATAACAAAACTGCCAAGCATATCCTTGAGGACAGCCCGAAAATCAAAGAGGATATTGCAAAGGAAGAACGAGCAATGCAACAACGCTTTATTGTTAAGCAACGAAATCACAGAAGCAGAAGGAGGAATATTGATGACAGAGAAACAAGATAATACCAAAATGCGTTTGAAAGCAGTAAAAGAAATTGTTGGAAGAATGAATGAGCGTGAAATCAAACCTCCATTCAAGATTAACACCGGCAGAATACAAAAGCCGCTTTACAAGATACCGAAGGATGTTGATTTTGAAATGAAAGACGGTAACACAACCTTTGAGGTATTCGGTCATTTCAACCCTGAAGGCGAGGAATTTTTCATCAACCAAATCATTCGCAAGCTTGGTTACAAGTATGAGGAATATGAATAATTGTCAAGAAAAGAATAATTACTGTCCAAAAATTGACTTATCACGCACTAAAGCGTTGAATTATCGTTCAGACTATGATACAATGTATTTGTAAATGCAAATGCTGTATCGATTGTCGGAAAGGAGAATGAATGAGCAGACAATCAAATACAGAAAAAATTACCGCCCTCTACTGCCGTCTTTCACAAGACGATGGCAGAGAAGGCGAATCCAATTCAATCGTAAATCAAAGAGCATTACTCAGTGAATACGCTCGAAAAAATCATTTCAAAAATCTTCGTTTCTTCATTGATGACGGATATTCGGGAACAAATTTTGACCGCCCTGCGTTTCGCGAACTTGAGGGTTTAGTGGAAAGCGGCGAGGTCGGAACAGTCATCGTTAAGGATATGAGTAGACTCGGAAGGAATTACTTGCAAGTCGGTATCTACACCGACATTGTATTTCCTGACAACGATGTAAGGTTTATTGCTATCAACGATAATGTGGATTCATCCGTTCAAACAGAATTTGATATGACGCCTATCCGCAACTTTTGTAACGAGCTTTATGCAAGGGATACGGCAAAGAAAATCAAATCAACGATGAAGATGAAAGCACAACGAGGAGAACACCTAACCTTCATTTGCCCTTATGGATATATGAAATCCAAAACGGACAAAAATCAATGGGTAATTGATGAAGGCGCTGCCGAGGTTGTGCGATATATCTTTCAACTCTGTATTGAGGGACTTGGTCCTACTCAAATAGCAAAGAGGCTGCAAAGAGAAAAGGTATTAACGCCTACTGCGTATTTTGCCAAAAGAGATGGTAATCCGTTACCTTTGAATCCGTATAATTGGGAACAAAAAACAATCGCAAGCACGCTTGAAAAGATTGAATACACCGGCTGCACGGAAAACTACAAAACAGTTTCAAAGAATTATCGGTCAAAAAAGCGGACAAGCAATCCAAAAGAAAACAGACTGATATTTGAGGATACACAGCCTGCTATCATTGACAAACCTACCTTTGACGCTGTACAGGAAATACGCAAGCACAAGCGCCGCCCAACTGCGACAGGCAAGTTAAGTATTCTTTCGGGAAAGGTTTACTGCGCCGATTGCGGTAGCAAGTTATACTACTGCACAACAAACAGCTTTGAGCCAAAGCAGGATTTCTTCACTTGCGCTAATTACCGTAGCAATACAGGTAGTTGCTCTGCACACTATATCCGTAATATTACGCTAACAAATCTTGTGTTTAAGCACTTACAAAATGTTCTTTCTTATGTACAACAATTTGAGAATGCATTTGTTGACAAAGAGATTGAAAAAGCAAATGAAGAACATTTTGCAGCCGTAAGAAAAGCAAAGAAGGATATTGTCAATTTGCAAGCAAGATGTGATAACCTTGATGAGTTATTCAAACGGCTATACGAGGATATGGTATCAGGCAGAATCAGCAACGAGCGTTTTGATATGCTTTCGGCTGATTATGAGACAGAGCAGAATAATATCAAGGCTGAAATTGAGAGGCTGCAAGCACTGATTGAATCAGGCGAACAGGAACAGTACGACTTAAAACAATTTCTTAAAAATGTTCGTAAGTACACTGATCCTGAAAAGCTGACCGCTGAAATGGTAAATGATTTGATTGACAAAATAGTTGTGCACGCTCCCGACAAGAGCAGTGGACATAGAAGGCAAAAAGTAGAGATTTACTACAAAGCCATTGGTATCACCAATATTGCTGATGATGAGGATTTAGTTGCAATGGACAGCAGAGGTCAATGGCGAAAAAACAAAGAACCGGCATAAAAGAATAAAGGAAAAGCGGTACAGTCGCTAAACTGTACCGCCATTCCTTAAAACTTCGTTATCGCACCGACTCTTCGGACAGCCCTTTTAATGAAATGCGGCAAGCCGCGTGAAATAGCTTCGCTATGAAATATGCCTTGCGGCATATGAAATATTGACCTTCGGTCAATGTTACTTAAGCTCAATATTAATTACTATTGGGAAGTGGTCCGAGGGGTAGACGCCGTCGTAGGTGGTCTGAATAATCCTGTATTCGTTCACCTTAATCCCCTCTTTTGAAATCATAAAGTAGTCAATGTTTTCGTCGTCGAGCTTGTTTCCCCAGTTCTGATAGGTCGCTCCCGTCATAGTGTTCTGAGTCTGATACTTGGCGTCGAGGAAATTCTCCGTCGCCGCCTTATAGGTTTCGCTGCTCTCGTCGGCGTTGAAGTCGCCCATAATTATACTCGGAAGTCCGCCGAATTGCTTAATCTTATCAAGCACGACGTTAATTCCGTTAATCCTTGCCTTGTCGCTGATATGGTCAAGGTGGGTATTAAACACAACCAAATCCTTACCGCTCTCATTTTCCGTAAGAATAACGTATGAGCAGATACGGTAGCAGGCGGCGCCCCAATCCTTGCTCATAACCTCTGGAGTTTCGGATAGCCAGAACGAGCCCTTATCCTTAAGGGTGAAGCGGCTTGTGTTATAGAACACGGGGCAAGCCTCGTGGAGCTTGCTGTCGTCGCGGTACTCAATAACGTTATCGTAGCCCTTGAGCGCATTAGTAAGGAACTCATAATGAACGGGCGTTACCTCCTGAAAGCCGATAATATCGGGCTTTACGCTCTCGATATTCTTAACGAGCAGGTCTGCGCGGTAGAACCAGCTTTTCTTTAAAATATCGGTCGGGCTCCACGTCCTTACGTTAGAGCTCATTACTACTATATCCTCATTCTGTACGGCAGAAATATCGAACTGAGCCGTGCTCTTTTTATATTTCGGATAATAAACTGCATTTAGTATTCCCACAACTATCACCACCGCAAGTATTATACAAATCAGCGCAAGAATGACCTTTAAAAATTTTTTCATACCGTTCACCTCGTAAATAATATATCATATATTATTGAATCTTTCAATTTAATGTGTTAAATTATTCTTGGTGATGAAAAATGAGAAGCTTATTCTCCGATTTGATTTACAAAAATATGGTCAAGGGGCTTTCGAAAATCATCAACGAGGGCAGTATGCCGAAATACGACGGCAGCGAGCCGCTCGCCGTTGACGAGGACGCGAAGCTCAGCTTCATAGTATGGGGCGATCCGCAGATTTCGTTTATCTCTCCCCTGCGCAGCGGGAGGGTTTACTCCGCGGTACGCGACATAAAGAATATGGCGGGAAAGGTCAACGCGTTTATACTTGCGGGTGATATTACGGAGTACGGCACGAGGTCTGAATACAGAATGATGCACCGACTGCTTGAGGGAATACAGGATAAATTTGACGCGTTTTTTGCGGTTTCGGGCAATCACGACATAAGGCTCAGGAATTACAAGCGGCAGCTTAAAAAGTTCAACGAATTTATAGACCTCTTTGAAAACGGCGTTCACGGTGGCTATGAACACTACTACTTTTCGCACACTATAAAAGGTTATAAATTTATATTTATGGGTGCGGACAAAAGCTGCTTTGAGGCGTCGTACATAAGCGATAAGCAGCTTGAATGGCTCGACAGCGAACTCAGGGAAAATGAAAACAAGCCCGTTTTCGTTATTAATCACCAGCCGCTGAGGCGCACGAACGGACTGCCCGACGCATGGCTCGGCAACGGCGACTGGCGCGGCGACATAGGCACCGAATCCGATAAGGTAAAGGATATATTCGAAAAATATAATAATATTATTTTCATTACAGGTCACCTTCACTACGGCACGAGCGCGTACAATTACGAGGATTTAGGGCGTATCAAGGCGTTAAGCGTTCCGACGGTGGGCGTTATCAACCACGGTAAGAACGACACCCCTGCGCAGGGCTTTATCTTCCACGTATACGACGATAAAATAGCCGTTAAGGCGCGTTACCACGGCGAAGGGAAATATATGGGTGAGGAGATTGAAAACCACGAATTTGAAATTGAGCTATAAATTAAGGGCGGTCATCGACCGCCCTATAATTTATTTTGTTTTAATGTTCTTTACAGGAGTCCATGCGGAATAGAGTTTCTTTCCGTTAACGGTCTTGTATGCCCTGATACGAACATAGTAAACCTTCTTCGCCTTCAGCCCTGAAATCGCTCTTGTATAGGATTTAGCACCGCCAACAGCAACTAATTTAGCACCGCTCATATTCTTCTTTAAACTGTACTGAACCTCATAACCGTCAACACCGCCAACCGCTTTCCATGTCACCGTAAACTTCTTCTTTGCTGCTACAAGCTTCGTAATCGCAGGAGCGCCAAGCTTTGCAACCGCTTTTTGTGCAACAATGACTTTCTTACATACGGAACAGTGTGAACCCGCTGTCTTACCCGCAGCAGTAAAGGTCGGTGCAACCGCCTTGTCAGCAACTATGGTGTGTGCCTTCATCGGTACAACCTCTTGAGCTACAAAGATTTCACCGCAGAAGGAGCAATGAGAGCCCTCGGTTAATCCAGTTCTGCTGCAAGTAGCCGCTACAGGTGCATCGGTTACAACATTGTGTGCCGTCTTATCAGTAACAATAGTTTCCCTGCTGAGTTCTGCACCGCAATCTGCGCAGTAAACAACAGTATCATATGATCCAGTAGAAGCACAGGTCGCCTCGATTGCATTTTCCGTTACTGCATCTGCAGGCGTATGAGCAAGTTTTGGAATTGTTTCCGTATACTTATCACCGCAAATTGAGCAGGTATAGGTTTTAACACCAGACGATACACAGCTCGGAAGCTTGGTGGTTGCAGCACGGTAATCGTGAGCGCCAATAGTGTTAACATAATCCGCTCTGTAAGTGTCGCCGCAAACCGTACAGGTATAGGTAGTATAGCCCTGATCTCTGCAAGTCGGAGCAGTTACAGAAGTCTCATAATTGTGACCAATTGCAGGAATAACCGATTGCTCTACAATCGTGGTTCCGCAAGCTGAACAATGACTGCCTTCCGTTTTTCCTGCCTTTGTACATGTAGCAGAAACTGCACTATCCGTTACAGGCGTGTGTTCCTTCATAGGAATATCTTCTGTGTACTTGTCTCCGCAGATGGTGCAGGTATAGGTCTTTACGCCTGTTCTGGAACAGGTTGCAGGCGTTGTTACCACGCCGTTATAGTCATGGTTATCGGTGGTGTCGGTAAAGTCTGCTTTATAGCTGTCGCCGCATACGGAACAAGTATAAGTAGTGTAACCTCTCTTCTCACAAGTAGGAGCGGTTATAACGCTTGTATAGTTATGTCCTTTTGCGTCAACAACTTCCTGTGCTGTAATAATAGTACCGCAGGCTGAGCAGTGGCTGCCTTCGGTAAGACCTGCCTTCGTGCAGGTTGCCGCAACCGCACTATCCGTTACAGGCGTATGCGCTTTCATCGGAATATCTTCCGTATATTTGTCACCACAAATGGTGCAGGTATAGGTCTTTATACCTGTAGTTGTACAGGTTGCAGGAGTAGTTACTGCTGCTTTGTAATCGTGTTCATCAATTGTATCGGTAAAGCTATCTTTATAACTATCACCGCAAACAGCGCATGTGTAGGTTGTGTAACCTTGATCTTTACAGGTAGGAGCGGTTACAGCACTTGCGTAACTATGTCCTGTTGCGTTAATAACTTCCTGTGCCGTGATGACCGCACCGCATACAGAGCAATGACTGCCTTCTGTAAGACCTGCAGCATTACAAGTCGGAGCCACTGCTGCATCGGTTTCAGGCGTATGAGCAATCTTGTCAATCGTTTCTGTATAGGAGTCGCCACACAGTGCACAAGTAAAGGTTTTAATTCCTGTTGTCGTGCATGTTGCAGGTGTTGTTACTGTTCCTCTGTAATCATGATTATCTGTTACTGCAGTATAATCTGATTTATAGCTGTCTCCGCAAACAGAGCATGTGTAGGTCGTATAACCCTGATCCTTACAGGTAGGTGCAGTTACAACAGTATTGTATTTATGTCCTTTCGCGTTAATAACTTCCTGTGCAGTAATAACGGTACCGCATACGGAACAGTGACTGCCTGCCGTTAAGCCTGAAGCGGTACAGGTTGCTGCTATTGCTTTATCCGCAACAGGGGTATGCGCAGTCATTTCAAGCTCAGTGGTATATGTATCGCCACAAGTTGAGCAGGTATAAGTTCTGATACCTTTATTCGTGCAGGTTGCAGTCGTCGTAATTGACGAGGTGTAACTGTGTCCTTTTGCGTTAATTACCTGCTGTGCAGTTAATACAGTTCCGCATACAGAGCAATGACTACCTTCAGTAAGACCTGTCTTAGTACAGGTAGCATCCACGGCATTATCCGTTACAGGATTGTGACCTTTTGGCTCTTCAACACTTTTTACAATTACCTTACCGCAGGTTTTACAATATTTAACCTTTTCACCCTGTACGGTACAATCGGCTTCTTTAACAATTGTCCACTCTTCATCGGGAGTATGTATCGTAACATTAAAGGTTGTTTCTTTGCCGTCGTAACTTACTGTAATTGGGTTAACTTCGTTAGTATCGCCGAAACCTGACAGCGTGTAGTTTGTTATCTCCGTAGTCTTCCCGTTATTGTATTCAGCTTTGACAACAAGGCCTGTTGTATCCAATTCTTCATCAGGAAGATAATCAATCTTATCGGGCGCAGATGCAATGCTAATTCTGTCAATAGCAACGGGCACGACCTCAACATCAAAGGTTGCGGTCTTGCCGCCTACGGAATAGGAGATAGTTTGTGTGCCTACCGTATTAATATCGCCGCCCGAGGTCATATCGGCCGTAATGTTTATGTCATCATAGGTTGCGTCCGCATAGTTAACTCTGGCAACACAGCCCGTAAAATCAAATTTTGTACCTTTTACAAATGTTGTTTTATTCGGCTGTGATTGGATGACTAAACTATCAATGTTTGCTTCGTCTTTAACAAGAATATCAAAGGTTGCCGTTTTATCCTCATAGGTAACGGTAACGGTTTGCGTGCCTGCGGTTGCCATATCGTAGCCTGAAAGCATATTGTCTTTCATCGGAACATCTTCAAAGGTTCCGTCAATGTATTTTACGTTCAGAACACCTTCAGCCGCTTCAATTGCTTCATTAGTTACATAAACTGTTTTCTTCGGCTGTTTTTTGATTGTAATCTTTTCAACCGTTTTGGTGTTCGGTATTCTTAACTGAGGATAAGGATAATCGCTGTTCTCATCAATGTACCATACGTTATCAAAGTCAAAGCCCTGATACATAAAGTCCATTTTCATTTGTTCTTCATTAAGCGGAGTACATCCAGTTTGTGTTAATCCATTGCTTAAGAAATAGCAAGCAGTTGCACTACCGCCTATAGTTCTATCCACCGATGTTGAATAACAATTATAGACATTTCCACTGCTTTCACGTACAATACCCTTGTTGCAATAACTGTTATCTATTTTACCCCCAAAATTATACTCAGTAAAACCGCCCCAACAGTCATCACGGATATTTTCAAATGATGGAGTTGACCAGCAACAGTAAATCGATCCTTTGTTGTGTTTAGTTATGCCCCCAGCACGAGTATAGTTAAACTTACAATTATCTGTTTTTTTTCTTCTTGAAATTAAGATGTCAGAATAACAGTAAGAAATACTGCCGTCGTTGATAGCAACAATACCACCTATATCTGTTTCACCAGATACTGATAAGGCCGTTTCTAAATCAGAATAAAAAGTAATAGTTGAATTCTTTGACTTGCAATTCAAAATGTTTCCGCTATTAATTGCAGCAATACAACCAGCATAAGAATGATAAAAATCAATGAACGAACCATCAGCGTAACACGGAGCAGTAAATTCTATGTTTAGGTTCTCAATAACAAGGTTCTTTATGGTGCCTTGATTATTACTAAATAAACCTACATATGTTTCTTTAGCTCCAGCAGGACGATAAGGTGTCATCGTTAGTCCAATAATCTTATGACCGCAACCGTCAAAAATTCCTGTAAACGGTTCTTGATTTGAATAAATATTGCTCGAACCTATTGGATTCCATCCGTGATGATCAAAACTCCAAGTACCATTTTCAGAGGTGGCTGAAGTTAAATCAATATCGTTCATTAAAACGTAGTTACCGTCAAGGTTATAACGAATTTTATATAAATCCGCCACTGTTCTGACCTCTGTGAAGTCATTAGCATACGCCGAGAAATCCATTCCCGCCATCATGCTTAATAGCATCATAATAGTTAATATCAAACTTATAACTTTTTTCATAAATTTCCTCCTTAAACTAATTCGCAGTTAGTCATAATGTAATTGTTTGTATCGCCATCAATAATTGACTTAAAACGACAATCCCACATATTGTTATCAATATCTGAACAACAAATTTGAATATAATCTATATATACTTTATTAGTGGTTTTTGTTCTATTAATAATATTGTCGTCAGTTGCTAATTGAGTATCGCCACTAAATACATTATTATCCTTTATATCTAAATGTAGTTGTAATCTCTTTTTCCGTGATAAAGATGCAGATATGTATTTATCATATAAGAAAAAATCATTCAGAAGGTTTTTCGAAGCATTAATTATTTCAATTTCCAAGCAATCGGATTCCCATTTTAATGTCTTAATAATTAGCAACGGCTTAATGTTATTAAGTCGTTCTTTCTTTTCGTTTTGTTTTGTTTCGTAATAAGTAATAAACGAAGCCAATATACCAAATACTACACCGTAATAATGAAGTAAAGCACCTGTATCCACATTAATTATATTAGGTAGATTTAATGAAGCAATAAAACCTATAATTAAAGGAAAAGCCAAAAAAACGAATATGCAAACAAGCATGGTTTTCCGTTTTTTTAGTTTTGCCATTAATACTTTAAAACAAAAACTGTTTTTCTTTTTTATACTTATCATCTCCTCCAAACAAAAAATGCGCAGCCGTGAAGCTACGCAATAAAATACATAGCTCATAGCTGCTAAACCAAATTAAACACCGTATCCAAAATCGAACAAGTATTTAAGAGCCTTGTATTTTTGATAAAATAAAAAGCCGTTCGATTATTGGATATAGTATTCCCGTATAAGAAAACTATAAACAAAATATTTAATTTGGTTTAGCATAAATATTTTAGCATTATTAATATTAATAGTCAATAAGAAAAATTTTGTGTGGAGATTGTAAACAGGGAATTTATTATTGAAATATAATGAACGAAATACGAAAACACGAAAAAACGAAGTATTGACCGACGGTCAACAGTCGGGTCTTGCAGACGGCATTTAATATGGGTACGGGCTAAGCCCGTCCTTCTGCAAGCTTAGCTTGCCTTCGTTGCGCAAATGCGCACGTATTATCTTTTGGGCGAAAAAAAGATTTATTTTTTCGCTCTTTTAATTTTCGTTTAAGAATAGGGTGTTACTATGCAGACAACAAAGGAGTGATACTTATGAAGAAAAACCTCTTCACAGCAATTATTATCTTAATCATCGTTGCCATAATCGGCACGGGAATAACCACCTATGTAAAACTTAGCGGCGACACATCAACGGACACCTCGCAACAGGGCGAAATGATGCCGGGCGGCGACAGCTCCTCGGTTGAAGCGAGCGGAGCAAAAACAGTGGACGGCGCAGAGGAAAGCCTCACCGACGCATACGCCTCCGAAACCGCTGACGAAAACGCAATACTCGTTGAAAACGGCGGAAACGCGACTATCACGGGCGCAACCGTTACAAAAACCGGAGACAGCAGCAATACCGAAAGCGGAGATTTTTACGGCACGAACGCCGCAATTCTCGTAAAAGAGGGCTCAACCGCAACGATTACGGGCGCGACGATTATCACCGACGGCGGCGGAGCGAACGCGGTATTTGCAACGGGCACCGACGCTAAAATTTACATCAGTGATTCAACAATTACCACGACGGGGGAACGCTCCTCAAGAGGTCTTGACGCCACCTACGGAGGCTACATTGAAGCGGACAATGTAAAGATTACGACTCAGGGCGGCTCCTGTGCAACTCTCGCTACGGACAGGGGCGAGGGCACGGTTAAGGTTAAAAACTCAACTCTTGAAACAAATGGCGCAGGCTCCCCCGTCATCTATTCGACGGGCGACATCAGCATTGAAAACACTACGGGCACCGCAAACGGCGCGCAGATGGTAGTAGTTGAGGGTAAGAATACCGCTACGGTTACTAATTCAACCCTCAGCGCAAGCGGCAAGGGCAACCGCGGCGAGAACGTTGACCAGTGCGGAATAATGATTTACCAGAGTATGAGCGGCGACGCGGGCGAGGGCACGGGTACGTTCACTGCAACGGATTCAACGCTTGAAATTCAGTCCTCCTCCGATTGCTACAAAACCGCGCCGCTGTTCTTCATCACCAATACGGACGCGGTAATAAACCTCAAAAACACGAAGCTTGTTTACGGCAGCGGCACGCTGATTAGCGCGAAGGCGACGAGTGAGTGGGGCAACAGCGGCTCAAACGGCGGAAACGTTACGCTGAACGCCGAAAGCCAGACCTTAACGGGCAATATCGAGGTGGACAGCATTTCAACTGCGGAAATCAACCTCACCTCATCAACCTACGAGGGCACAATTAACGGCGATAATACCGCAAAGGAGATCACCCTCACGCTTGATAAAAGCTCAAAAATTAAGCTCACGGGCGACAGCTACGTAACGACGCTTAACGATGCCGACACGAGCTATTCGAATATAGCTTTCAACGGTTACACCTT
>FLNY01001992.1_pt1 | contig 12021 bp, 14 predicted proteins | sample 1140381 | NCBI WGS metagenome assembly FLNY01 (sample SAMEA3878172, study PRJEB12797) | bioreactor metagenome | biome: Moose rumen | place: Sweden | collected 2011-10
TGGTAATTGAACCGGCAAACACAAGATGGATTTTCCCATCTTCTTGTCCAGTCGTTTGATGCCATTTTCTCTCTGACTTGTCAACAAGAGGAGGAAGAAGAAGTGTTTTTACTCCATGTTTTGTGTAGAAATCATATAAAAACTTACTGATAGCTATTACACCATCCATATTACAATGCACTTTTGTCATTCGCCTGTTGCTGTCCCACCCTTTTATCTTGCGAAAGAACCAGTTGCCATGTGGCTCATACCACTCTGTACAGTCTGCCAACATTTTTATTCCCTTTCTACGGCAGAATTCAGTTAATCGTTGCATCGCAATGGATGGATGGTTATATGCTATGACTGCAAAGGTATTCATTGTTTGGACGAATGGAATATATTGTCTATAGCTCGCCAAATATTTCAACCACTCAACGGCAGAATGAGGATACTTAAGATTGATGCATTGAAAACCTTCATAGAGAAATGTTTTGTTTATATTATCACCATCTGATGAAAGTCCAACTAACATTACTTCATATCCTAATTCCCTCAGTAATTTGGCATTAGCAACAACTCTTTGTGCAGCAGCATTAGCATTAGGAAGATTAAATCCTCCTAAATAGGTAATACTCTTTCGCTGTTCTTTGGTCATCTTTTCAACACTTTTCTCTTTTGTAATATCAATTCTTTCTCCACACCATTTTATTGACGATGCTGACATAGCTCTGAATAATATTTACCACCTTTGTCGAGACGTTTTCCTCGACATAGTCGGGAACAGGGGTGCCGTAGTCGCCATTTTGGTTCATCGTAACGGCAGTGCCTACAGCTTGAAGCAATGACACCTCGTCAATGCCAGCAATAAAGAAACATGCCTTGTCGAGGGCTTCGGGGCGTTCTGTCGAGGTACGAATACAGATAGCGGGGAACGGATGGCCTACGCTAGTAAAGAAAGAAGACTCTTCTGGAAGGGTACCGCTGTCGCTAACCACTGCAAAGGCATTCATCTGGAGGCAGTTATAGTCATGGAATCCTAACGGTTCATGCCGGATAACTCGTCTGTCAAGTTGGAATCCCGACTGATCCAAGCACTTGCTCGAGCGCGGATGACAGCTATATAGTATCGGTATGTCATATTTCTCGGCCATCTTGTTGATGGCAGTAAATAGTGACAGGAAATTTTTCTCCGTGTCAATGTTCTCCTCGCGATGGGCTGACAACAGGATGTATTTCCCCTTCTCCAGTCCGAGACGCTGATGAATGTCAGATGTTTCAATCTCAGCAAGATTCTGATGCAGCACCTCTGCCATCGGTGAACCAGTCACGTAGGTGCGTTCCTTCGGCAGTCCACAATCAGCGAGATAGCGGCGTGCATGTTCCGAATATGCCATATTCACATCGCTGATGATGTCCACAATGCGACGGTTCGTCTCCTCAGGAAGACACTCGTCCTTACATCTGTTACCTGCCTCCATGTGGAATACAGGAATATGCAGACGCTTGGCTCCGATGACCGACAGGCAACTGTTCGTATCTCCCAGTACCAGCACGGCATCAGGCCTCGTCTCCACCATCACTTTATAGCTCTTGCTGATGATATTACCCATAGTCGCTCCAAGGTCGTCACCCACGGCCTCCATATAAATGTCCGGATTTTCCAGTTTCAAATCCTTGAAGAACACCCCATTCAAGTTGTAGTCGTAGTTCTGGCCAGTATGTGCCAGCAGGCAGTCAAAATATTTCCTGCACTTACTTATTACTGCAGCAAGACGGATAATCTCAGGTCGGGTGCCTACGATAATTAGCACTTTAAGTTTCCCATTATTCTTAAACTGTTTCATAGAACGTATCTGGTTTGCTCGGATTGAATATTTCGTTGCAATACATCACTGTTACCAAATCCTCCGTATCGGATAGATTGATGATGTTATGTGTGTAACCAGGTAGCATGTGAACTGCCTGCATGTGGTTGCCACTGACTTCCCATTCTAAGACCTTTCCTTCGGGGTCATTTAGACTGCGCTGTTGTATGAGACCATGGCCCTTGACTACGATGAACTGTTCAAATTTCGTGTTGTGCCAGTGCTGTCCCTTTGTGATGCCGGGTTTCGAGATGTTGATGCTCACCTGACCACAGTTAAGCGAATGTAACAATTCCGTGAAGCTGCCACGGTCATCTACGTTCATCTTCAGTGGGAACGCCACTTTCTCTTTCGGCAGATAGCTTAAATATGTCGAATACAGTTTCTTGGCGAAGCTATCCTTTCCTATTTCGGGAATTATTAGTGTTTTGGGCTGCTCGGAAAAGCTCTTCAGCAGTTCAACGATTTCCCCCAGTGTTATTTTGTGGGTAACAGGTGTGGCACAATATTTTCCGTCGGTTCTCATGATGGTATCTACACCGTGAAACTCGCAGTGATGTTCTTTACCTTCCAATGCATTCAGCATTTCTGTTACGAGGTCGTCAATATACAAAAGTTCTAACTCTACACTTGGGTCATTTACCGTATAGGGTAGGTCGTTAGCAAAAGCATTACAGATCGTGGCTACTGCAGAGTTGTAGTTTGGTCTGCACCACTTTCCAAACAAGTTCGGGAAACGATAAACAAGTACCTTGGCGCCCGTTTCCTTGCTGTATTCGAAGAACAACTCTTCACCTGCCTTTTTGCTTTTCCCGTACTCTGACGTGCCGAAACGTCCAGAAAGTGATGCCTGAATAGAACTTGATAACATGACAGGACACTTGTTCTTACACTTCTTCAGCATATCGAGCAGGGTCGAGGCAAAACCGAAATTACCCTCCATAAACTCAGATGCGTCTTTCGGTCTGTTCACACCAGCGAGGTTGAAAACGAAATTTGCTTTCTGACACCATATAGAAAGCTGGTCGATCGAGGAATGAATGTCATAGCCGTAGACATCTTCTATCTTCAGTCCGGGGCGTGTTCTGTCCTTACCGTCTCTAATATTCTTCAATGTAGCGCACAGGTTTTTTCCAACGAAACCATTCGCGCCAGTTACCAAAATTTTCATTACTTTACAATATTTGGAATGTCGTTCAATTCGTTTTGGATATATTCCAAAGAGGCTATCTTCTCTTTTGTCTCTTTGAGATTCAGTCGCCGTGTGTTGTCAGAGTTGAATTCTTCTATCGTAGCCCGCATTGTGTCACCATCCTTGAAATACTTGTCGTAGTTCAAGTCGCGGTTATCGGCCGGTACACGGTAAAAGTTCCCCAAGTCCTCAGCCTTGGCACGCTCCTCCTTGGTAAGCAGCGTCTCATACATCTTCTCGCCATGACGAATACCAATCACCTTTATTTCTTCCTTCAGTTGTTTTGCAACAGTTGAAGTATCGCCTGTTCCGGCGTACTTCGACAGTCTGCCAAACAACTCGCAGACTGCCTCGGCCTGTGTCTGTATGGTACAAGCTGGAGCCTTCTGAACGAGTATGTCGCCGTTTTGACCATGCTCAAAAGCAAAAAGCACTAGATCAACGGCTTCTTCCAGTGACATGATGAATCGCGTCATATTCGGTTCAGTCAGTGTTATGGGGTTGCCTTTACGAATCTGGTCTATCCAAAGAGGAATCACGCTACCTCGGGAACACATCACATTGCCATAGCGGGTGCAGCAAATTTTTGTCTTACAGCTGTAGCGAGACTTCGCCACGGCAATCTTTTCCTCAATAGCTTTCGTGATACCCATGGCATTGATTGGGTAAGCAGCCTTGTCTGTAGAGAGGCAAATGACACATTCCACTCCTGCATCAATGGCGACGTCCAGCACATTGTCCGTGCCTATGACGTTTGTCTTTACAGCCTCCATGGGGAAGAACTCACAACTCGGAACCTGCTTTAGAGCAGCAGCATGGAAAACATAGTTTACACCTTGCATCGCAAACTTCAACGATGGCTTGTTTCGTACGTCACCAATATAGAACTTCACCTTGTGCGCCATCTCCGGCATCCTCGCCTGAAAGTCATGGCGCATATCGTCTTGTTTCTTCTCATCGCGGGAGAATACACGAATCTCCCTGATATCTGTTCTCAAGAACCTGTTCAGCGCAGCATTGCCAAAACTACCCGTTCCACCTGTTATCATCAGGATTTTATCTTTAAATATTGACATATAACTTGTTTTTAATTATTTCCCTAATTCTTTCTGTATTTCTCGGCCCAAGGATTTCTATCATTTTACCTATCACCCTTAGTCTTAGCGGTATCCTAGCGTCGGAAAGAGCGACGTTTCGCCAAGGCGACACGGCCTTGTATTTATGGAACTCTCCTTTCAAGGGGTGTGTGCAATGTTTCGACCACGGGCGATTGTAAAAACCAGAAAGGAAATGGATAATAACGGGGGATTCAAAACTCTCCTTGAGGTCAGTTGAATCATAATCTAACAGTTCCCTTGTATAATCCATGTCAAGCATCATCATATGATAGACTCCTGCCATCATGTTGAATCGTGGTGACAGTCTCTTTATATGCCCTTGGCAGACTTTGTTCAGACATCCCTCGCTAAGCACTGGAGGCTCGCCATTAAAATCTGAGATTACTTTCAAGCATTTTTCAATTAGCCCATTTTGTCGACAAAATGAAACATTTACCAGTGCTATGCCGTCGTTATAAAAAGGTGCTTTCTGAGCGATGCCCAGCTTTGGCTTCGCCTTATCTCCTGTTGGTGTCTGTACCATGCCCATGTAGCAGTCTGTCAAGTCTGTGTTCCATACACCGTCTAACTTCCCGGCAATTATCGTATCACTATCGATGTATAGTATCTTGTCTATGTCGCCTATTCTCTCAAAGAACACCTTTGCATAGATAGTTTCGATATGCCTTCCGATAGAGGAAATATTCAAATCGTATGCTATGGAATGGAAATCAACGAACTGCACATTTCTCCCGTATTTCTTGCAAATTGCTTCTATCTCATTCAGATTTTTCTTTGTAATGCCGCAGGAAATCATGTAAATAGTGATTTCTGGGAAATGACGGTTGTTCTCAAATAATGAGATGAGGCTAATACCTGTCTGCATGATATATCCATCGTTGCATGCATAGGCAACCCGAAGATGTTGAAGTCTAAAGTCGTTAGTCATTTTGATTAGCTATAAAGTATTCTCGGTCAAAGTCCTCCTGTTTATCGAATATGCTGTAATATGGATACCAACAACAATACCATCGAGCCGGGCGCCCCACGGAACGAGTAACATCGCGGAAATAAGGCGACGTGAAAGTGTACAAAAAAACGAATGACATGACTATAAGCCTGAAGTTTGGAAAACTAAGCCCTCTACGGTAGCGAAGCGTGTTCAGATAGTCAGCGACGAGCAGTATATATATCGGCATCAGATAATTGTTGAAGCGATATAGAATATAAAAAAACAAACTAACCACACCGCATCCAATATATGCATAAATACCGAAGCGCGTAAATGGCGACACATACCTTTTGTATTCCGAAAGAAAAAAGAATGGGATAATTATATGAGACAACACAATACCGATTTTTCCGAAGCCTGTAGACTGATAGTCGGCAAAAAAATCCAGATAATACTCCATGATTTTCATAATTGTTGCGTTGTTTATCAATAGTGCCATTATCAATATGAATAATAACAGTACAAGAAAGACCTTCTGCCTGCTCTTAAGAGACAGAAATAATGGAAGTGTGAAAATGAAAACTGCCGAACTGTGGCACATAAAAGCGAAAAAAGCATAAATGTAGTATTTTATATATTTTTGGTTCATCATGTATGGATAGCCAAGCAAGAAAAATGCAATTGCCAGCGACTCGCGCATAATTTCACAATTAAGGCGCATGTAAAAAGTCAATGCATATAAGAAGATAGCAGTGAAAACATAACGTGTGTTCTGTTTAAAGAAATAAAAAACTACGGCATTTACAAATATTGCAAATATCGCTTGCACGTATGTGAAGTCATCAAAGAATGTCTTACACAAAGAAAAGATAATCGCAGGAATCGGTTGTGTCTTTTCAGTTGCGAAAAGTCTAAGAGCATATAGCTGGGGGGTGGTATTCTCAAAATGAGCTATGTAATTCAGTGTGTCGCCCCCCACACGGTATCTGAAAGCAATTAAAGCCACCATTAAGATGTATGCCAACAGAAAATTGAAGTTTCGACCCTTCCTATAATTCACTCCGTCGTATATAATGACTAGAGATAACAGGTATGAGCCAAGCAAAAGGTATATCATCGAGAGAAAATAGTTTTTAATTCAGGCTGATAAAATATTGTGTTTATCAATGTAATAACAAATAGTGAGACAAGAAATGCCATCATGTCATTTCCTACAAAAGTTTCAACAGATAGGAATACTCCAAATACGGAAATTAAGTAGAGAAATAAAAAGAGACGCCTACTGACGATATGGATTCGTCTGTTTGGAAATAGGAACCATATATAAGAACTGATTACTGCAGCTATAGCTATCGAAGTAAGGCTTCGGAAAAAATAAAATGCCATGATATTCAAAACAAGTGAGATACTAGCATAGAGAATACCATCTTTCAGGTATTGTCGCTCAAGTTTCTTTACCTTATATAAATTGACGTAATAGGACTGGATAATTATCACGGCAGGCAGTGTGAGCAAAAGGTATTTCACGATATCCACAGCGTTGATATAATTGGGAAGGAAGAAATATATGGCCACCTTCATAGGAAAGAAGAACGGCAGCGAAAGTGTGGCTATGACAAGTAGCATATCGATTAGGAGTTTTTTCTTCGTTTCATTTTCTTTTTGACGACATAGATAAGGATAAAATACTTTATTGACAGCATTGACAAAAATAAGGACGAAACCCAGTAACGAGGCTGCTATGGAGTAGATGGCAAAACTGGCATCGTCCATTAACCATTTGATAAGCCACCTTCCTGCGGTCATAAAGAATGTAAATACGATAGTTCCCATCATGATGAAAAAGCCAGAAAAAACGATGGACTTGCAAGCACGAAACTGTTTAAAGGGCTTCAGACTTGAGACTAATGGGAGCCTGCCCCTTAATCGTCTTTCCAGCGTAAGCCATGAAATCAGATAGCTTGTAAGATAAATCAGGCAAAAGACAGAGTAGTCCACCAAAGAGTGAAATGCAAATGCAACGCATGTAAAAAGACACATCAACGACGGTACAATAATTACACACTTGGCATACAGCCCAAACTCTCCGACTGCCTGAAGGAAAAAGAGAAAAAATGACTGCATATTGATAGGCATGACAGACAAGGCAAAGAGCATCAGCACCCATGAATGACTTGCGGCAGCTACTACAAAGAGAAGTGCCGTTATAGCCGTCTGAAACAAGAAGAATAAATGATGTTCAGACCAAAAAGAATTTCTGTCAATCTGGGATACGTGTTGTCCACCATATTTTAAATTTATGCCATCGACAAAGCCCAAGTGGAACAATCCAGAAAAACTTGCATAAAGGATATAACTCTTATAGTTGGCGTAATCAACCACGGACAAAATCATTGGAAGAATGAAATTGTTCAAGGTACTCGCCAACAGTAGAAGCAAGTTAGAACCAGCTACTTTAGTAAAATCCTTTCTAAGGCTCATAGAATCTTTATCACAAACTCCGATTAGTTCACTAAAGTTTCCCACCTTTGGAATCCCTTTTAAACATGGGGATTTACAAAAGGGCATTGTCAGAAACACCCTCTACATGGTCATTTAACACATGCCTAAAAAATATTAATCGGAGTGGACTATCCCGACCTTCGGTACTCCTCCATATAGGGATCTTTCATTTAGTTTCTCCCAAATATGGCATGGATTTTGCTACAAACAGAAAAGATACCGCTTTTACAATCAGCATCTTGCAACAGGTACATACCATTATCAGGCCATCCCGGACGGCATGGGTTGGCACAAGGCAATCCGTGTTGCATTTCCTCCTACAGAGCCATCATTGAGAGTGCGAATCCAATGTTGAAGCTTGCCATTGTCATAATCGACTTGAATTGTGTCTTCATCTTCTCCTTGCTGCTGCTGATTTCCTCAGGCATCTTCCAGCATGCCGTGTAGGCTATGATGGCATGCACAATCTTCTGGATGGTGTCGAGGTTCCTAGCCGCCTTTGGATATTTCCTCTTTGTTGCGTCCTGCCCCTATAGGGTGTCCAGCTCCCAGTGTTGATTGTTCTCTATGATTCCGGGGGACAGGTTCATAGTGGTTTGATGGGGCAAAACATGACTTGCAAGTGCCTGGAGAGCCTTCTATTAGATGAAGTCTGAACTTGTCATAGCCTCGAAAGACAGTAAACCAAACTGACCAGAAACCTATTTTACGAGCCAGCTTTAATATGTCGTGCCGTCCGATATTTCCACCATCATACAACAATTTGCAATGAGTGGCTATGTTCCATGCTTCATATCGATGTCTCCACCTAAAATCTCTCGGTGAAGGCTTGTATGGCGAATGAGGATTCGACCAATTCAAGCAGGTTTTCTGCATGTTTTTTGGCCTCCCCGCTCAAATTGCTGTTAACGAGTCAAATGAGAAGAAAATCATCTTCCACATGACATTCCATACAGTTCTTGTACCGCCCCTTCAGTGGATGAGGTTGATATTCGGCTGGTACCATGCCAGTACAACCGAGAAGTTCAAGCACTGTGTATAGCTCATCAAGTTTATGTTCATCGAACTTCACACTCTTCAAGTCCTTCTTGAACTGGGAAGTCTCTTTGAGTGTTTATTCGTAAAATGTCTGTTTCATCCGTGTCAGAGACTTTTGACAAAGTCCTTAAAATTGGCAAGATCGAGTGTTTCAAGTTCCGTACCACTCTCACACTCTTCTATGGCTGCACGGTCGCGCTCATTGACCACAGGCTGCTTGTGCTTGTATTCGTTCACCAAATGGTCGGTATTCACCCCGACAATCAGTTCCTCACACAATTCGTTCGCTTGGTGAAGGAGGTTCAGGTGGCCGATATGGAACATGTCAAACGTTCCCTGAGTGTTTCCCGTCTTGTATTTTTTCATTTTTCTGTCTGCTTGTACTTATCAGGTATCTCTTCAGGACGCTTAGGACGAATCTGGTTCAAGCCTTTTACTACGCTATGGGAGGGTACATCCTTGGTGAAAATGGCACATGCTCCTATGGTGACATCATCGCCTATAGTGACTGGTCCCACCACCGTAGCCCTCGCACCAAGAATACAATCGTTGCCAAATTTTGCATGACGACGGATGTGGTTCTTGTTTCTTTCTTTATCACCTTTCAAGGCAGCCATTGATACAAAAGGGGCACTAAACGTTGGACATTAGCCGCGTCAATTTGCCCTGACGGGCAATCGGGCTGGCACGGGGCCTGCCCCTACACTGGATTGTGGGCTGGCACGGGGCCTGCCCCTACACCAGTGGTCTTGTTGTCGGGTACATGCGGATAATCAAATTTTCTGATTCCATGCCTTCAAATGTGTGGGGGTATATTATCATGCGCCCCATTTCCTTATGTGAGCGGTAATCTTCATGCTACAATTATTTCTTTGTTTCTTCCACATCCAAAATTATTTTTTTAGTTACTTCTCATAGTAACCTTTGTGGCTGTACTGCGACCAGCGTAGATACATCTCCTGATAGTGATCCTTAATGAAATCTTTTATCCTGGCTATCTCACGGTCTTTGAGAATACCACGGTTTTGGAGAATCGTATCTCCGTTGCTTTTTACAAAAAATTTCGCAGAACCACCCTCGCTGAGTTTGCTGTCACTAGCGTGTACGTGCATACACTCAATTATGCAAAAAGACGTAAAATACAGCTAATAACCCGCGACTTTGAAATCGTAGTATTTAGGCATCGCTCAATCCTCCAGATATTTCTTATTCCGCAGTAGGTAATGGCTGGCAATGGAAATTTCAATATCGTCCATTGTTGTCTCCAGTATTTCCCCATTGGCATCGAATACTACTGCATTTTTAGGGAAGTTAAGATTGAGCACATGAATTCCATCTGCCTCGCGGGTAAAAGCATACCCATTGATGATGAGGTCGGCCTTGTCGGCTATTGTTTTAATGTTAGGCATAAGCTATACGGACACTTTTTATGGGCTTCAGAAATGTATCGGCATCTATATATAGGCCGTTGAGAATAGGCTTGAGGTCGATATACTCCTCCTCCGGTTTTGCGTTGTGGCTATATTTGGCCAGAACGACCAAGTAACCGTTGTTCCACTGCACAATATCTACGTATCGTTCCAGACTGTAAGGAGCCCGGAAACGTATATGGTATTCCCCGAAGCTAAACGAAGTGAAGCCTTCGTAATTGCTGAGAATTGCCTCTTGGCTTATTGACTGCATATAATTATTTTAAATGTTCCTGTTTTCAATATCGATAATTATTGGACAGCCATTAAGAGACAGCCCTGTCGACAGGTACTCGCTTTTCTCCGTCAAACCTCACGCCCACCTTGACGACAGGCCGCACGTCGGCCAGACCTATCATTTATTGCTAATTGTTGTCCAACTAACCGGCCGTGAAGAAATATTTCTCGCCTTCTTGCGCAACACCATCCGTTAAACAACCATATCTGAAAATTGAGTTTAGCTTACATTCACTTCTCCCTACTGTTGAAGCAAGATATAGTATTGTCAATGTACCTGCGAGGAGAGTCGGAAACAGTGCAGCGTATAGCTCTTAGCCTGTTAAGATTGTTTGCTTTCTCCTCTGTAAACCAGTCTAACACATAGTGACATGAGCAACCTTTTTTCAACGGTACAAGATGGTCAAAAATAATTTTCTCTCCTTTATTTACCATTTCTTGAGCCATGGCTTCCAAAGTGTGATGTAAAACGACTCCATAGAACACAATGTTTTCTTCCAACATATAGGCATCAATGATGGGTTGGCCAAAGAAGAATGAATTTTTATTACTCTGAGTCACAGTACATGTTCCCATAGCCATTGCTCCTTTTATTGGAAGTCCAAGCATGATGGAATGTTTCATTATGTTGGATGTGGTATGTAACAACATCTGAAAGGACTCCGCACTGTCATCCTTTGAAAAGATTACAATGCTATCTGAAAAGATAGAAAAGGTCATTCCATTATCAGTACCCACATTTTCTGCAATAAATGTAGACAGGTCTCTAAGTCTATTCTGAATATTTGTTTCTGACTGTCGTGCCACCAAGTCCTTAAAGCCCATAATGTCGAGAAAAGACACTATACGCTCTGCAATCTCTGGAGTCGTGAAAATTATTTCTTGTGTTTCCTGTATGGCAGGACGCAAACCGTCATTGAATACTGAAGAGTCTTGGTCCATAAGTATTATTCAATTGTATAAGGAGCTATCACATAGCAATAAACAAACTTGCAGTCGCCATTGCCGTTTCCACCGCCAGTACCGCCTTTCATGCCGAATGAAAGATAATGTTTTTCAACCTCCCGAGCGATATTCTCATTATCAGCAGGAGAGAATATCCACCATTGTTTGTTTTTGTCCACCCTGTGCTTCTTAAACAAACGCTGTTCCGCATCGTTGGTTATACCAACATAAAATTCATTGTAATACTGGCATCCACTTCTTTTGATATGCTTGTCAAAATCGCTTACAATATTTTCGTATGTCATACTGCTAACATTTTTGATGATATTCTTCTAGTTCACTTTAGGCGTGCGTATCTTGCTTTTGGCACCGTCCAGCACACTCCTTTTAAAAGAGGTCAAAGTGCAGGACGGGATAGCTTTCCCACTCTTGTTCAAGTTCCATGATTTTCAGTCCCTCGAACAGTTTCTTCTGGCCTGCGAAATAGCTGTGCAGCGTCGAAGACAACAGGGACTTGCCGAAGCGTCGCGGGCGGCTTAGAAACACGTATGTTGCGTAGTGGGCCAGTTGCCACACCAAGTCTGTTTTGTCAACATACTCAAGAGCTTCTCGCCTGATACGCGAGAACGTCTGTATGCCAATGGGGTATTTTCTATCTGTCATAGTACTTGTCATTTTTCACACTTGCTTATTCCACGAGACTACCCAGTCAACAGGCACTCGCTTTTCTCCGTCAAACTTC
>FLNY01001993.1_pt1 | contig 12019 bp, 19 predicted proteins | sample 1140381 | NCBI WGS metagenome assembly FLNY01 (sample SAMEA3878172, study PRJEB12797) | bioreactor metagenome | biome: Moose rumen | place: Sweden | collected 2011-10
GCATATCGGGCATTTGTAAGGTGTTCTGTCAAATCCCATAGTTTTATTCGTTATGTCTTATAAATCTCTTGCCGTCATTGCTGCGGCTGTACTTGATGCTCGAATTGTAGTTCTTAATCAGCGACCGTAATTGTATCTCAGTCAGTTTCGGACAATCCACCTCCTTGAAAATCTTGGCATCGCCTTGGCGGTCGCCGAAATTCCGAAGCGGGTGGAACTTCATTGACCCAAACTCGCTTACCATCGTAACGCCGACTTCGTAGCCGTTATTCCAGTTGATTCCGAAAAACATATCAAAACAGTTTACGTTTCTTGTTCACTCTGTCAATAAATTCCTTCGCGCTCATGTTTTACCCCGCAAAAAAAATGCGGAATTGAATAAAATAACCTTGAAAAAGTTTGGTAGTTTCAAATATTTTTCGTACCTTTGTATCGTCAAAAGTGATTGACACAGGGGAATCCGAAAACCTTGAAGAGAGTAGGAAAAACGAAAACCCGAAAGCCTTATGGAAACCGCAATTTTCTTTAGGATTTGGATTTTCAAAGTCAGACTGAGAATCTGGATTTGAAGCCAAAGGGAGGGGAAACCCTCCCACCTTCGGGTTTTCGGATGCAAAATTACTAAATTTTTCTGAATCATGGAACAAAACAGCGAAAAAAGTTGGGGCGGCGCACGCCAGGGCAGCGGGAGAAAGAAGAAGTACGCAAAGACGCTCTTCTTCAACGCCACCGAGGAGGTCGTGGCCATCATCGAGGCCGTACCACGCAACCAGCGGGCCGACTTCATCAACCAGTGCATCATGTCCTTTCATCAGAACCATACGCAATAGTCAGCACTTCAGCCCTTCCTCCATGAGCACCTGCCTCACCACCCGTGGGCTCACCTTCGCGATGCTCGCCGTGTTGGCCACGTTCCATCCCTCGCGTGCGCAGCGCACTATCTGCCTGCGCACCGCCTTGCTTACGCTCGTCATTGATTCCATAGTGTGTCGCTTTTTTAAAAGTCACTCACTGACAAAAAATTGTTGTCGTCCCATTCCGCTACATGCCTGGCATTAACGCCGTATGCCTCGCTCTCGAAGGAGACAAGCCCTTTGTCCAACGCACCCCACTCGTCTGGCGTGCTACCGATAATCGGCGATTTCATCGCTTCAATGTGGTCGTGGAGCGCTGTGCCAATTGAAGCAAAGAGACGGGGATATAAGCAGAATGCGTAACACAGCAGCAATCTCATGCGCGCATTGTCGCCGTGCCGCTTGACGAACACGCGGCCATTTTTGTCACTGAGGATAATCAACGACGCAAAGCCGCTCTTCTCACAGTAACGGGCGCCGTGAAGCTCCTCAATAAGCTTTTCACTGTCCATGTACTTCACACCGCTCTCTGCGGTCTCCTGGGACATTGCCTGCCCCTCATACTTCTCTTCTTTCATAATTCTTTTTCTTTTTGGTTGTAATTGATGTTTGTGGATAATTGTTGATATATTCTTCGGCAAAGAGGTCTGGCGTGGGAGACCTAATCAGGCGTTTCTCCGCCCTCGTTCTCGCCCTCGTCTCGGCCCTGTGCTTCGCATCGTACCTGTTATGGCATTTCTGACACAGCGCACGGAGGTTGGACGGGTCACAGTTCTCAGGCGTGTGGTCAAGGTGGGCAATCGTAAGCACCACCTTGAACATCTTCTCACCCCGGGCGTTCTCTTTCTCCCTCCACTGGTAGGAATGGTTTTCCACACCACAGAACTCACAGCGGTTGTTGGCGCGTTCAAGTATCTGCTGGCGTATCTCCTTCCAGTTCTTAGGGTAACGCTTCTTATTCTCCGGTCTTATTGGCATGGTCTTAAAATTTCTTTAAAATGGTTTTGGGCGTTTCTGAGATTGTCAGCTTCGGTCTGCTCATACCAGCAGAACTGGACGTTATGAATGAGCTGCTTCACATCATCGTCTGCAACATGCTTCGTCAGGCCCCCCAATGGAGGAATGGCAGAGTAGGGATTTTCCGCTTCAGGATGGAACCGACGCATGTGCTCAACGATGAACGTCCGGCTGTCTCTCAGCTCGTCATGCTTCCATGGCAGCGATTCGTTCTCTCCCATCGTCTTGTCATCGTCGAAAATAGTGATGTAAGCATTCCGAAGGACGGCACCGTCAAAGTCTGTGCCTTGCATCCACACGCGCAGGTCTGTTGCATGATAACCTGTTTTCCACTTCTCGATTGCATCCTTCAAATTCTCCAACGCCACCTTGATGGGTGCAGCCCAGCCGTAGAGGAACTGGTCTTTTGCTCTCTTTGATTGCTTGCTCCAATACTGAATCGTACCTTTGTCGAAATCCAGTCCATACATGGCGCAACTTGAAGCGTCCGCCGTCTTGTTGAACGGTTCTCCGATAGGTTTTTCATCATCACCCCAACCCTCGATGTTGAACGGTCTGGCTGCAATGGCAATGATGGCTGCTGTCGGCTTTCTTGACAGCGTTTCAATGTCGATGGCAATGTCTAATATCTTTTTCTCCATAGCTAAAGGATTTAGGCGGGACTGCTGGAGCAGCCCGCCGTAGGTGAAAGGTTAAAGGTTAAATGCTGCCACAGGCCTGACTACGTAGGTGGTGCCATACTTGCTGTAGTAGCTGACGAGACCTGAACTGAAGTTCACGTTCCAAGCGACGCGGCTGCTGCCCTCAGTGCAACTCCAGTAGTAGCTGTCCATATCGAACGGCTCGCCACCGACAAACTCCAGGATCTCGTTAATCTTCTTAGCCCATGCCCTCATGACAACGAGCATCGGGAGTGATGGGATATACTCACCATCAGGTAGTTCAATGTCGGTGCCAAGCTCCTGAATGTGCTTCGTCCGTTCGGTGCAGTCCCAGTCAATCAGGGCCTCACACTCCGTATCATGATAGAGCGGATGATAGCTCGGACACTTAACGCCGTCCTTGACCAGTTGGAACTCTCCGAGGTCCTTCAGGGCAATTGCGAACGAGTGGCCGTCATAGACAACGCCGATGTACTTGACATCATCCTTGTTGAAAGCGGCATCTTTCTCAAACGGCTTGTACTGGCCATTCCTGAAGATGATGTAGATGCCATCCTCCGGCTTCTCCGCAACCTCCGGCTTGAAGATAATCTTACCGCCTTCGTCTGCTGCTGGCACATGGTCGCCAATCTTGAGGACAGGACTGTTCTTTACTACGAAATCCAACGCTTTCTGTGCGTCGTCACCGAACTCTCTGTAGAGCTCCAACAATTCTTCTTTGTTCATCATAACTAAAAAACATTATAGGGTTAAACTAAATATCCATGTCATAGAACAGGGCGAGGGATAGCATCACGGCCTCCGGCATCTCATAGCAGCCATCGTAATCAACGACTGTTACACCGTCAACGACGAACCCGCCACTGATATAGCTATCATCATCGTCGCCTTCCTGGTACTCCCAGCTTCCCTCACTCTTATTGATGGCCACCCATTCCTGAGTGTCAAAGTAGATATTCTCTACTCCGTCCTTCTTTTCTTGCTTCGTTATTTTCATAATATAATTGGCGCATCCTTTTCATGCTTGCTCCTTCTCGTGTTGTTTAATGTATTCTTCGGGTGTGCTCCCGTACTTCTTCTTGAAAATTCTCCCAAAAGCCTCTACCACAGTTTTGTTGGTTTCGGTGAGTAGAGATTTAGCTGTCTTGATAATTTCCGCTACACTCTCAGTTGGCTGCTTCTTCTCCTTCTTTGACGGCTGTGGTCGAGTAAAGACTGAAGCCCGCCCTTTGATTCCATTCCGCCTGCAGTATTCCTCCCATGACACCCCTTTCGGTCGATTCCTTTCCTCCCGCTCCTTTTCCTCCTGATAGTGCTTTTCGTAAGCCATGCCACGCTCCTTCAGGAAATCCCGTAGTGAGGTGGTGATAACGAGCGGGTCAACGGAGCCATAAAAGCGGCCATATTTCCCTGACTTGAACCGATGGAAGAATAACATCAATTCTGACACCTTCAGCCAATAGAACTCCATGCTGATTGTGCTGGCACATTGCTGTAGGGCATGACCTGAAAGTTTCTCCTTGCAGCCACAAAATTCGCTGAGGTCATGCAGGTGTGCCATCATCCATGCTGTAGGGTAGCCAACCCCGAACTTCGTCTTTAGCTGTGCAAGGGTGGGATGGTTGCCGAAGAAACAGACATCACTATCCATCTGCTTCTCGGTCAGCGTATCTGGATTGTAACAGTCCAGTACTTTCAGGCCATCACTTCCATAGTGCTGTAATATCTTCGTCCGCAGGTCGCTTATTTTCGATTCTGTCAATGAAATCGGCGATATTACTTGCTGCGTCTGCGTAACGCTGCTCTGTTGTGCTATTAGCTGTCCTACTGTTGTTTCCATTTGTCGTATTTTTTGCGGCTTTCGCCTGTGCAACAATCTCGTTATATTTAGAATCAATATTCGTCAAGCTGAAGTTTTTCAATATCCATTCGTCCTTAATGAGACTAAGGAAAACACGCAAGGCTGATATAACTTCATCGTCTGACGTTCCAAGGTTCTTTTCTTTCCTGGAATGAATGAGTTTCTTTGTAAGCGAACCCATCGCAACCGCATCTTTCGCTTGCCAGTAGTAGGCATTCTCAAACAATTCTGCGTATCTGGCTTCAAATACTTCTCTGCCTTTAGTGATAAGGGGATTTGGTCCTTTCTTTTCCTTAGGCTGCTTTGTCGCTCCATTCTGTAATGCCTCGGTCTTTTCCGACAGATCCCTAATCTTCTTCATCATGACTTCAAGTTGCCTAAATATTGCATCCCCATCCGCTCGCGAAAGCGAGTCGGGGGAAGAAATAATATCTTCTTTACTTTCTTTATTTCTTAGAGGTGTATCTGTTTGTATATCTGTTTGTATATCTGTTTTCAGTCTTAACGTACTATCATTATCCTGATAATAGTCGTATTTACAGACGGTTATGATTGTAATGACCGAACTTTTCTGTGTATTCAATTTCTCAGAGACTACCAATTCCTTGATAAACGACTGCACTTTATTGACTCCCCACTTCCAGCGAGCAGCCAAATCTCTGATAGATACAGCTAACTGGCCACGCTCCAATTTCACCTGAATACCGCGAACATAAAACGCTCTCGGTTTGTACTCGGCGAGCAACAGTAAGTCAATCCACGCCTGCATCTTGGTGAACTTCTCAGAGAAGTAAAGTTCATCATCCAGGATAGACCTGTGTATCTTTATCCAGCCGTCACTCATAGGTGATAACGTAAAGACTCCATATTTCTCAGTCCCTTATTGTGGCATTTAGGAACTGATACTCTACGGAGCCAGTTATTCGTGTATCTGTAAATGCCACTAAACAGATTATCAAATTCGGGGGTAAAGGTAGTCAAAGTATTTGAAAGACAATTATGTTTTGCCATATTTTCCCTCCAGCTTAATCTTTTTTATATTTTGACGTTGATACCCTTCTCAGCAGACAGTCTTTTGACTTCCTGCGTGAAATAGTCTACCTTCTCCTGAAGCTCAAAGTCGAGCCAGTGCTTCTGGGACTTTGAAAGCACCTCTATGCGGTCGATCCTGTTAAGGCCAATCTTGCCTATCAGATTCCGTCTGTAGTCAATCAGATGGTCGGCGGATGCTCTGTTGCATCCACGACATTCCATGTGGGCGTTGTCCGGCTCCCATCGGGTGGCCATGTGGATTCGTGAACGATAGTGGCCGCAGTCACCATCCTCAAACCGCTTTATCTGCCCGCAGCTGATGCAGCGGAAACAGCCGTTGGGCATGACATCGCGCAGACGAATGTATGCACTGAAAACCCTGTCGAGCTTCTTTGTGAGGTTGACCGGGCGTTTTTTCTTCTCTTTTGATGTTGTGTAAGGCTGGGGGTCTTTAGACTTCTTAGCCTTCTTTTTACGAGTATACCAAGGAAACATAATGATTAGAATGGAATGTTTGTTAACTGCCTGCCTCTTGATTTCACCACCCACTTCGATGAATTTGGCGGGCACTCGATGCGCAAGTCAGAGACGGCGCCAAAACGTCTGTATGAGCCGCCAAGGTCTATAATCCATCCCTGCTTCCCTTCGTATGGCCTTATTGCCCTGCCTACCATCTGATAGTATAGGGATAGGGATTTAGTAGGACGGCCCAGAATGATTGTGTCTAACGCAGGGTAGTCGAAGCCTGTCGTGAGCGTCCCGACGTTGGCCACAACCTTGATGTCGCCTGACTGGAAATCCTTCAGCGTCTGCTCTCGCTCTCTCTTGGGAGTCTCACCCGTGACGATGGCGGCTCTGATATTCTTGACACCTAACTTCTCCACCAGTTCCTCGGCCTCCTTGATGAACCTGGTAAACACCAACACTCCCTTGCGGGGAATACCGCTCTTTGGCTTCAGCACTCGAAGGGTGGTCGTGGTCAGTTTGTCATAGAAGCCGCTACGCTCGTATTCTTCTTTCAGACTCTTTTCGTCGTAGTCGGCACCAGTGGAGTTGCTTCTGACGTTTTCAAGATTGATGGTGGTAATGTCGTAATAGGACAGCTCGGCGAGATAGCCCTTGGCCAGCAGCTCCGACACCTGGCAGTAGTACAAAACGGAACTGAACACCCTCGGAATGGTGCGAGTGAGGAATTTCAGCATCGATGTGCCTCCGGGCCCTTTCCCCAACCGATAGGGCGTGGCGGTCAGTCCTACCACCCTTCGCTCTGCCGCTTCGATAAACTTCTTGTACTGCCCGGCCTTGGAGTTGACGTAGTGACATTCATCTATCAGCACATTCTTGAAGTGGGCGAAATCCTCCATGTGGTTCATCACGCTTCCGATGGTGGCAAACGTGATTCTGTTGATGTCCTTATATCCAACCGACGCAGAATAGATAGAGGCATCCCAACAGCCATAGCTCTGCAGCTTGGCGTAGTTCTGCTCGAGGATCTCTTTACTCGGCTGAAACACCAACAGCGGGCCGTCGAGACGTGAGGCGATGTCTGCTATGACCAGACTTTTGCCGGCGCCAGTGGGGAGTATCAACAGCCCGTTCTTATTCTTCGAGCTGTTGAACGCCTCAACCGCTGCGTCGCTGGCCAATTTCTGATAACTTCTTAAAACGTATTGCATTGTTCTTGGTCTTAAAAATGGCCGTGGGTGTCCTACGCGCTTTTAATCCATGTGGGCGTTGCCACTGCCACCACCCACGGCCATCAGGTTATTTCTCGGGATAGCCGTCTGGCAGATCATCATCGTCGCCATCATCCAACTCGTTCTCGTCGGCGAACGGCAGATCATCGTCGCCCTCCGGCTTCTCGCCATCGGCATTCTTCTCGTTTGGCTTCTCTGTTTCTGGGAACTCGACACCGAACAGTTCTTTAACTCTCTGTCGGTTCTTGTCCTCAGTGGCCCACAGCTCCTTGACTCCACCCTTCGGAATCTTGAAAGCCTTGGCCAGCACGAAGGCCTTCTGATGCTTGTCCCATGTGAAGAACAGGTAATAGCCAGCAAGGGCGATGCAGAACGTCTCGGTGGACTTCAGGCGCATTTCCTGAGTGCCCTCCTTGACCTGTGCCGCATACTTGGCAACCTCTGCGAGGATGGAGTCGTAGGCTTGCTCGGCCTTCTTCTTCATGTTCTTAATCTCCTCCAGCGTTTCTTCAAGATGCTGCTTGCGGATGGGGACCTCATTCTCCTGGAGCAGGCAATACTCCTCGCGAATGTTGTTTATCTCGAATCCATCCAGCTTGCGCATCACGGTCTCGTTCTCAGGGAAGGTGGCCGTGAAGTTCTCGGCGACAAACTTGATGATGTCGTCCACACTTTTCAGCTTGCTTTCCTGACCTTTAATCTTGGAGAAGTCAAGGGTAGAAATCTCGCTGAACTTTTCCTTTACCACGTCGTCGAGGACGAAATCAATCACTTCGGGTACGTACCCGTTCAAATTTCCAATCATTTCTTTTCGTTGTTAATGGGTTATAGATATTCTTCGTATTGCTCCATCTGCTGCTGTGCGGCAAACAGGGCCTCTGTCTCATTGGCAGCTGGGATATACAGCCCGGCCACCGCAGAACTCCAGTTGCGGAAACGTTCAATGGCATGTGTCATTTCCTGCACGTCGAGGTCGCGGCTGCTCCTGAGTCGCCTGACCTTCTCACCACGCCTGTTCACTCGCTCCACCTCGAAGATGTCTTTATTCACCTTGCGCTTGAAGATGTCTTGCTTTACTTCCTCGATGGTATAACCGAACTCGCTGGCATAGTAGCCTAACACCACATGGAGGTAGGCGTTCTGTGAGCTTGACCGCTGCCTGTGCTTCTTCTTGACCTCAACCAGTCCCAGAGGTGCCCTGATGCACTCCTCATAGATGCGGTTGACGTATTCACGGAACTGCTGCCGCTCGTAGGGGTTGTGGAGGTTGAACAATGCCATTTGACCGTTCTTAATTCGTTACTACTCGTTTTTGACTTGATGCTTGGTTAGTTGAGAGGACAGTAGCCTTTTCCTGCCGTAACTCCCTTTTTGCTCAGAATGGCAAATCGTCGGGGTCATTGACAGGCTCGCCGTTGGCATTCGTAGGTGGCGGGAACGGCTGTTGCGGGGCGGTCGGCTGCTGATAGGTCGGGGCGGTCGGCTGCTGATATACATGCTGCTGTTGGGCCAACTCTATCTTGAACGCCTTGACGGTAGTGAAATACTTGATTTCTCCCGTCTGCTGGTCTGGGTACTTGGAGCCGTTCAAGGAGAAATCCACCGTCACCCGCTGGCCTGGCTGGAAGTTGTCAAGGAGGTTGCACTTCTGTCCGCTCAACTCAAACTTGGGATGGTTTTCCCACGGCTCACCCGTTTCAGGGTTATAGCGCGTACAGTCAAGCACAAGTTCCCTTTTATAGTAAGTCTGCCCACCTTCTCTCTTGGAACTGATAGGGGTCGTTGCCCCTATCAGTTCTATAGTACCTGTAATCTGGAATGGCATGGCTCTCAGTCTTTAACGGTGAATGACAAACCCTGCTCTTTCATGTAAGCCTCCAGCCTTGCAAGCTGCTCGGCGGTGGCTTCTACCTCATAGGCTCGCTTTTCTGTGGCGGGCGTGCCTGCCGACTGGCCCAGGACGTAGGCGAAGGCGTCTGCCGCGTCTGCCTCGAAATCGTCAATGCCGTGGTGGCTCGACTGCTGGGGTGCATCGTTCTGTTCCGCCGGCTTGGCGGCTTCCTCTTTGGTTTCTCTAACGGCGGCTTTCTCTGCCGCTTCAGATTCGGCTCTGGCCTTGGCTGCCGCCTCCCTCTGTTCCTTCAGTTGGTTGGCATAGCGGACAGCCTCTTGCAGATTCAGATTCTCCTTGTAGCGGACAACCAGGACATCGAAGTCCTCAGCGAAGGATTTCAGCGTCTCGATGTCGGCATTGATGGTCTGCAGCCTGTCCTTGATTTCTGCCTCTACCGTTTTCATGGAGGTGGACTTGTTAAGCCACTTGTCACTCCAAATCTTCTGTAGGCTGATACCGGCCTCCTCAACCCCTAACTGCTCTGCCAGCCTTTCCACGGCTTCTCGCTTCTCTGCCTTGGAGCGTTCCTCGTCGGCTTTGACAACCGTATCGATCTTGGCGACTGCCTCCTTGATAAGCTTCACGGTGTCGCTAACAACCTCCTTGAACTCACCGAAGGGAGCCATGAACTCCTTCTCGAACTCGATGCGCTTGTCATTGAGCGTCTTGGCGGCTTTGTTCAGCAACGCCTTGTCTGCCTTTGCCTTGGCTACATCGTCCGTGGAGTAGTTCACGATGTCATACTTTGGAAGCGCATTCTCCACCAACTCGCGTATCTGCCTGGCATTGGTGGTGAGACTTCCGATGGTCTTTTCACTGACGACCAGCTCTAACTGACTGGCCTGTAGTTCCGCAACGGGAACTGGCATTTTGTTTTCTTCTTTCATATCAGGTTGAAAATTTTCTTGTCTTTGATAAGTTCTGTATTCTCCTGCAGGAACCTTATGAAGTCCTCGCAGTGCTGTGTGAGACGTGCTACGTCGCGCTCTGGCACAAAAGAGTAACTTTCCGTATATGTGTTGTAGTAGGTCTTACCCAGCTCGACTACGTTGTATTCAAAATCATATACATTGCATCCGTTCTGCATCAGGGCGTAGGGATAGACGATGTGCTGCCAGTGATTCTTGTAGTTTCCTACTGCGTACTGGCCTGTCGTTTTCAGGTCGCAGGTGAGGAATGGCATCACGTAGTCAATATACCCGTACAACAGCACGTTACCGAATATCGTAGGGAGGATGGCTTGGACGAACTGCTGCGGCAAGCTGCCCTGGTAGTAGTCGGCCACCTCCCTGATCAGACTGATGGGAAAGTAGAACGTCCGGTTATTGTACGTCGCATTGACACCGGCAACCGAGCCGTCATCACCCCGCACTTTCCTGATTCTGACCTTCTCCGAGTTCCTATGCAGCACCATGCAGTCGATAACCTCATTGAGCGCCGTGCCTCTGTCAGCTTTCTCGCTGTCAAAGGGCACGCGGTTAATCCTGTCTATCAACGACTGGAACTGAATCTGCCTGAACTCCTCCGGGGTGTGGGGAGGGTTTTCAGAATAACACCAGTAGCGTTCCCAGATGGTATCGCTGTCAAGGTAACTCTGAAAACCGTCGAGAAGCGTCGGGTAGAACTTGTAACTCAGATTAGGCTGCATCTTCGTACTGCTTCGTTTCCTTGTTGTACTTCAGGCCCAAAGCCTTCACTTTCCTGCCGAACAGGTCGCGGGCATAGAGAATGGTGCTGTTGCCGAGATTCTTGTAGTCGCCGATGTGGGCGATGAAGTGATTGGCACCTCTCGCGTCCGTCATGTTCTCTATAGACTCCCGAATCTCGTCCATCACTCGGTTGTACTCAGCCTGAGCCTGTTCCTTGACGGCAATCATGCTCTGATACTTGGCGATGATTTGCTTTTCAACGAAATCATTGGCCATGGTCGGCTGACCGTTCCGGTCGAGAATATTCTGAATCCACATGACACCCGGCAACTGGCAGGTGTTCTTGCCGTCGTTGCGGCTGGTCGGGTCGAAGGTGATGGAACGTTTCTGTACCCCGTTCTCATTCTTCATTTCCAGATAGCCCAGCAGGTCAAGCTCGGTGACGATGCTGTTGTACGACTTCTCACGGAGGGCAGGGACAAACACCGTGTCGTCACCCTCTTTCCGGGTGTCCCTGTGAGCCACGAAGATGATGTGCTTGCCCAGGTTAGACAGGGAGTTGACGAACCACTTGAAATCGCTGTTAATCATTCCCCAGTCTTGGACGCGAGGGTTACGGCCTCCGCACCGATAAGAGATAATGAAGTCCATCATTTTGCCGATAGTGTCTACCACGATGGTCTCAAACGAAGCCAGCTCTGCGCTCTCCGTCGTCAGTAGGGTAACAACCTCTTGCCAGTTGGTAATCTGTACGATGCCAGCCTCATTGAGGTGTGCGTCATTCACTCGCTTGACACCGTTGTCGAAGTCAAGCAACAGAGGCTTCGGTGCAGACAGGGCGAGGGTGGTCTTACCCATGCCAGCCTGACCGTAAACCATCATCTTAACGTTTCGCTGGATAGCGATCTCGTTCTTCTTTTTAATCAGTCCCATTGCTCTTTGGATTTGATTGGTGAAACATAAAATTAACTAAATAGATTATTCTTATTGGCATACTGAATAAACTCAGCCTTCTCATGGATGCCTAACTTGCAGTAGGCACTCTTGATGTGATTCTTGACGGTGTGAGGCGAGAGGAACAGCCGTTCGGCTATCTCGTCTTTATCCTTTCCGTCATAGACTAATCTCATTACCCGCAACTCCGCATCCGAGAGGTTTGAATTGAACTTTGGCATGCAGATTACTCCGTCATGCCTACATTCACCACGAAGCGGACATTTCACTTTCTCGAAGTTGAAGCGGCCAGTCCGTTCAACGTCTAACTTCGTGGTATCAAGCTCTCCGAAGTTGCACTTGCAGAACCGCCGGACAATGAGGAACTGGAAATAGCGAGGGTCAACAGCACTCTTCTGG
>FLNY01003824.1_pt1 | contig 12016 bp, 10 predicted proteins | sample 1140381 | NCBI WGS metagenome assembly FLNY01 (sample SAMEA3878172, study PRJEB12797) | bioreactor metagenome | biome: Moose rumen | place: Sweden | collected 2011-10
GAAATACAGGTTGAAAGTCATCTGGTAGCGCGGAGCATAGAGCGTAGACAAATACTCGCTGATTTTCTCGCGGGGAATGCGGAAGCGCTGCAGCTGCCATTCAATACGCATGAAGAACATGCCGTCTTCGCGGTCGACATATTGATCCAAATAGACTATGTTACCCTGATTATCAGTGATGAATTTAGTCACCTCGGAAATAATTCCAGGCTGGTCTGGACAGTGTAGCAATAGAATGGCGCTTGCTTCCATTGGTGTTTCGTGCTCTTTTTGCGCTGCAAAGATACATAAAAGATTAGAGTTTTACACTTAATGTCTAAAGTTTTTGCATGCCAAACCCCTTTTTCTTGACAAATTTTCATTATTCTTTCGCCTCGGCTTACTTTTTTACTATCTTTGCACCCCATTAAACAACAATTCAGAGGAATGATTTATCCGCTTACTTTCGAAGAGAAGATAGGCATGACAGACATCCGTGCGCTGCTGCGCGGCCACTGCCTGAGTACGCTCGGACAGCAGCGCGTCGACGAGATGGCCTTCACAGCCGATGCCGACCTGCTGAAGGAGTGGCACCAGCAGGTCGGCGAGTTCGCACGGATGGAGGAAGAGACCGACGGCCTGCCTGACAGCGGCTTCTACGACCTCCGCCCTACACTGCATCATATCCGCATCGAAGGGACATACGTCGAAGCAGATGAGATGTTCGCGCTGAAGCGCTCGTTGGAGAGCATCAAAGCTATCATCTCACTATTGAAAATTGAGGTGTCGAAAAATGATGCGATGGAAACAGGTAATGAAGCAGACAGCGTGCCCTACCCTGCCCTGGCTCGCATGATTGCGGCCCATTTTTCCATTCCCAATACTTCAATTTTCAATCTAATAAGAAAGATTGACCAGATTCTCGACAAGTTCGGGCACGTCAAGGACTCTGCCTCGACCGAGCTGGCCCGCATACGCCGTGAGCTGGCGAGCGCCGAGGGCAGCGTGAGCCGCGTGCTTAATAATATATTAAGGAACGCGCAGGCGGAAGGGACGGTGGCGCAGGACGTGGCACCTACGATGCGCGACGGCCGTCTGGTGATACCCGTAGCGCCTGCCTTGAAGCGTAAGATCAAAGGCATCGTCCACGACGAGAGCGCCACGGGCAAGACCGTCTTCATCGAGCCGCAAGAGGTGGTCGAGGCCAACAACCACATCCGCGAGCTCGAAGGCGACGAGCGGCGCGAGATACTGCGCATCCTGCGCGAGTTCACTGATGAGGTCCGCCCGCTGGTGCCGCAGTTGCTCGACAGCTTCGAGATGCTGGCCGACGTGGAATTTGTGAGGGCCAAAGCGCGCTTTGCCAAGCAAATAGGGGCGTTCACCACAACACAACCTCAGATAGCCAAGCATCCGCTCATCGACTGGACGCTGGCCGTGCACCCGTTGCTGCGACGGTCGTTGGAGAAGCACGGACGAAAGGTGGTTCCGCTGGAAATCGAGCTGACGCGACGACGCCGCATCCTGCTCATCAGCGGGCCCAATGCCGGCGGCAAGAGCGTATGCCTGAAGACCGTCGGGCTGCTCCAGTACATGCTCCAGTGCGGGCTGCCCGTCACCATGGGCGAGCGCTCGCAGCTCGGCACCTTCCAGTCCATCATGATTGACATCGGCGATGAGCAGAGTATTGAAGACGAACTTTCAACATATAGTTCTCACCTGTTGAATATGAAGCAGATGATGCGCAGCGCCGACCCTGCTACGCTGCTGCTCATCGACGAGTTCGGCGGCGGCACAGAGCCGCAGATTGGAGGCGCCATGGCCGAAGCCGTGATGAAGCGTTTCGTCGAGCGGGGCGCTTTCGGAATCATCACCACGCACTACCAGAACCTTAAGCATTTCGCCGAGGAGACCGACGGCGTCGTCAACGGCGCCATGCTCTACGACCGCCACCTGATGCAGCCCCTCTTCCAGCTGCAGATAGGGCAGCCAGGCTCCTCGTTTGCCGTAGAGATAGCCCGCAAGATAGGCATCCCCGAGGAGGTCATCGCCGATGCCTCGGACATCGTAGGACGCGACTACATCAACGCCGACAAATGGCTGCAGGACATCGTCCGCGACCGCCGCTACTGGCAGCAGAAGCGCGAGACCATCCACGACCGCGAGCGACAGATGGAACAGACGATAGCGAAGTATGAAGAGGAGGTAGCTGAGCTCAGACGCCAGCGCAAGGAGATTATCCGCCGAGCCAAGGACGAGGCCGAGCAGCTCCTTCTGGACTCCAACGCCCGCATTGAGCGAACCATACGCGAGATTCGCGAGGCCCAGGCCGAGAAGGAAGCCACACGACGCACACGCCAGCAGCTCGAAGACTTCCGCATACGAGAAGTCGAGAGCCAGGAAGGCATCAACGACGACGTCATCGAACGGAAGATGGAGAAGATAAGGAACAGGCAGGAGCGGAAAATGAAAAATGAAAAAGTGAAAAGTGAAAAATCGAAGTTACAGACCTCAGCAGGTAATCCTGATTCGTCACTCGTCACTCGTCACTCGTCACTCATCCCCCCGACGGGGGAATGGGTCCGCATCAAAGGCCAGACCTCCGTCGGGCGCCTTCTCGCCGTCGACGCTGGGCAGGCGACGGTGCTGTTCGGGCAGATGCGCACGATGGTGAAGCTCGACCGTCTCGTGCCCGCACAAGCGCCCGAAAAGAAGGATGCATCGCCCACAGGCATCACCTTCGTAGGCCGCCAGACACAAGAGCTCATGCGCAAGACATCGCTCAACTTCCGCCAGGACATAGACGTGCGAGGCATGCGCGCCGATGAGGCCTTGAACGCCGTGCAGCTCTACATCGACGATGCCATTCAGGTGGGCGCCGACCGCGTGCGAATCCTCCACGGCACAGGCACGGGTGCCCTGCGCCAGGTGATACGCAAGTACCTCCGCACCATTCCCGCCGTGCGCGATGCCCGCGACGAGCACGTGCAGTTTGGCGGAGCTGGCATAACCGTCGTGGATTTTAAGTGAATAGTGAAAAAGAAAAAAAGTTGGGGTCGGATGTAATATTTCGGCCCCAACGTGTGTATATAAGAGTAGAAGACAGAAATAAACGTGAGCTCAACACCAGAATCAAGACAGCTGATAGAAGGCCTTCGCCAAAACAATCGCACAGCCCAGGAGACGTTCCTGCGGCAGGAGGCTCCCGTCGTCTTTAGGTTCATCGTCCGCATGACGCAGAACGAGCAGGATGCCGAAGAGCTCACACAGGACACGATGCTACGTGCCATGCGCCACATCAACAGCTACGACCATCACCTGTCATCGCTCACGACATGGCTCTGCCGAATAGCCTACCGACTGACACTCAACCACCTGCGCAGCCGTCGGCAAACAGAATTCTCTATACATGAAAACGCCATGCTGGCCTATTCTGTCGACGAGATGGCCTTACAACAGGCGCTGAGCGACGACACTCAGACCATGACCGACCTCGTTGCTCAGGCTATAGACCGGCTGACGGCTGACGAACAGACACTCGTGACACAGTTCTACTACGACGACCGTCCGCTCAACGAGATAGCGTTCATCATGGAGGTGCCACCAGGCACACTCGCCACACGCCTCCACCGCATACGTAAGAAACTCTACATTATCATCAAGCAACAACAACAATGAAACCTTCAACACACAACGATACTGAGTTCTGGCGCCGCAACGACGCCGCACTCCGGAGTGCCTTGCAGCAGCGTTATGCCGACGAGCCACAGCTGACCGAAGGTTTCGAGGAGCGTATGCTGGCCGCCTTGCCATCAGACATCAGTCCAACTCCTGCACCTTCAAGGCAGCGCCGCCTGTGGCCATTCGTAGCTGCCTCGCTCGCCGCTGCCGCCTTACTGACGGCCGTGTTCTTCGTCCCCCGCAAAGCAGAGCAAGATCTATTGACGGAAACTGAGGTAAAGACCAATGCTGAGCGGCCTAACGTAATCCTGAAAACAGAGGAGAACAAGCCCGCATCAGACGTTCACGCTCAACCAGCGAAGTCAGTTGCCAAGGCAAAACTCAGAGCTGAAGAGCCCACCATCAACGACCCTGCCACATTAATCATTGAGACTGACGGCAATGACGCTCCTGACGAGATAGCCCAAGCCTTTGAGGCGGCAGAAGATTCTGCAAAGACAGCCACGCCTGCGGCAGAGGACTTCATTCTGACGCACGACCGCCTGGAGGAACTGATCGCACGCGAAAACCAACGCACTGACAACTACATCCAAGGTGTCAATAAAAGTCAGCACGACAAACACAAAATTACAGCCAAGAACCAACCGCTCATAGCACTGGCTGTCCACGCAGGAACTGATGTCGGCAGAATCGAAAGAAGCGGGAACGAGTATGATGATATCGATGCCCTCAACAATCGAGTTGATTATAGCAATCCTACGAAGAACGAGAAAAAGAGCGACAACTATTATTTCATCGCCGCCAACGGTTATACCAGCGACTTCAGCTATGACGCAGCAGTCAAACAGAATGTCTACATCAGCAGTTCACCAGAAATTATCGAAAGACACTTTAAGAATATGTCGCACAGTCTGCCCTTTACCATTGGGGCAAATATCAGCATCCCACTCTCGGAACAATGGTTTGCCGAGACAGGCCTGACCTACACAAGGCTCATCTCCAACGCTGAAGAAGGGGCCTCTGCCGACTATTATCAACATCGTCAGCGCATCAACTACCTCGGCATTCCTCTGCGTGCACAATACCGATTCTACAACATACGCTCACTCACAGCTTATGCCACGGCAGGAGGCGCCATCGACTTCCCCGTCAATGCCACAAGAGAGACGAAGCATTTCATGCCTGGGAATCAATCTACAAGACCGTCTTCGGCATCTGTCTCTGCGCCCGTGCAGTTCTCTACCTGCATCAGTGTGGGAGCCCAGTTCAACTGCAACAGCCACTTAGGCATCTTTGCCGAACCTTCGTTGCAATGGTTCATTCCCGCAGGCTCTGACGTCGAGACCTACCGCACTGAACATCCACTGCAATTCGTGCCCACAATAGGCTTGCGCTGGACGCTCTGACGTTGATAAAACAATTGTTTAACCTTAAAACCACATATATATAATGAAGAAGCTACTTCAAAGTTTGCTGCTTGCAGCCCTTACTATTGGGCTCAACAATTCATGCACAACCGACAATTCCGACGTCATCTGGGACATCTCGCCGCTGGTCATCAGCGTAAAAGTGGTTAGTACAGAAGGCTACAGCGTACTCAACGCCTCAAACACTCCTCAGATCACCGCCACCTACAAAGGCAAGACCTACGCCTGCCGCCGCCGTACGCGCTACTACATGCCTACATTCTACGGCCTTATCTATTCCAACGACTATCTGCTCTTTGGCGAGCTCGACGGTGCCGCTGATTATTCCAACGCACAGATTGTCATCAACTGGGGCGACGGTAGCCCCGAGGACGTGATAACGTTCAACCACAAAGTAGAATGGAAAAACGGCAAGCCACGCTTCAAGCAAGCCTTCTTCCTCAATGGCAAGCGCGTTGAAGGTCAGATAACTATACAGAAAGACCTGAAAACCACAGATAGCGACACACCGCGACTGACCATTCCGCTGTCCGATGCTCAATTGGCAAATATCTCCGCCGTAAACCGCATGGGATTCAACCTGTTTCTGCAGATGCTCAACGAGCCGACGGCCGACGGCCATAGCATCGTCGTTTCACCCCTCAACGTAGCTTTTGCATTGGGAATGCTGGCCGACGGAACACCCACTGCCAACGAGACATGCCAACAACTGCTGCGCGTGCTGAACGGGCTGAACGGCACAGACAAAGTAAACATCGAGCGCTCAGATCACGACGAACTCTTCAAACAACTCATCGACTACGCCCCAATCGTCGACGGCCGCGTAAACGTCACCTTTGCCAACGCCTTCATCGCACGCAAAGGAATGCCTCTCTATGCAGGCTATCCCCGACTACTTGCTGACTACTATCATGCCGACTATTTGCTACTCGACTTCGCTTCAACCTCGGCACTCGACGAAATCAACGCATGGTGCCGACAGAAGACTCAGGGCGTCATCCCCGATATCATGAACGAAATTGATCCTTCGTCTGCGGCCTTCTGGCTCAGCGCTTTCTGCTTCAAGGGTGGCTGGGCTAAGCCTTTCGACAAGATCTACAGCACAATTGCCCCCTTCACACGCCCCGACGGCTCACAGGCCCAGCTCAAAATCATGAACTCCTTATTCAAGACCCCCTTCGTCAATCTGAATGTAGCCGACGGCGTCGCTCTCCCGTTCAACAACGGGGCCTACGAGATGGACATCATCCTGCCACACGAAGGTTGCACGTTCAAGGACGTCATCGATGCCCTGGCGGCCAATCAGCCAACGTCGTGGGTATGGCAAGTCAATGCCGTCGCCATCACCATGCCCGCCTTCCACGTCCAGAGCCTCCACGACAACCTCCACCTCCTCTTGCAGCAAATGGGCGTCACCCGCCTCTTCACTCCCGACGCTCTGCTAACCGACGTCTCGCCCAACACCAGCCTCTACATCTCCAGCATGAAACAGGCAGCACACATCACCATAGACGAAGAAGGATGCTCCGGAGCAGCAGCCAATCAAACAATAGAAGACACCATAATAGACCCAGCCTCCGCCATCACCTTCAATGCCAACCGACCCTTCCTCTACCTCATCCGCGAGACGTCCTCTGGAGCCATCTGGCTCATAGGCACCTACTGCGGCGAACAGCGTATTGACGACGACGGCTTGGAAGGATAACTGCACTTAATGCTTGCAATAATGAAGAACTTTCAATCATACATGGCAGGAAGCAGCGCCTTGCTGTGCACGCTTTCTCTCACATCCTGCATCACTCTCTTTGGAGGAAGAACGCCAGCGTGACACTGACAGGGCAAGCTTTTCGCGAACTGGGCGTAAGCCACGAAGGCGTTTTGCGCGCAGGCATCGCCTTTCATTTCTGAAGATAAAGCTCCACAGGCTCTTACTGATCAGTTGTTCCGTCGCGACCGAACAACCTATTCACCCGTTTGACTTAGCCCTTTCGGTTGGCCGGCTGCGCCTGCAGGACTGCGGTGAAAGCGAAAAACGGCGCCACAAATAAAATAATTCTGTATTATGAATTGAGAATTATGAATTAATTCTTACCTTTGCGCCCGATAATAATGTACCCGCGCAATGGACGATAAGAATACTACCGTTACAGACAGTCAGCAGACACGCGCCTACGCAGCCTACTACGGGCTGTGGGTAGGCTTGTGCTGGGCTGCCAGCTTTGCCCTGACGATGTACGCCTTGAGCCACCCCAGCGTGGGTAGCCTCGGCCTCATCTTAGGGCTTTGCTCTGTGCCGCTGGGCGTATGGCTGATGCGGGGCTTTCGCCAGACGGTTGCGCCGCTGCCGCTGCGCCGTGCCTGGCACATGGCGTGGATGATGTTTTTATGTGCTGCGCTGCTATGCTCTGCGGCTCAACACATCTATTTCGCCTACATCGACGGCGGACTGCTCGTGCGCTCGTATTCCGAGATGTTCCAACAACCAGAGCTACACGACATGATGCAACAGATGTTACCCGGACAGAACATCGACACTATGATGGAAGAGGCTCTGACAGCCTTCAGCACTACTCCACCATCGCAACTCGCACTCCAGTTCTTGTTCTGGAACGTGCTCCTGGCCACCTTCCTCGCCTTCCCCACCGCCCTCTTATCATTCTCAAGGGATTTACCCTAAACATTGAACCATAAACGTTAAACGATAAACAAGAATGGATATCTCAGTAATCGTTCCCCTCTTCAACGAAGCCGAATCGCTGCCCGAGCTGCACGCTTGGATCAAGCGCGTCATGGACGCCAACAACTTCACGTATGAAATAATCTTCGTCAACGACGGCTCCACCGATTCCTCGTGGCAGGTAATCGAGGAGCTTGCAGCTACAAACCCCGAAGTGAAGGGCATCTGCTTCCGCCGCAACTACGGCAAGAGCCCTGCCCTCTACTGCGGCTTCGAGCGCGCTCAAGGCGACGTCGTCATCACCATGGACGCCGACCTCCAGGACTCGCCCGACGAGATTCCCGAGCTGCGACGCATGATTGTAGAGGACGGCTACGACCTCGTCAGCGGCTGGAAGCAGAAACGCTACGACCCCCTCTCGAAAACCATTCCCACCAAGCTCTTCAACGCCACGGCACGCGCCGTGAGCGGCATCCACAACCTCCACGACTTCAACTGCGGACTGAAAGCCTATCGCCGCGATGTTGTCAAGAACATCGAGGTCTACGGCGAGATGCATCGCTACATCCCCTATCTCGCCAAAAATGCAGGCTTCGACAAGATTGGCGAAAAGGTGGTTCATCATCAGGCACGCAAGTACGGCAAGACAAAGTTCGGCCTCGACCGCTTTGTCAATGGCTATCTCGACCTGATGACGCTCTGGTTCCTGAGCAAGTTCGGACAGAAGCCCATGCACGTCTTCGGCCTATGGGGCTCGCTGATGTTCATCCTCGGCTTCATCGCCGTCGTCGTCGTTGGCGCCAGCAAGCTCTACGCCCTGGCACACGGCATTCCCGCCCGCCTCGTCACCGACTCGCCTTACTTCTACATCGCACTCACGATGATGATCCTCGGCACACAACTCTTTGTAGCCGGCTTCCTCGGCGACCTCATCAGCCGCAACTCCGAACAGCGCAACAGCTATCAGATAAAGAAGGAAATCTTAAAATAATTCATAATTGAGAATTCATAATTGCAGCTCTTTCTCACTGACTACATTGACCAAGTACAACAACTATGCTTTAGTCGCAGAAAGCAACCACTTCACCGCTGTTAAATAATAAAGACAAGAAAAAATGACAGGACTGAAAAAAAGAATGAGAAATAGCGCGTTAAGAAGACTGCTGATTGCAGCCTTCTATATCTCAATATTTCAATTTTCAATTTTCAGTTTAATATCTTGCGACAACTTCTCCTGCCCCCTCAACAACACCGTAGAGAGCGTCTATGGCTTCTACGCTGCCGAGTACGATGCCGACGGACAGCTTGCCGGGCGAGCCGTGAACGTGGGCGACACCATAACCATCACCGCACTTGGACCTGACTCCGTACTCGCCAACAAACTCATTGGAAAAAGCAGCGTATCACTGCCCGTGAGCTACTATGGCGACGAAGACGTGCTCCAGTTCTGCTACACCGACCAAGAAAGACGCATTGCATACGACACCGTTTGGGTAGCTAAGCGCAACCAGCACCACTGGGACGACCCCTCGTGCGCCGTTCACATCTGGCACACCATCACCGCCGTGCGCTCCACTCACAATCTCATCGACACCCTCGTCATCTCCAACCCCGAGGTCAACTACGACGGGCTCGAGAACATTCAAATATATTTCCGCATTAGCCAAGACGACGATGAATCTGAAGAATAAACTACGACTTACGTTCATTGCCGTCATTGCGGCAGTAGCCTCGGCCAGCGCACAGAACAACGTGCCGGCCGACACCACTGGTGTTGCGCCCGCCGACAGCGTGGCCACTGTAGGCGACGTCGTCAACAAAGTAATCGGGCAGGTCAATAAGAACCGCGAGAAAAAAATACATTTCATCAACGGAGCAGCTATAGGCGCAGACTTCGTGGGCTTCGTCATGAAAGCTCTCGGCTCTGACTGGCGACACATGGAGGTGCTCGGACGCATTAACATTCTCGACCGCTACTTCCCTATCGCCGAGCTCGGTATCGGCGAAGGCGACCACTACGGGCGCGACATCGACAACCACTTCAAAGTGCGATCGCCATATTTCCGCGTCGGCGCCGACTACAACTTCACGAAGAAGCACAATGGCAACCGCATGATGGGCGGCCTGCGCTACGGATTCTCGAAGTACACCTACGACATCGATGCGCCAGACCCCATCACCGACCCCATCTGGAAGACATCTGAGCCCTTCCAGCTTCACGACCTCGACGGCCGCTGCCACTGGCTGGAAGTCGTCTTCAGCCTCGAGACACGCATATGGACTATCGTTCACCTTGGATGGGACATACGCATAAAAGCCAAACTCAGCCAGAAACGTTCGCCCGTAGGCGAGCCTTGGTACATCCCCGGCTACGGCAAGACAGGCAGTAGCACCGCATGGGGCGGCTCCTTCAAACTCCTCTTCGACATCTAAAGCTATTCATAATTCACGCAAGCTACGCTTGTCTGGAAGTTAAAGGAGTTAGCTCCTTTAACTCCTTAACTCCTTTAACCCCCAAGCAAGCGAAGCTTGCGAAAGTCAAATTTTTCACTTTTCATTTTTCACTTTTCACTTTTCATTTTTCACTTTCCATGACCGATCCTCTCAACCCCATAGACACCGATCAGAACTTCTCGCCCCTGACGCCCGCTGACGCCCCCAAGAGCCAATGGCGGCGCTGGCACCTGCCCGTGCTCGCACTCTTCGCCATCGCCTCCTACCTCATCATAACAAAGCAAAACGCCCCCGCCCCCTATCAGAAGGACGAGGGCGCCGTATTCGGTACCTTCTACCATATCACCTATCAATCTCGAGAGCCACTCAAGGACAGCATCGAAGCACAGCTCAAAGCCGTAGACCAAAGCCTCTCGATGTTCAACCCCACAAGCACCATCAGCCGCATCAACAGCGGCGAGAGCACCCAGACCGACTCGCTCTTCCGCACCGTCTTCCGCCTCGCCCAGCGAGTGTCTGAAGCCACCGGCGGAGCTTTCGACATCACCGTAGCCCCACTCGTCAACGCCTGGGGCTTCGGCTTCAAGCACGGCTCCCTGCCCGACAGCGCCGCTGTTGACAGCCTATGCAGCCTCATCGGGTGGCAACGCGTCAGCCTCAGCCCCGACGGCACACTCCGTCGCGACGACCCGCGCATCATCCTCGACTGCTCAGCCGTAGCCAAAGGCTTTGGTGTAGACGTCGTTGCCGACTACCTACGCTCACAGGGCATCGAGAACTTTATGGTTGAGATAGGCGGCGAAGTCGTCGTCAGCGGCGTCAATCCAAAAGGCGAGCCCTGGCACGTAGGCATCAACAGCCCCGTCGACGACCCCGAAAGCACCTCCACAAAGCTCGACACCATCCTCAGCCTCACCGACCGCGCCATGGCCACCAGCGGCAACTATCGCAACTTCTACACCACCGACGACGGCCGCCGCGTAGCCCACACCATAGATCCCGCCACAGGCTATCCCGTGCAGCACTCCATCCTCTCGGCCACCGTCCTCGCCCCCACCTGCGCCATGGCCGATGCCTTCGCCACCTCCTTCATGGTCATGGGCCTCGACAGCGCCCGCGCCCTCCTCGCCCGCCATCCCGAGCTCTCCGTCTACCTCATCTACGACCACAACGGCACCAACGCCACCTTCTCCACTATCAGCGAGTAAGGGACAGTCCATTCCTACGAGCTCTCGCCAATAGCGTAGTTGGGAGTGATGTCCATCAGGGAACTCAGCGCTGCCGACGTCGCGCTGATCGAACATTTCTCTGTCGTGCCAAAGATGTTGACGCTGAAAGTGAGACGGCGCTTGCTCGGCTGAATGCGCATGACGTATGACATATTGATCAGATACGACTTACCGAGCAACACGAACTGTCGGCGCCACTCTTCCGGAAATTGTTGGTCCATCATGCGAACGATTTCTGCACGCTGATAGGACATTGTCTGCAGCAACCCTCCGTCTACGAGGCGGATGTTGCAGTAGTTGCCGTCGGCCTCTACGTACAGGATATTATCTGCACGCAAGAAGAAAGCCTCACACTTGTTCTTAATCATCAGGATAGGTGACTGTGCTACCATACTCTTTTCTGTTTGCTTTTTTGTGGTAATAGCGATTATCGTGGGCCATTAAGACCTCGCAATCAGTAAATACCACGAGCGCAAAAAGTGTAAACAGAAAAAATCAATCTTGGCAATCAATCAATTTAAATGCAGCCCACGACTTGGGTTGCTTTGGGTAACGCGACTGCATATATT
>FLNY01004330.1_pt1 | contig 11998 bp, 8 predicted proteins | sample 1140381 | NCBI WGS metagenome assembly FLNY01 (sample SAMEA3878172, study PRJEB12797) | bioreactor metagenome | biome: Moose rumen | place: Sweden | collected 2011-10
TCCGCCGAAATTGCTGAAGCGCCAGGTAAGGGTGAGCATCACATAACGCCCAAGAGTGTTGCTGTAACTCTCCATGTGGTAGTTGGAAGCGTCGGTGACATTGATGCTGCGGCTCTGGTTGAAGATGTCATACAACTTGAGCATGAGGGTCAGCGCGCCGAGCGTCTTGGAAACCGAAGCGTTGAGTATATATTCCGGATTCTGGACCACCGAGTAGCCGTTGTACCAGTTGTAGTTGAAATCGCTCTCCAGCTCCCAGGTCCTGGCGACTGTCCAGTCGGCGCTGAGGGAAAGCTGGTTGTTCCAGGTGGCGTTCGTGCTCACGTTGGACACCGTGTACCAGGACTTGCGGTAACGGGTGCGTCCGCTGGCCTCCAGCTCGATGAAGTCGTTGCGGTAGGTGAGGCGCAGGCGCTCCGTCGCGCTCACGCTCCTTATGGTGTTGGGAGTGAAGGAAGCGTCGTCGTCAAGATTGTCGTGGTCCCGCAGGAAGGCGTCGTAGTCGAATTCCCCGTTCTGGTAATAGCCGGACATGTCGAGGCTGGTCTTGCCCACATAGGAATTGGACTTGGAAAAACTGCCGTTCACCATGTTGGACACAGTGAAATTGGACTTGGCGACAGGAGAATTGAAGAAACCCCTGAGGGTGAAGTTCATCGTATTGTGGCCGTTCACGGGGAGGGCGTACTGCGCGCCGTTGAGGCCATACCACGTGGCGTTGACTATGGGATTCTGGGTGAGGCTGCCCCTGGCGTTGATGGTCAAGGTCGAGAATGTCCCGGTATTTGTCCTGCGGTACTCGTAACGGAAGTTGTGATTGAAATACGGCTTCAGGGTCGGGTTGCCGAAGGATACGTTGAGCGGGTCGCTGTTGTCGGGCACGGGCATCAGCTGAGAGGTTGAAGGCTGCTGCGAACTGCCGCGGTAGAACAGGCGCATGTTCTCGTTGTCCGACATGTCATAGAACAGCATGGCGGTAGGGGCCCAGTTGAGCACGTTGCTGTCGTAGGTTGCGGTTTCGCCGTTGCGGGTAGTCTCGTTGTGCGTAATGGTGGGGATGGCGCTGAATCCCACCTGGGCGTGCAGCTTGTCCTTCTGGTACATGAGGTCGGCGCCTATGCTCTGGTTGATGTACCGGTTGACGATATTGTTGGAATAGGTGGCGTTGTGCTTCTCCCCGGCGGCGTCATAGACGTGGTCGTCCGCGCTGAAGATGTCCGGCACCACGCCGTCGTAAGTGTCCTTTCCGGAAACGGACTTGTTCCAGTTGAACGAATAATTGCCGGACACGTAGAAGCCGTTGCCTATGGGTTCGGTATAAGTGAGGCGGCCTCCGGCCATGCTGCTGCGGCTGTTCTGCAGATAGTGCTGGTTCACGAGGGAATCGCTGTACTCCCCGTCGGACATGAAGTTCCTGGTGTTCGACTGGTTGTACGCATCCGTATGGTTGTTGCTGAGGTTGTAGTTGAGCGCCAGCGACAAGGTTCTGCCGGGGATGCCGAGCCTCTGGCGGAACAGCATGAATCCGGATGTGCTAACGTTGCGGTTGTCGCCCACGTTTCCGCTCCATCCGCTGCTCTTCGGGGAACGTGTCCCTCCCGCCGTCTGGCTGTACGTGTCGAATTCGGAGACGTTGCTGAAATTGCCGCTGCCCCAGTTTATCTGCGGACGGAAGAGGATGGAGGTGTTCTCGCTGAACTTGTGGTCCAGTTCGAGGCCGAAACGGTTGCCGTAAGAATTGGTATTGTTGGTGCCGTTCTTGTCGTAGATGAGCGTGGAGCCGTCGTCGAGATAGGTTTCCTGGTAGCTGGAAGTCTTCACGGAGTTCTCGGTGCCGGTATTGGCGTAGTTGCCTCCGAGCCGCATGCGCTCGTCGAAGAAGTTGCCCGCGGCGTTGGCGCCGACCATCCATGAATTGGTTATGCCGGCTCCGTTGCCGCCTCCTATGCCGCCGCCCATGCCGCGCATCATGTCGCCGGAACGGTCCCCGAAGCCGCGCTCGTTCACATTGTTGGCACTTGCTATCAGGGCCAGCATGCCTCCCTCGCCGAACTTGCCGGTGAACACATTGGTGGAATAACGCCAGTCCCCGTCCAGAGGATTGCTCCAGTCCTGCAGGTCGTGTCCGCCTGCAGCCTTTATGTTGCCTATCAGGCCGCCTGCCTTCACGCCCTGCTGGAGATTGAGGTCCAGCACGGTCTCCTCCTCCCCGTCGTCGATTCCGGTGAACTCGGCCTGCTCGCTTTTCTTCTGCAGCACCTTCACCTTCTGGATGACGTTGGCGGGAATATTGTTGGTGGCCATCTGCGGGTCGTCCAGGAAGAAGGTCTTCCCGTCTATCGTTATCTTGCTGATGGACTTGCCGTTGAAGGTGACGCTGCCGTCATCGGAGACCTCCATGCCCGGCATTTTCTTGAGAAGGTCCAGGAGCATGTCGTTGCCGGTGGTCTTGAACGACGAGGCGTTGAATTCGACAGTGTCTTTCTTGATTATGATGGGATTGCCCACATCGGTCACCCTGGCTGCTTCCAGCTGCTCCCGGTCGGGTTCCATCTTGATTTCCCCGAGGGCGACTTTTTCCTTGACGGACACCTGCTGCTCCACAGTCTTGTATCCGAGGAGTTCGGCGCGGAGGGTGTACTCCCCCTGGTTCAACTTGAGAATACTGAATGAACCGTCGGCATCGCTGAGCACATAATTGCTCGGCTTGGACTCCCCCTTCGGAGTGAGCGACACCGTGGCATAGCCTACGGGTTCCCCGTTGGAAGAGTCCTTCAGAGTGCCTGAGACGGAATTCTGGGCGAAGGCGTCCAGGCCCCACAAAAGGGCGGCAACGGCAAATGCGGTCTTGACAAATGAATTCATACGGTGTATTAGATGCGAAAAGCACCCCGGGGTTACTTGACGCGGTCGGGGTTTTCTTCAATAAATTTCTTCCACGAGGAAGAACCGCCCTTTCCCTTGAGCGGGCTTGTGAGTGAATAATAATGGCACATGGCTATTGCAAGCGCGTCGGTGGCGTCCAGATATTTGCTTTCTATAGCCATGCCGAGCGTCTTCTCCACCATGAGCGCAACCTGCTCCTTGGATGCCGCCCCGTTGCCGCAGATGGCCATCTTGGCCTCGCGGGGGGCATATTCATACACGGCGACGCCCCGCGACGACGCGGCTATGATGGCGGCCCCCTGCGCCCTTCCGAGCTTGAGGATGACCTGCGCGTTCTTGCCGTAGAAAGGAGATTCTATGGCAAGGTCCGTGGGGTTGTGCAGGTCGCACAGGGCGCTCACCTTCTCGTGGATGCAGCCAAGCTTGTCATAGGCGCTGGCAAGGCGCCTGAGGTCCAGCACCCCCATGTCCACGAAGGAGGGCTTCGACGAGGCATCTACGCGGACGACCCCGAAACCAAGCAGATTGGTTCCGGGATCGATTCCGAGAATGGTCCTGGGCCCGGATGACGGCATCAGTCGATGATGTCGAAACCGGTGTAGGGACGGAGCACCTCCGGGATTATTATGCCCTCGGGCGTCTGGTTGTCTTCCAGCAGCGCAGCCACGACACGCGGGAGCGCGAGGGAAGAACCGTTGAGAGTATGGGCCAGCTGTATCCTGCCGTTTTCGTCGCGGTAGCGGAGATGCAGGCGGTTGCTCTGGTAGGTCTCGAAGTTGCTGACGCTGGAAATTTCCAGCCAGCGTCCCTGCGCGGCGCTCCAAAGCTCGAAGTCGTAGGTGATGGCGCTGGTGAACGACATGTCCCCGCCGCAGAGGCGAAGTATGTGGTACTTGAGGCCGAGCGCGTTCACGAGGCTCTCCACGTGCGCTATCATTTCGTCGAGGGCGGCGTAGCTGTCAGAGGGCTTCTCGATGCGCACGATCTCCACCTTGTCGAACTGGTGCAGGCGGTTGAGACCGCGGACGTCCTTGCCGTAGCTGCCGGCCTCCCTGCGGAAGCAGGGGGTATAGGCCGTAATCTTCTGGGGCACCTGGTCGTTTTCCAGGATGACGTCGCGATAGATATTGGTGAGGGGCACTTCCGCCGTAGGCACGAGATAGAAATCGTCCAGCCCTACATAATACATCTGGGCCTCCTTGTCGGGGAGCTGTCCGGTGCCGAAGCCCGAAGCGGAGTTCACCACCACGGGAGGTTCGGTCTCGCGGTAGCCGGCGGCGGCATTGCGGTCGAGGAAGAAGTTGATGAGCGCCCTCTGAAGACGCGCGCCCTTCCCTTTATATACCGGGAAACCCGCGCCGGTAATCTTGACTCCGAGGTCGAAGTCGATGATGTCGTACTTCCTGGCGAGTTCCCAGTGCGGAAGGGCTCCTTCGGGGAGTCTGACCTCCGCCGGGCCGCCTTCCTTCACGACCAGGTTGTCCGCCGCGCTCTTTCCTTCCGGGACGAGGGCGCATGGCATGTTGGGCAGGAGGACCAGGTTGTCCTGCAGCTCCTTCGCCGCGGCCTCCCCTTCGGAAAGCAGCTGTGCGCTGCGGGCCTTGAGTTCGGATACGGCCGCCTTGGCCTTTTCCGCCTCCTCGCGAAGGCCCTGCTTCATGAGGGAGCCTATTTCGGCGGCACGTTTTTTCTGCTCGGAGAGCAGATTGTCACTCTCCTGCTGGAGCGAACGCCTTCTGGCGTCCAGTTCCAGCACCTTGTCCACTATCGGCTTGGCGTCGAAATTCTTTACCTTGAGGCGATTGATGACGTGCTGTGGGTCATCTCGCAGTGTCTTGAGTGTTAACATGGATGCTGTTTAAAAACAAAGGGACCGCACTTTTCCCGAAGTGAGGTCCCGATAAATAATATCCTTAGCCCTTCGAGATTAGTTCTCAAAAGGAAGCACGGAAACGTAAGATTTGTCTTCTTTCTTGCGTTTGAATACCACCGTACCGTCGATGAGAGCGTAGAGAGTATGGTCTTTGCCCATGCCCACGTTCTTGTCGGGATAATGAACGGTTCCCCTCTGGCGTACCAGAATGTTGCCGGCCTTTACAGCTTCGCCACCGAACTTCTTGAGGCCCAAACGGTTGCTGTGACTGTCACGTCCGTTCTTGGAACTTGATTGACCTTTCTTGTGTGCCATAGTGCTTAAGCGATTGAGTCGATTTTGATTTTGGAAAGTTTCTGGCGGTGGCCGTTGAGGGTCTGGAAGCCCTTGCGACGGATCTTCTTGAAGACCAACACTTTGTCTGCCTTTACATTGTCATCGAGGACAGTGGCCTTTACCACTGCGCCATCGACGTAGGGAGTACCGACTTTGACCGCACCCTCGTTGTCGAGAAGGAGGACATGGTCAAACTCCAGGTTTGCGTCCTTGGCCTGCGGAAGGCGCTGCACGAAAATCTCGTTTCCGGCCTCTACCTTGAACTGCTGGCCTGCAATTTCTACGATTGCGTACATAAAACAAAAAACTTTAAAAGTTTTTGACCGGAGGCGGACACTTGGCAAAGCGTCACTTGGCGGGCCCCGCGGCCTTCAGTAAAATTTGGGTTGCAAAAGTAGTAAAATTTTGAGTATCTGCAAAATATTTTGCTAATTTTGCATTGGAACAAAATTGTTACTTCATGGACGGTCCTTTCATCTACAACAAATACGTCACCGGCAAGCACAACATAGGCCGGAAAAACGAAGGCACCATACTTTCCAACCTTCTCGCCCAGGGGGAAAACGTCGTGATTTACGAGCCGCCCAAGACGGGGAAGATGTCCCTTGTGCAGCAGACCTTCTACAACATGCGCATATCCGGCATGCACTTCGACGTCGCGGAATTCTCCATGCTGGGCGTGCGGAGCCCGCAGGATTTCATGCTGAAGGCGGGCGGCACCGCGCTGCGCCTGTTCTGCGCCACCCCCTCCGAATACGCGGACGCCGTCGATAAATACCTGTCCGGCACGCATTTCGTGTTCGACCAGGCCGCATTCGCGGAAAGGGACGAGGTGCTGTCGCTGGGCTGGGACACCGACGAGTCCGACCTGCGCGCCATCGTCACCCTTCCCCTCCGCATGGCCCGGGACGGCGGACGGCGCTGCTTCATCATCATCAGCGAATTCCAGGACATCGACCTCTTCGACGAGGGGGATTCGCTCTGCCGCATCTTCGACGGGCAGCTCAAGGCGTTCACCCCGGAAGAGAAGAGAACATGCTCATTCATCTTCACGGGCTCGCAGGTGAACGCCATGAAGGACATATTCGAACACCGCGGGCTCTTCCACCGCAGCGTCGAACACCTGTCGCTGGGCCCCATAGACACGAAGGACATCATAGACTACACCGTAAGGGGGTTCCTGGTGAGCGGCAAGGTCATCGAAAGGGACCTCATGCTCGGCGTCTGCAAACTGTTCAGGAACAACATCTGGTACATAAACCATTTCTCGTCCATATGCGACTCGCTCAGCAAGGGCTACATCATGGAACCGGTGCTCATGGAAGCGCTGGACATGATGATATCCATTCACCAGCCGCGCTTCATCTCCGTCATGGAAGGCCTGACCACCTTCCAGCTGAACCTGCTGAGGGCCGTTCTGGAAGGATACAGCAAATTCAGCTCCTCGGAAGTGATAAACCGCTACTCCCTCAACTCGTCCGCCAACGTCAAGAGGCTCAAGGAGGCCCTGTGCAAGAAAGAGATAATCACCTTCGACGAAAAGGACGAGCCGGTGGTGCTGGATCCGCTTTTCGAATACTGGGCGAAAAAATATTATTTTGAGATAAAGGATGAATAAGAAAAGGATAGCCGTGCTCACCGGCGCGGGAGTGAGCGCAGAATCGGGACTGGGGACCTACCGCGACAACGGAGGCCTCTGGGACAATTACGATCCCATGGAAGTGGCCTCCATCGAAGGCTGGTACCGCGACCGCGGCAAGGTGCTGGAATTCTACAACATGCAGAGGGAGAACCTGCGCAGGGCGCAGCCCAACGAAGCCCACAGGCTCATAGCCTCGCTCGAGGAGAAATACGCAGTAGATGTCATCACGCAGAATGTGGACAACCTGCACGAGCGCGCCGGCAGCACCCACGTGGTGCATCTTCACGGGGAGGCTACGAAGGTGCGTCCCGAAAACACCTTCAACGACCGCGACGGATACTCCGAGAAGGAGGTCTTCGACGTGGGGTATTCGGCCGTCCATCTCGGCGACAAGGCGCCCAACGGGGTACAGCTGCGCCCGCACATAGTATTCTTCGGCGAGGCGGTGCCGAAGATGAACACCGCCATAGACATAGTTTCGAGGGCGGATGTCGTGCTCATCGTGGGCACTTCGCTGAGCGTCTATCCGGCCGCCGGCCTGTACCGCTATGCGGCCCCCGAAGCGCCGGTCTTCATAATCGACCCCAAGCCCGTGGGGACATCGGACAAGCGCCTGCGCCACATACAGGCGGTCGCCACCGAGGGCATGAAGGAGTTCATTTCATTTTTTCTCCCGGCAGGGGTATAAAATTAAAAAAAATTCTTACCTTTGCGGTCCCAAGAAAAAAGGAGGTGATAAAAGAATGATAATCGTACCAGTTAAAGAAGGCGACAACATCGAAAGGGCTCTCAAGCGCTTCAAGCGCAAATTCGAGAAGACCGGTGCTATCCGTGAGCTCCGTGCGCGCAAGAATTTCGAAAAGCCTTCCGTCATCAGGCGCAAGGCAAAGGAGAAGGCCATCTACGTGCAGCGTCTCCGCCTCGAAGAAGACCGATAATGCATTCTGCAATATATCAATGCCGGCTGAAAAGGAAATTTCAGCCGGCTTCATTTTTGCCCGGACGCCCCTGCTGCCGGGTGAAGTGCGGGTAGTGGGGGTCGAACCCACACGCCTTGCGGCACAGGATCCTAAGTCCTGCTTGTCTGCCAATTCCAACATACCCGCGGAAAAGGTCTGCAAAGATAATTATTTTTTCAGGCTTTCTTCCAGGGCGGCGTCGATTTCCGCGTCAACCTCGGCATTGTACTCATCCATTTCCGCCTCGAAGGCGGCCACCTCCAGCTGCTGGTATTCCTGGTTGCTCAGCAGGCCTCCGGGCAGGTCGCTGGTATAGCCAAGCTCCTTCTTCCTCGCCTCCAGCGCCGCATACGACCTGCGGGTCGCCTCCAGGGCCCCCTCCACTCCCTGCTGGTAAACGCCCACTATGGCATCGTGTATGTTGATGCGCAGGTCATCTATCTCCTGCGTGAACACAGGCACGTTCGAACCGGGATACTTGGACCTGCCTATCGAATAATTGAAATCCTTCACGTTCCCGAACAGGTTGACGCCGAACTTCAGCGGCAGCATCGGAGCCCTCACCACGGAGATGTTGTACCGCATGCTTCCGTCGAAGCCCTGCACTCCCATCAGCGCCAGCCTGTACTTGTCCACCCCGATTATGAACGGATAAACCTCCGCCTGGCTGTCGGACACGACCGCATCCACGTCCATGTTGTCTATGTGCCCGATATTCTTGTCCTTGAAAAACAGCAGCGTGGTTACCGCACGCAACTTCCCCGCATCGCTGATGAAGAGGTCCTCCCCGCCTATGTGGATGGTGCCGTCCAGGGTGGGCACAAGCACGTTCATCATGGTGTCGAGCTGCGTGGTGGCCGTAATGCGGCAGTTCAGATTGCCGTTGAAGGACTTCAGGGCAGGCATCATCCTGTCAACGTCCGGGAACATGTGGATGATGTCGTAAGCGGACACCTCCGACAGTTTCAGGTCGGCGCCCAGCTGTATGTCACTGCGGCTGCGGGAAGCGTAGAAGGCGTCCAGGCCTATCTTTCCCATGTTCGTCACGAGCGAAGCGTCAGTAAGCTGGAGACAGCGCCGGGCCGCCCTGAGCCTCAGGTCCGCCGGGGTGGCGGTGTAATCGATATAGTCCACCTTGCCGGCATGGAGGACGAGCTCGGCCTCCAGGTTCGCCGGAACCACGAACACCTTCATCTCCCCGGGCACATACATCGCTCCCGCCAGGGTGTCGGTCACGAAACTCTCGTCCGATTCGCTGCCCGCCACGTAAGAGGTATCCGCCTTCCGCCCCAGCTCCAGCGCGGAAAGCAATTCGTTAAGGTTCAGATAACCGCAGTCCACGGCAAGGTCGCCGCGGAGGAAACCCCTTCCCTGAAGCGTCCGGCGAAGGCCGGTCACCTTCCCGGAAAGGGACGCGTCGGACGTGCCGGATGTGACCTTCAGGCTCCTTATGTCAAACTCGTCATCGTCGTATTTCACATCCAGCGCGCCCAGGCGGTTGCGCAACGGAAGCCGCGGCGTGGCGTAAAAGCCTCCGGACGCCGTCACTGTGGCGGAAGGCGACCATTCCTGAAGGAATTTCACCGCCTTTTCGTTGAGGTTCAGGCGTATGTCCTTCGAGGCGAACGCCTTGTCCTGCATGAAGTCCGGCACGGCACGGGGATGCAGCAGCCTCTCGTGCCGGAGAAGGGAATCCCTCGGGATGTCGGGATAAACCAGCTGCAGGGAATCCAGGAAATGCCTGCGCCGGGCGTTGTCCCTCCTTATCCGTTTGCCGAGGGAGGCGGAGAGGCTGAGCTCGCGGGCGCCGATGCGGTTTTCTCCGCTGCGGAAAAACACACGGGTGTTGTCGCTGGTGAGCGAAGCCCGGGCGATGCCGGACGCGGTCTTGGACAAATCGGCGCTGGTGACCATGTTGCGGGCCCGGGCGTTCATGAGCGCGCCCTTCGAAAAAGAGACCGTGTCGGAGAGCAGGTCGGCGTGCATGCCGGAAGGATTCGCGGACAGCCGGATATCGGGCCGTTCAAGGCCTATGGCAATGCTGTCCGGGGGCATCCGCAGGGACAGCGAGGAGGATTTGATCCTGCCCGATACCGCACCCTTCTTGAATTTGAACGCCTTGAGTTCGGAGAGGCGGGTGTCCGCATCCACCTCGAGATCCAGGTTCCCGGACGGCAGGATGTTGTCGGGAAGGAAGCGGCGGAGTTCTTCCGCAACCGCATTCCCGGTGACGCGGGCCGAGAAGGACGGGTCCCCGCCCAGCAGCCCCGACGCCCTGCCGTTCAGCGCGACGCTGGCTCCGGGGATCGCCGCCCGCATGGATTTCACCACGGCGGAAAGCTGTCCCCCGGCAAGGGAGGCCGTGGCTTCCATTGAAAGCCGCCCCTTGATATCCATGGGAAGATATTCCACCGCGCTTTCGGAAAGGGAAAGCGCCGCCTCCACCGAAGGCAGGCTGCCTCCGGAAAAATAACCGTCCACCTGCGCTTCCAGGTCCATGACGGCATCCGTGCGGACGTCCCTGGCCGCCTTGAGCATGCCGGAAGCATATTTGTCCAGCACTTCCCCGAGACGGCAGTCTTCCGTTTTTACGGTGGCCTTCACATAATTGCTGTCCTTGCGGAAGCGGACGAAACCCTGCGCTTCGAGAGGGATGTAGGCCGCATCCAGCCTGAGCTTCGGAAAGTCGATGCGCGTTACGCTGTCTTTCCGCTCCACCGAGGCGGACAGGTCCAAGCCGAAGGGGACGTTCATGGAGCCGAGACGCCCCGATACGAGGAGCGCCTCCGCCGCCGCCTGCACATCCACCGTGTTTTTCCGGGGCATCCCCGCCGAGAAGCCGCTTATGAAAAGCCCCATGGTGTCCTTGCGCACGCGCCCGCCCAGCGCAAGGCTGTCTATGCCGAGCTGCGCCCCGCGGATTTCCACGGCGGGCATCCCCAGCTCTCCCTTCAGACGCAGCTGCTTGAAGCGCAGGAATGCGTGGAGCGTGTCATCCAGCGAAGTGTAAACCGCCGTGGGATGCCCGTCCAGCACGATGCGTCCGGTCTTTATTACGGAGAAGGGAAAGCTCTTCTTCTCTTTTTCCTTCTTCTCCGGAAGGATGAACATCTTCCAGTTGGCCGCGGAATCGGAATAGGCGTGCGCGTAAAGCCGCATTCCTTCCAGATGCGCCCCGCCCAGGGAAATCTCGTCCCTTGCAAGGGCGCGGGCGTTCACGGACACATAGAAGTGCGAGAAAGAAGCGAGAGTGTCCTCCGTCTCTCCCCTGCCGCTCTCCAGCAGCGGGCTTCCGGTCTCCACGCTGTCGTAGGCCGCCCAGCGGGAACGGGGATAGGTGAGGGAGACGGAATCCATCTCCACCCCAAGGTAGGGAAAACTGCGGAAAAGGTCGAGATGCAGGCGGGTATAGTTCAGGGAGCCGTCCACGTACTTCCCGGCGAAACCGTCCACGATTCCGCGGGAATGGCGGGAGTTTACAAAAACCTGGGCCCCTGCGAGAATCAGGACCGCAAAGCCTATGATTCCGGCAAGGACCCAGAGAGTTATGCGCACTCCCTTTTTCACGGAGCTACTTGAACTGCTTGAAGAAGTCGTTCCCCTTGTCGTCCACGAGGATGAATGCCGGGAAGTCCTCTACCGTTATCTTCCAGATCGCCTCCATGCCGAGTTCGGGATATTCCACGCACTCGATGCTGCGGATGCTGCTCTGCGAAAGCACCGCGGCCACTCCGCCTATGGTGCCGAGGTAGAAGCCGCCGTGCCTGCTGCAGGCGTCGGTGACGACCTGGGTGCGGTTGCCCTTCGCTATCATCACGAGGCTCGCGCCGTGATCCTGGAATTCATCCACGTACGGGTCCATGCGGTTGGCCGTGGTGGGGCCCATGCTGCCGCAGGGATAGCCCTCGGGCGTCTTGGCGGGGCCAGCGTAGAGTATGGGATGGTCCTTGAAATAAGCGGGCATATCCTCGCCGGCGTCCAGGCGTGCCTTGAGCTTTGCGTGCGCTATGTCGCGGGCCACGATGATGGTGCCTTTCAGATTCACCCTGGTGCCTACGGTATATTTGGTGAGCTCCGCGCGCACGAAGTCGATGCCCTTGTCGAGGTCTATTTCTATTCCCTTGGGGCCCTCGCCCGGGCGGCGGTATTCTTCGGGAATGAGTTCCGAGGGGTTGCTGTCCATCTTCTCTATCCACACGCCTTCCCCGTTTATCTTGCTCTTGATGTTGCGGTCGGCGCTGCAGCTCACGCCCATGCCTATGGGGCAGCTGGCGCCGTGGCGCGGCAGGCGTATCACCCTTA
>FLNY01004691.1_pt1 | contig 11980 bp, 11 predicted proteins | sample 1140381 | NCBI WGS metagenome assembly FLNY01 (sample SAMEA3878172, study PRJEB12797) | bioreactor metagenome | biome: Moose rumen | place: Sweden | collected 2011-10
CTCCTGGAGCGTTTCCCCGCTGGCGCCGTTTGCCGTCATGGCCAGGGCATACTGGAGGCTCAGCGGCGAGCAGACCAGATCCTCTCCGTCGTACAGCTCCTGCAGGAAGCGCATCGCCATGGCGTTCCCCGCCTCCACATAACCCTTCTGGACATCGTTCAGGTCTACTCTTGTAATCTGCCCGGTGGGCGTGGGCGAAGATATGGTGATGGGATCCAGGACGACGGGTTCATCCTGCGGGACCGTTCCCAGGTTGCCGCAGGAGGCCGCAGCCAGCACGCCCGCGACGGCAAGGATGGATGTGAAGTGTCTCATATGACTCGTTTTATGATTTGAATTGTAAATGTAGTAAAAAACCACGATTGCGAAAAAATTTTTTTGGCAAAAATAGAGCGGCATTTAAGGTGGCGCGGGGTAAGAGGCTTTTGCTAAAAACAGGAAAGTCTATTAATTGCCATTTTTTACTATATTTGTAGCCTAACCATAGCAGCGGAGACTTGTCATTTGACCTACGACGTATTCATAAGCTATTCCAGAAGGGACACCAAAGTGGCCGATAAAGTCTGCAAGGCCTTGTCTGAGGCCGGCATATCCTGTTTTATAGACAGAGTCGGGATCAGTGCCGGGGTCAGCTTTACCGATGTTATCACGAAGGCTATCGATGAGTCCAGCGTCTTCCTGTTTCTTGGCAGTTCAAATTCATACCGGTCCAAATTTACGGTCGCCGAGGTCTTCTACGCCTTCAACCACAAACAGCCCGGCTCCATTATTCCATACCTGCTGGACGATGCCGCCATGCCCGCCCAATTGGAGTTCATACTCGGAACGACCAATTGGCTGAGAATGAAGGAGCACCCCATTGGGCCGTCTCTGATAAAGGCTATCCGTTTCGCCCTGAGACGTTCCAACCCGGAGGTTTACACCCCCAAAAAAGCGTTCAGATGGCTGTTGGTGATTGTTCCGTTGCTGCTGGTCGCCGGAATAGCCGCAGCCGCCTACTATTTTCACGTACGCAACTTGCCGACCGAGGAATCAAGAGCCCTGGCCGACCACGAAAAGTACGAGACGCTGGTATCAGGCGCGAACTCCATGATCAGTCAAATGCTCGTGTTAGAAAACAACCGTAATACTCCTGAAACTACTGACAGCTTGACCTCGTATCTTCAGAATGCCCTTGCTGAGCTTGACAAGGCCGAAAGCACCGCCGCAAATTATGCCGGCACCGCCTATGCCTCATTGTTCAGCGAAAATACCGACTCGCTGCGCACGTTCAGCCAAGAAAAGCTGAATTCAATTTTCACCTACTGGAAGGATTTTACCTTAAAAAGCTATGACTTTTACAAAAAGGTCCATGACCCCGAAGAAGCCGAGACTACTGTAAAATGCGCCGAACACGCACTCAAAATCAGAGGCGACCAGGAGCTGGAATCTATCATAAAAGATTTAAATTCCGGTTTGCGATGAAAAGACTCTTGACCATTTTCGTCCTTCTGTTTGTAAGCGTATTTGCCTATTCGCAGGACGTGAACTTTGAGACCCGCTACAAAAAGGCCGAAGAGTATTACAAGAAAGGCGAGTATGACAAGGCCGAAGAGTATCTCAACTATGCAAAGACATTGGTAAACGCCGATACCAAGAAAGTCAAAAAGTTGCAGGCCCAGATCAATAAGGGCAAAAAAAACACCACCAAAAGGAAAATTCATTTCGAGCTGTCACACCAGTGCATTCAAGCTCCCTCAGAAGGGAAGACCGACACTGTCACTGTCTATTGCTCTGCCCCTTGGGATATCACTGAATTTCCTGAATGGTGCTTTGCAGAGCAGTTTGATGACAAAATAGCCATCACCGTATACCGCAACAATACCCCCGAAGATCGAAGCGGTCTACTTTGTGTCAAAGCCACAGGTTCCGGAGTAAGTATCAACCTTGATGTTTTACAAGACGGACGCCCTTACAGCCCTTTGACAATACATTCATGGCCGTTTTCTTCCTCTATAACCGTTGATGGTGAACCTTTCACCGCCGATGTCAAGCACGACTTGAGCTATGGGACCCACCGGGTTGCGGTTTCCTGTGAAGGTTATGAACCCGTTGATACTTTGGTTGATATACGGGCGGCCAGGAGCCATGAGTACTCCTTCAGCCTGAAACCCTTGTATGGAAAGCTGAAACTTGACGTCCAGCCGGACCAGAACGGCAAAGATTTAACCTTCAATCCTGTCGTACACATGGGTGGCCGGATTGTCCGTCTGGAGACAAACCATGATTACGATCATAGCCGGACAGTACACTATTACGAAAGATACTCGGACGGGACAATCCCCATCCCTGCAGGCAGCATAGACTTGGAGGTTACTTCTGATCACTTTGTGCCCGTCAATATCAATTTGACGGTCGCCAAAGGCAAAGTTGTCGAAAAGCACATAACCCTTCAACCGCTTACAGGCTATCTCACGGTTGCAACCAATTATCCGGGAGCATTGGTCTACCTCGACGACATCTACATAGGCTCGACCAACAAACTGTTCGACAAATCCATTCCTGCCGGTCATTACACAATTACCTTCAAAAGCACGGAATACGTTTCTGAAACTCAGTCATATCCTGTAGAAATCAAGCACGGGGAGACAACAACCCTGTTTGCGAAGTTACTGCCAGCTTCCAACTTGGATAAAAAGTTTAAATACGTGACCATAAAGACAGACCCCGATTCATGCTGGGTCGCTGTGGACGGGGTCCTGTACTCGGAAATTACGCCTTGTACTCTGGCAGTCAGCACCCGGAAAAATTCGGTTTTGACTGTTGGAAAGTCGGGTTACGAAAGTACAGAATACCCATTCTATCCTTATACTTATTCCCCTGTCACTTATACTTATTCCCCTGTCGATACGGTATCTATAACTCTGGACAAGCAAATCGAGAAACAACAAGGATTTGGGCACCTTGTCGTTTTCAGCGACCGTTATTCTCACCGCGAAGCGTACATCGTCAATGACGAAGGGCAGCACGTAAGAATCGGCGTGAAATATGGCGAACCGATATCATATAAAGCAGGCAACTATCATTTTCGGTTCGAGAATCGCGAGTGGTCCCGCTATATATCCGAAAAGGCAATCTATGACGTTGAAATCAAGGAAGGCGAGCAGACTCTTTGTCCGGTCATCTGGAAAAAAGGCCGGGGCCGTACCATCATTGTTACTGAGCCTGCGGGATGTGTCGTCTCCAAAGACCCTTATGGAAGAGAAGTTATTGGAATCACTCCCCTTCCCATCATCCTCAACGACAAAGAACATAAGAATCTATATTTTTTCAAGGATGGCTATGAGACTTACTCCTGGCCGGTCCCATATAAAATCCCCGAAATCCAGCACATATTCATGGTGCCCCAATAGGACTCTCTCCAATGACATTCAATGAAATAATTCAAAGGATTCGCGAACGTGATGAGGGAGTTACAAAATGCTTTTTTTTCTGGGACGGACCGACACTTGCGCGGATAGAGGAAGTACGGCGTATCGATCCTGCGCGTGCGGCTAAGATGCGGAAGCCCCTGTGCAACACGTGCCGGCCTGCGCTTTTGAAGGTCTTGCATTCGCTGTATGGTTCCGGGCATTTCGATTACGAAGAGAAAATCACCGATTTTTATTTCTACCTGCTGAAGGACGACAAACTTGCAACCATCAGGCAGCCGGAGGCCCTGATGGGGTGGATAGTGAGCACGGCATACTATTTTTTCCTCCACGAAAAAATCAAAGACGACAAAGTGTTAGAAAACACGGACACGGATTCTCTTGTTAATGTAAGCGAAGACATCGCCGATGACGAGACAGCCGCCCGAATGCGAAGCTTCGTACAGGATGTGCTCGACGCAATGCCAAACCGGACCTATGCCAAGATACTTGACGAAGTCGTCCTTGAGGCCGGTCAGTACAGAGGCAGGGAAAAAGCCGACCACATGCGGGCTTTTGCAGAAAGGCTGTCTATACCGATTGACAATTTGTACGTGAAGATATCGCTTGCGAAGAAACAGTTTAAAGACACAGCTTTGAAATTAAACAAACAATAATATGGCACACAAGACCAACATATCCCGTGAAATGCTCGACCGGTACGTCTCCGGCCAGGCAACACTTGACGAGATTGCCCTTGTTTCCAGAGCCATGGCGGAAGACAATAACCTTCGCGACCTTGTCGGAACTCTGGAAAACCTGGACAAAAATGGCGTCCTGCACGAGAACAAGGACATCCCCATGGCAAGCATGGCCGCCATGTCAGAGAACAACCTGTGTGACGTAATGTGCGAGGAGTATATCCTCCGGGATTATGTGGATGGCGCCGACACGTCAGACTATGTCAGCGAAGCGCTGGATAACTGCTGGCTCAAGGAATCCGGCACGCCTCTTCACAATATGGGCCGCCTGCTGGAGAAAAACGGCCTGTCGGTGACCCACCGGTATGACTGCAAAATGGAAGATATCGCCGAGGCTTTCCTTCAGAAGCAGAAAGTGATTGCCGTCGTCGACTACGGCCAGCTTTGGAACAAAGAAGAAGACGGCATATTCCATGCCGTAGTATGCCTCACGCTGGTAGACGGGGTAATCCGGATATACGACCCTGCAATTGACGGACATAGCTATTATACTGACAAGGAGTTCGAGCGGGCATGGCAATGCTCGCGTCACTATATGGTCTGCGCCTCTGCAGGAAGCCTCAAGTATGTTCCTCATCCGATTGACGTAAGCGACGTTACGCTGGATGAAGACCTGCTTGAGCTCACTGAAGCCATTGCAGAAAACGCCCACGAGATCTGGGCCGCAAAGCGCCAGTCCGAGGGGTGGCAATATGGCCCTGAACGCAACGACGTGCTTCTTCAGCACCCAGACATGGTTCCCTATTCTGAACTCTCTGAGGGAGAAAAGTACTACGACCGGGATATGGCCCTCAACACCATCCGCCTTGTCAGGAAGCTGGGATTCAACATAACCCGCCGCTACACTCAGTACTGCCCTCATTGCGGAGAGTTTGTCGCTGACGACATGTCGTATTGCCCCCACTGTGGCGGCAAGATTGAATAGCACAACTGCACTCCCCTGATAATCCGTCCGCTTCCCGGGCGGATTTTTTTTGCCCGAACTGTTAGATTCTGGACGGTAGCTGCTCTTATAGACGAAACACAACGAAATTAATCACAAACATAAAAAACAACAGTCATGAAAAAAGCTATCATCATTCTCCTTGCAATTCTTGCAGTTTCTTCTTTCAAGAGCAATGCTCAGACCAATTACAAATCTTCAGGAACGTTCTCTGCCACGATCGGAATTGGAGCCGGCGCTAGATGCCTGCCCGTAACCGCCGACCTGAAGTATACTTTCCTTGAGCTTAGCCGCGGTGTCACCATGTATGGCGGAGCATCCGTAGCGTACGGACGCTGCTTTGGCGCTTATGAGGGTATAAGTGATTGGTTTATCGGCCCTGTTGTCGGAGTGGACTTTTCAATCAGCGACAATTTGGAGTTTTTCACAAAAGCAGCCCTTGGGGTCAGATCTGTCGGCACCTCTGATATCTATGTCAGAAAAATTAAAAGTGGCGCATATGCTGGCATCAACTACTATTTTTCTGAGAATCTCGGTATCGGCGCTTATCTGGGCTATGGTGAGCCTTCGTATGCGGGTGTCCAGGTTGCAATCAAATTTTAAGGTCAATCATCCAAGTTTAATCCATCGTCTTACAACACAATGAGAACAAACATCTTAATTTTGGCCGTTGCCGCCATCTCTTTCCTCTTCATACCATCATCGGTCAACGCCCAGACCAAGGTTGGAAACGAAAAGATCTACTACCTTGATGTCTACGAAGTAGAGTTCATGACCGCCAAATCTGTCTCTATCAATTACGGTGTCAGCACATCTTTCGGCTCTGTAATAAAGCTTGCAGACGAAAACAACGAAGTAATCAACTTCGACAATGTTCTTGGGGCGCTGAATTATCTGGGATCCTTTGGATGGGAGCTTGTGTCGACATACACAAGCGACACGAAGAACACCCGCGGCGTCCACTACATCATGAAGCTTGACCAGAACATCCATCCTTCCAATAAGGTTACGGTATTGATCGACGACCTGATTCGAAGCCTTACCACAGAGCCCATAAAGAAATAATCCAAACAACCAGAAAGATGAAAAATATAATTAATTCCCTTGCCGTCGTTTCCGCAATTGTACTGGCGGCAGGATGCTCCAGCCCGAAAGACAATCTTTCCAGCAGCACCGTAGTAAAACTGGCAAACGAAAAGCTTGCCGAAATGGCCCGGGACAACTTGTTCGTGACCGTACAGACCGGCACGTACGAATGCAACAACGATACCTCCCGGGAGAATCTCCGCGCCATGGAGGCAGCCGGCCTGCTGACTTACAATGTAGAGCGTTATGCGTGGTGGGAGAAGTACAAAAAGAACGTCAAAAAGACGTATACGGTCAAGCGTCAGGGTTTCTGGGGCACTTACGATGACACCGAGACCAAGTGGGTCAAAACCGACTCTTATGATTTCTGCGACCATTATGTCGTAACTGTCGCCCTCACCGGGAAGGGCCGTAAGCTTGAAGTGGCCTCTCTCCCCCAGCCTGCAGACGATGAAGATCCTGATCTCCTTCAGCCAAAAGTCGACGTTTCGAAGTATGCGTGGAACAAGCAGGACATCAGCGAGTCCTGGCCCGAAATACCCAACCCCTTCATAGATGCACCCAGGAGCGAAGCCAAGTCCTCCTCAAAAACAAATGAGACAACCTCAAAAACGGCGTCCGAAAGCAAGCCCGACGACTATGCGGTCAGGATTGATTCACTGCAGCACGCTGCATATCAAGCAGTTGATTTTTCATCCAAAGATCACCATCTCAAGGTCGGCAAAATCAAGGCCATAAAAGCTCGCAACATTGTTATACATAACGAACTGATGCCTGTTGCCGAAGCCGAGATAATCCTTCATGCAGAAAACGTCACAGACCCCGGCAGGATTTATCTGGGCATAGAAAATGACGAGCGCAGCTTGTGCCGGGCAAAACTGATCTATTATTGCGACAAAGGCTGGACCATCACCAGCATGGAAGTCGATTGACCACGCACCATCGTTCAAGATTTTTTCCCGACTTCGTTGCAACCCGGGACCGGGCGAATCTTGACAAAGTCAATGTTGACAACCAGGAGGTCGACCAAAAGGTCGGCCTCTATTTTTGTGCGCCATGCTCACAAACTCAAGTTTCCGCTTATGATTTTGCAAAAGGCGCTCCCGTCGAAGGATTGTTTTCGTAAGGGGGTGACGGCTCTTTCGGCGGTTTTTGGCCAGGGCTAGGGCCAGGGCCGGGGCGATGGCGTAGCTGAAGTGAGAATTGCGCCTTGCTTTCTCACTTCGCGGCGGGTTTTTGGCCGGTTTCTGCCGAAAACGCCCTGTGACGTGAGAATACAGGGCTTTTTTCTCACTTCGCAGGAAGAGTATGGCCAAAGGCCATCGTAAAGATGAGCTTTTATTCGCTTCGAACCAAGAAAGTTGTATTGTTCAGTCCTGAACCATAGGTCAAGCCATAGAATGAACCATCCTTGGTAAGATACTCGTAGAGAGCGTGGCAGATGCCGCGCTCTCTTTTGTTTTGGGTCTTAAAAATACCCCGCACCCATTATCTGGGTGCGGGGGTATTGGGTCTTAAAAACAAACAAGCCAAGGGAAGTTACTGTTGTTTGGGTCAAAAGCAATAGTTCAATGGAAAAAGCCTCCATCAATTTCCGACCCTACATAATCACCACCATCGCTGGCGGCTCCTGCAAGCATGTCGTATGAGTTCTCAAAGAGAACAAGGGATTCGGTAAAAGGAGTTTGATACTTAATTTTCATGGTATTTATTTGTGAATTATTGATTCCGTGCTGATGAAGAGCCTTCAGAGGCATCCACCTCTTATATCAGAACAACTCTGCCCTTGGCTCCCATTTAGTTAAAGTACTGCGTTCAGCCACCCTAATCTGCAACCGGGCGGATTGAAAGGCCACCCTCGATGGCGGCGGTGAGTTTGCGCGTAATGAGGGTGTCTCTTTGTTCGAAATACAGCCCATGTGCCCTGCCGGGATAAGATACGGATGAAGTCCAATACTCACCGATCACGCCCTTGAACCATACTCCGTAAAGTTTATAATCTGTTCTGTAATAGCTGCCGGCGGCGGGAAGGAATATACTGTTGTCGTTGCCTTCAACTTTACTTTTGAACTCAATGCCAAGCACCCCGTTCCGGGTTACCCACGAGGCATCGCACTGCTCAACAAGAGCCTGCATTTCCAGCCTGGTGGGCATTCTCCAAGTGCCGCCAAACTTTCGGCTGACCACGTCGTCACCATCCTCCCCACGAAGCAGTTCAGGCAAGTCGTCTGGCTCCCCTTCACCTCCCCAGCGTTCGGGATGATTGGACGGACAGTATTTCAGGAAATAGTAATTCGGGTATCCGTTCACAATCCATTTGTGGGATTCCCACGAATAGCCGTATTCTTTTCCTTCTTTCCACACCGGGCTTTCTGACCTGGCGTATCCGTCTTCATAGTACGGCTCCAGTTCGCCCCAGGCATAATAATCGCCAAATTCTTCAGGAGCACTCGCTCCCAGATTGCATTCCCCCCAAAACACTTTGTGCGGTATCCAAGTCCAGCCATCGCTGGCATACTCGTATCCACTCACCACGCCAAGGTCGACAGCCCCTTCCGGCACCTCCTTTTCTGTAATAAACCGCTCCACCTTGCCGCATGCATCAGCCTCGTCTATCGACGCCATAGCGATAAAGTAGACAATGGTTTTGTCGTTGATGTCTTTGAGTACAGCGCTGAAGGGGCCACCCGTAGGCGGGATGGTTCCGGCGTCCAGCTTTGTACCTTTTTTCATCAAAGCCTCCTTGTCTCTCAATGAAGTTGAATAGTAAAAGCACACCGTCGCCTGCGAATCTCCGGCATTCTGGATTTCCGCCGTTCCCGACAGCGTCGCGGTATGACATAACACCTCTGTCGCCGGCAACGTTTCGCAGGATAAAACCAGCGGCTTGGCCGGAGTCGTGAATTCTTTGACCTCGCCATCGGCAACCGTCCCGTCGATGGTTATCGATGCCATATAATGATAAGTTGTCCGTTGTTCGAGATCGTAAAGGTTTGAGGCGAAGGACCCTTCGGCCGCGGAAATGGTTCGGACGTGCACCATGGTGCCATTGGCCTTCAAGCCTGCTGCGTCACTCTCCGTGTCCGAATAGTAAAAGTACGCCGAACCTGACGGTGCATTGTACCCTTTTATTGCATACGTGGCATGCAGGAGTGCCGAAGTGGGGCTTTCCGCCTTCGCCGAACCGGTTGTGCAGCTCAGTCCTTGTCTGAACGTATCAAGGCTGTCGATTACTGTCATCTGGCAAGCCGCCGACACCGTCAGCAGTCCCGAAAGAAGAAGTGGGAAAATTGAATAATGTTTAGTCATATGCTTAAGAATTATGATTGCGTTTGTGCCCTGCGAGCCCTTATAATCGTATAAACGGTCAGGATAAGAGGAGTAAAAGTAGAACCTACAAGTAAAAGAGATATTATCCCTCTCAATATTATGTACAGGGGAATTGACATGAAACAACCAAAACCCTGTGGCATACTTTTTTCGATTGCAGCATGCAGCCATTTTCCGGAATAAATCCAACACATTACCATCCACCCACCGCCTATAAAAATCGCTACAGGCATATATAATAGTCCCCAAAGGCCCAACTCCTTTATCACTGAGGGATGCATTAGAAATGCTAACAGAAGAACCGCAGAAAATACTATGCCGCCGATAAGACTATTTTTGAGCGTCGCCTGATACCAGGCCTTCTTCACGATACTTTTTTCCTTCCTTTGCGTTTCTACCTGTTCTCTCGCCCGTTGTTCCATCATAGCGCGGCATTCAGGACATACACCGTCTATCAACAATTCGGCATCTTCTTTACAAAAGCCCTTTCCGCAATTTTTACATTGAGCGACAGCTGGCCTGTCTGGATGATAATAGCAGTTCATGGTGCACTATTTAAATCGCCAACATTATTGTTTTGATAGTACAGGGCGGATGTTTTCGCCACAGCAACGGTCGCCATAACCTATGGCGTGCGTGCCGAGATAACAATTAAGATAGAAATTATACGCCTTGTTATCATATGCGCGGTCGGCAGCCAAATTAGAGGTCCAATAGTAGCCGTTATACGAATCATCACGAACACTTCCTCCATCGTAGTATCCATGGCAGGGCAGGAAAATGACCTTCTTGTTGTCATCGGGGTTTGACTTGCTCCTGACAAGCCAGCCTCTGACGTCGTTGACGACAGCGCCCGTCCAGCCGCAGTTCTCGTTAAGTTCTGTCCAATCGATGGTAGAAGGGATGTGCCAATTTCCGCCAAGAGCCTTATGTGCAGCATCGTCTTCCAGCTCCAGCATGGTTTTGTTGTCCACAAAATCGTTGTATCCCCATAATTTGTTGGTGCAGTATTTTGTGAGCTTGGTGTATGTCCCGTTGCACCACTTATAAAATGTCCAGTCATAGAGGGCCTGTCCCGACTTGGCTTCTGACTCGCCCCACGCATAGTAGGCACCTCCGTCGTGAGGATAATCGGCGCCAAGGTTCGACGACGCCCACAAGTTGCCGCTCTTCAGATCCAAATCGACCGGGCCTTTGGGCAGGGTGAAAAACTTCACGGGCTTTGTTTCTTTCTTGTCTGAGCCGTATGATACTGTTGCGTTGAAATAATATACGGCACCGTCATCGAGGTCCCGGATATCAGCCTTAAAAGGGACCGTAATGCGCCAGTACTCGGTTTTAGGGTCACCTGCAACTCCCCTGGCCGTAGATGAAAGGTTCTCCCTTTCCGTTCCATAATTGAAAATGACAGAGATATTCGAGAAATAGTCGTTGGGAAGCAAATCGGGATTTCCTTCAAAGACAATGTTTCCTGACACCGTAGCATATGTATAATAAACATATGCCTCATTATCTCCGATGATCGAAACGTTCATTGAGACTCCTTCGGGCAAGTTCACCAGTACTTTAGGAGTCTCCGGTTCGAACATGCCTTGGTTACATGCTGTAAGACTCAAGGCCATAAGGGCCATCATAATGGCGTACGCAACAAAATTTGATGTTTTCATGATGTTGTTTTATTATTTCGTGATTTTTATCTTTTCTGCCAATAAGAGACACTGCCCGGCAAAATCTAACGCCCAAGATGATAATTTTGCGTTGAAGTTGCCGCGCGCGGTGCAAGGCGCCAAGGCCAACGCCGAAACAAGCCGGCTTGAGGGCCGGCTTGCGTGGGGTTAGATATTGCTGACGGAAGTATCTTTAGAATGGCTTATCTGTAGGAGATGCTGGTGCCGGGGATTTCTTCGGCGATGTCTTCGAGGATGTTCCAGGCGTAGTAGGTGCTGTAGCTTTCGCTGGGCTGGAAGCGCAGGACTGAGAATACGCTGGAGAGTATGGACTCGCGCCATTCGCCGGTGAGGGTGACACGTACGACGCCGAAGGACCTGGTGATTTTCACCTTGATACGGAACTGATTGTGCGTCATAGGATTGGTCCAGTCGAAAGGAGTGGGCACGAAGGCCACTTCGGTCTGCATCCAGCTGTAGCCGTTGCCATAGGAGGCTATCGTGAAGAAGCGCTCATCGAGCAGACGTGCCACATAGTCGTAGGCTTCAGCCTTTGTGCGGAACACCGTGCGGACGACTACGGACGAAGCGTTGGTGCGGGTGACGACCTGTGCTTTGTCGTAGGTGCGGGTGTTGGGCATCGGAGGACGTGTGCCGGGATAGTCGTATCCGCCGGGATAAGTTCCGGTCTGAGGCCTGCCGCCGCCCATGCCCGGGCCGTTGCCGTCAGGTCTGGCGCCGGTGCTGCCGTTGCCGTTGCCGGTTCCGGTGCCTTTGCCAGCGTTGCCGTTGCCGACTCCGCCG
>FLNY01005045.1_pt1 | contig 11966 bp, 5 predicted proteins | sample 1140381 | NCBI WGS metagenome assembly FLNY01 (sample SAMEA3878172, study PRJEB12797) | bioreactor metagenome | biome: Moose rumen | place: Sweden | collected 2011-10
TTTCGGAGAATCTGTTATTTTTCCTCAGATTATTTTCAAGATTTCAAAGAACTTGTGCCGATAGCCCTCTTTTTGCTATCGGGACTTTATATTCTGCACCCATTAGAGGGTGTGGGAAACTTTAGTGAATAATAATCGTCCTCTGTGTCTGTACTAGACGTTACTGCATATAATTTTTTGGCAACCTCAAGGAATTTCTCAAAAGATTCACCCCATTGATTATGAACTGTAATCTTCATGCCATTCGACAAAGTGATTAATTCGTTTTCCTTGACAAAGAAACGATTAAGGATATCTGGATTAGACTCACTTCGCCTCATGACATCGTAATAACCTCGGAAAACGCCATTCAACATACTTCTATGCAAGGAAGGCGGAAAAACTTCGAGAAGTTCACCATAGGAAACATTTGGATGAGTTCTAACATAATATTTTACAACTTCAAGAACAAAACGGCGTTTATTTAACATCGGTCCGCCATTGAATGAATATTTGGATCTGTCACGCTCACCCTTGTTTTCTTTCTCGGAGATTTTGGGTTCTTCTTTAGAATCATTTATTTCGGCAAAAACTTTCTCAACATTCAACCCAAGGTTGAGGCCTTCATTAATCTTCTCAATTTGCATTAGTTTTGTTTCCGTTGAAGAATATGTACATACATAAAGCCCTTTCCCTATCTCTTTTTGAGAAACTCTGTACCTTGGATTCTCATTAAGCCGAGGAGACACCAGAGAGTCTCCCATGCAGTAGATATCAAGCTTCATCACTCTTTCCGGTCCCGCATACTTTACAACATCAACCAAAGTCTCCCAAACATGCTTGCTGCAAAATTCTTTGCCATTCGGATATTTCACACGAATAAGATACCTTTCTGAACTTCTATTACGAGAGTCTTTTTGATTCTGCTCGTTCAAATTTTCGACAACACAGATATTTCCATCAATATATGCTTGGACACTCTTTCTTTTTTTATTGGAGAAAATCCATGCCGCTCCCCATTGGGTTCGCAAAATGAAATATCCACCCAAAGCCTTAAGCACATCTTTATGGGGCTTAGTATCTCCTATAACCGCAATCGTATGTTCTCCATAATCAACAACCCTTAAATCATTTGATGAGATATCAACAGGCGTTCCGGTAATTGTCTGTTTGTCTTGGACAATAGTTTTGGATGCTGTTATCTTATCATTATCAATAGTGTTTGGCTGTTCATCGGTTGGATACTCTTCCATCTTCTCCTTAATGGCATATTCCAAGATAGGACTTAAAGGAAGACTGTATTTCCCGATGAGTTTGAGTATCAATTCAAGTTCATCTCGTTCTTTCATACGCACTGTTTTTTCCTGATAGTATATTCCGGCATGGGCTTCGAGAACGAAGCTTCTGCATCTATGTTACTACATTGCTGTCTCACGATGTCGCGACGCCTGATGGCGGGTTGCAGACAAAGTGCATTGAATTCGTCCAAATCCAACTGATCTATTGAAGTGACGTGCGGGAACAGAAGTTTCAGATAAGCGGTAGCGACTTTCTTCACCGCTTTCGTATGACGCATATCTGCTCCATTCGGCACATAAATAGCCTCGTCAACAATGTGCGAATAAACAGATTCTGTACGCATCTGGTGGAGAACCTCAGAGAAGAACTCAACGTTTAGAGTCCAGTCACATAATAGCATATCCACATTTATACGTGGCAAAAGCCATCCCTCAACAAAACCATGAAAACGATCTAATAATGCAGAATCTTTGAAAACAGGAGGTAATTCATTAAAATATTTGTTGCTCATAGGCATATTGCTCTCAGATAGTTTAATGTTTCCCAGCAACATCATACCGCACTCAGACATAAACTCATAATTATCAATAGGAGCTTTGCCGGACTCTAAGTATTCTTTAAAGAAAGAGAGCATTTCGGTGTCATCTGTAAATCTAATTGTTTGAACCTCATCAAAGGCAACCAAGTCATAAAACCTCATTATTCCTGGAGACTTTGTTGTTTTATCGTACACTAATTTTGCCCTTGACACTTTTCCCCCACCAATGAGCCAAACAAATTTCGATAGATTGCCAAACACGAAACTCTTGCCAGTTCCCTTTGGTGCCAACTCTATCAGGTTCAGGCGTGGCTCAATAAATGGCAACAGTCGAGTTAGGAACTCCAACTTCTGAGTCATGTTCTTAAACGCAGAAGGAGTGTATTCCATTGCCGAAATCAGCACGTCAATCCATTCTTCCAATGTAAACTGTGACCTGCACTGACGTATATAGTTGATGTCCAGTTTTTGCATAGGGCGGAATGGCTTAAACTTCACCATCTCTACGTGACCAGCCTCCTTATCCTGTGGTTGGATATAGACAATCTTCATGATACCCCATTTCTCACCATCAATCAAGTCATCGGGATATTCTTCAATCAGATAGTCTGGTATCAGCGTATCTGATGCCTTTATACCCATATCGGGTATTTGAAAACTAGTCTTATTCTGAGCCAAGCTGGTAGTTACCACAAATCGGGTAAGCAGCGTCAGCGTCTCTCCCCTGCGCAATCGCGCTCTGATAGCACTATTGTCCCTTGGTATATGGGCATCAAGGAATCGAGACAGTTCTGCCCGCTTGAAAGAACCGTCAGGGGCTATATGTGTGGAAATCAAATAGTCCTTAACGAACGAGGGAAGGTTTCTTCCACTGAAGATGTCGTAGTTGGCAGGGTTCTTATAAACGGCTGCCGCTCCGAACACTTGTCTGATTTTATCTCCTATTGCACTCATAACTATAATTCAAACATGTCATTAATATCCGATTCGCCTGCAATACCCACGACTTTGATGGAATACTGATGGCTAGATGCTCCGTTTGGCTTAACATCTATGAAGTGTGTACCTTCTGTGATATTTTGCAGAAGAGTTGTCCATTGAGTTCCTATCCTGTCCATCTTATAACTTCGTCCCTCACATATTAGAGTGACGCTTTTGGGCTCGGGGATAACTGTTAGAGAGATGGCAGGATTAGACAACATTACTTCATCGGAAGCCATCTTAATCTCATACTTGATAGAGTTCGGAATATTCTTATTGGATAGGAGTATAAAAGGCACTAATACTTCTTCCGGTGTACAGCCTCCATGAACCTGATGTGTTGGAGCTTTTGACAATGAGCTATGTGTAAGAGCCACCTTATAGTATTCATTGTCAGTTTCGTTTTTATGCACTAAATAATCTGAATCTGACTGTGCTTCGGCAATAGTTTTGATATACCGTCCCTCATGTTCAAACTTACCGTCGTACTTCTTGGATGGGGTCTTTCTCGACAGACAACTCAATCCATGGTCGGACACAATGGCGATTGTGCACGGCTGTTTCTTGCTGGCAGTAACAATTTCATGCACAATTTCTTTTATGACCTTCAGTTCATCTTTCAACGTGTAGAGATATTGATACATGTGGGAGTCGTGTCCCAACTCATCCAATGCCCCGAACTTCATTATATTATCACCATTGAACCTGTTATGGAATGTTGACGAAGGAATGTCTGAACGGGTTATTTGTGACCGTATCACCTTCATGTTACTGTGCTCAGCTTCAATCAGATAAAGAATATAAGACAAAAACTCGACACCCAAGCCATCAATCCAGTACACTTTGTCCGGCCTGTATATAGCGCTGTTACTGACATCTGCAAGTATGCTATGAGAGTTTTCAAATTCATAGTACCACTTGTAGAAAGTTTTGGCTGATTCATTCTTCTCTCGTATATATTGAGCAATCTCCGGAGTGTATTCGTCTTTAAGCTTGGCATTCTTATACTCAGCAATATATTCGATGCTCCATTGATTTTCCAATCGGAAATGTGACGGCATAGTTGTATTAACATAAGCAGCAAACTCCGGATATATTTCTTCTATTGTTTTCCAAAGTTTCTTATTGCCTGGAAAATGCGCGTACCATCCCATAAGCAGCATCTTTTCAAAATCGAAAACACCAGTACAAATATCAATCGAAGCATTCAGATCTTCGCGTTGTTGAAACATTTCTTTTGTTCTGGTGAATAACCACTCTTGATCTTGTACAGATACGGCGTTGAAAAACAAATTTCTGTTGTCGGCAATTATTCTTCTGCGTTCAGCAGCATAATTTTCTTTCATGCTGTTAGGTATATCAAAGAGTATTCTTTTAGCGATGTAAGAAGGAAGTTGGAATTCATCGTTCATGTCCGTAACTCCCTCCATACATAGTGCCAGATACGGATACTCTTTTTGAAAAGAAGTATGCAGTACATAGTTTTTGAGCAACCACCTTCTGAATGCCGTATTGCTTGCATTCAGCCATTCCGACAATACTTCCGATGCCGTAAAATTCACTTTATTAAATAATGACCTTGTATATGCTTCGAAACTGAACGATGATAACTTATCTTTATCAAGATTGTTTATCAGTTCTTCCCAATATTCTTTTGGGTCATCAGAGTCATCGAATGGAAAAGAAAGTTCTAAAAAGTCAGTCAAAAATTTATATGGAGAATCTATTTCGATAAAGTTAAATATGTTGTCGGGTCTCGAATACTTGTATTTGGCCGAAACAGGTCTAGAGCAACATAATATTCGCTCTTGAGGAGCCTGCACTTTCCAAAACTTCAACCAATCTTTTAATGAATCCAACTGACATTGAACTTCTTTATTGGGCAACTTAAAATTCTTATAGGTAGTTAAGAATACTTCGACTTTCTGTGGTTCTGCGTCATATCGCCAAATAGGAGCACTTTCCTGAATGCGCGCAAAATGGTTCAAAAAGTCTGTGAATCTATTTAACAAACCAACCAAAGGAACATAAATTCTTTTCTCCGGATGATTAATGTCTTCCAGCAGTATAATTTCATTGAGAAAGCCCCTGAAATCATCGTCACTGTAAAAGCGAACCAATTCAGAGAAGGGGGAAACAAAAGTGGATTTTTTACAACCTGTAATAGCTGCTTTAAGCTCATCTTTTGTTATCCATATATCATTCTCCCCATCTTCAATGAGGGTTTCTAAATCCAACGATTCAACACCGATGTTTGTCATAAACTTTGACAAATTTTTGAATTCGTCAAAGTTATTGAGCATAATAAACCTTACGGCATAGCGTTGTGCCAGCATGTCGCTGGAGTCTTTATCTCGAATAATCTCTTGCGTTAAATCTGCAAAGGATTTGAATATCAATATTTTTTCTGCTGATTCCATAACTTTTGATTAACTTCCTAGATATGATATGAGGAATTTAGCCACTTCGGGATGCTCGTCAAGCAAATCGAGCATGACTTTTTGCCACATCATGCTGGGCATTGTCTGTTCTCTCACGAGACCTTTTGCAGCCTTAATATCCTCTTCTTTGGGTACTTCAAAATTAATTCCTCCCGAATTAAATCCTGGGTCAGCAATGAAATTATTTGTATTGACAGGTTCAGGTTTCTTAATCTTGTTAATATAGAAGGACATCACGCAACTCTTCACATCTTCTTCTCTTCGGAAAGCAATTTCTGACTGAAGATGACTAAGCTCTTCTTCCAATTCATCCCACCACTCCGACTGTAGCTCGACTTCTTTGATTCCATTTATAAAGTTTGAGAATCCTTCCTTATAGTTATCCGATTTAGCCAACAATTTGTATAAATCAACCTGGTTGATCTTTATCTCAGCATACAAGGATTTAATCTTATCCAAAGAATAACTGTCTTGATTGAAAAGATTAATCAAGTCTTTGATAGCGTTTGCACATGAATCTTTCTCCTTAATGTTACTGCAATAAAGTAGTGACCACAAGGGATATTTGGCAATCTGTTTACAGAATTCGGTTATACTCCACTTGGCATAATTCAGACTCTTAAGATCGCCCAGATTTACACCCTTCACATTGCTAAGCATGAATGTCTCCCCGAGAATACTGGTCAAGTTACGCTCTTCGACTGAGCCAAAACGAAGTAGTAACTTGTTACTCGTCTCGGGTTCACCTGAATCCCACATCTTGAGCAGTATCTCAATCATGTCATTCAGTTTCTCATCACCTACAGGCTGAGAAGTGCTGGGATTAAATAAATCGTCTTTGTGTTTACGCAATGCATAGGAAAGAACAACATAGTTCGGCTGGTTGGGGAAGAAGCCGTAAGGTGCTCTGATAAGAGGCTCGAGAATATCACTCAATGAGAATCTGTCGGCAAACTTCTTTTTTGCGACAGCCATAAGCTGATCCACCTCCTTGCACACAGTAGCTAACCAAGAACCTCCAGCCAGCGCAGTATCTGTAAGCTCACATACATCATTAACCAAATTATTTTCTCCGTCCATAAAAATTCTCTTTGCCGGACGACTTGAACCTGCAAAAGACAACAATTCATCTCTTGTTCGTTTTTGTAGCATCTGCAGGGAGAGTGCTTTATAGTTTTTGTTCGCAAAGAAAGTTATTGGTTCATTTAGAAGAGCTTTGATACTTTCCATTCCGCACGGGAATACTTGGGCACTAAACTTCTTGTTAATGATATTATATACAGATTGAAAAGAACCATCCAAATATTTCTGCCCATTAAAGAAAATAAGCGAGTCTCCCAACAGTATTTTCTGCTTCCATTCATCAATAAATTTTTTTGCGACATTCTCATACTGACTAGTCTCATTCGTATTAAAATGGGCACGACTCACATTGGCCTGAGCCATCGCATCAATAAAATCCGATTGCTTTTTTACTGAAAATACTTGAGAAGGAAGAATAAAGATAATATCATCAAATTCTTCAGAAAACTCCTTTACCCTATTCTCCATCATATCTTTCGACTCATCTGTGATTGAGAAAAAAACACAGACATGCAAGAAGTTGCTTTTTTCACGAGAGTACTTGTTTATCTTACTACGTAAAACAGCTTCTTGCTCCTCACATGAATAGAACTGAGGGTCACATTTTCTGACAAGGTGATCTCCGACTAAAAATAGTCGAACAATATCCTGCTTACTCTGTTCGTTAAATTTCAAATAATCTGTCGCTAATTTATATTGGGCAGAAACTTTCATCCTCTGCTGATTTATTTCGGAAGGGTTATACGAAGACATAGATATCTTGTACTCTCCAAACATGTTCCGCTGTACAATTCTTGTTTCGTCTAACCAGTTTAGGATTATTCGCATTTTATCATTACAACGGTCTCCGGAAAACAGCAATTTCAAGTTATCCTCCTCGAGATTGAATTTATTCTTGCGTTCACCTTCATCCTTGCTTCTAATACCCTCTCCTTCTTTTTTTACTACAAGAATATTCAAAAGTAAAATTACCTTGAACACTCTAGTATAGTCATCTCCCATCTTCTCTACCCTACCGATATAGTTGCCATACGTACTTAATATAGTAGAGTACTGGGGAGTTTTCCCAAAATCATCATAAAAGAAATCCCACAACCAGTCGGCTGTCAGCATCAACTTTTGTGCATAATTGTTCTCGTCGTTAATAAATCCTTTGAATCCGTGCAGCTCATCGTTCATAAACTTCAATACACTGCGGTTGGCCGAACCCATAAGGTTCGACATCCTAGAACAAAGGTATGCTGTATAGGGGTGTAGCGGGAAAAGATTATGTATATACTCACGCTCCTCTGAAGAGTTACTTTCGCATAAAAAGTCGTAAAGGGATGCATCCATTTTATTGGCAACGCTATAAGCTGTCGATGCCAGAGATGATTTGTCTGAAATAGTAAAAGTATGACGCAGAATGAGATAGGTTGAAATTTCATCCATCGAATAATCAACAGGATCAAAACGATCACTCATCTTTGTAATATCCTTTCCTTTAGTATCCGCACTCGTGCTTTCTGTGCGATGAGATATCAAATACAAAAAGACATTATTGTTTTGAGACTTCTCTGCAATGTTCTGCAACACATTGATACGATCACTTTTAAGCGTATCCATAACGCTAGTGAATTCATCCCAAAAGATGATTAGGCCATCTGCTATTCCAGCATCTTCTATAGCCTTCTCAACCTCTACCAACCAGTCACTAATGCTGTCACTCGTCAGATAAGTATCATCAACTGCCAATACTTCTTCCAGATGAGTAAATACGTCTATGTTGTTGGCTTGAAGTTTTTCCAACAATTTTTCAAACGTTGGAGCCTCAGATGCCAATTCATCACTTAAATCAATAAGTTCCTGAATTCGAGACTCATGCCCTTTTACCCAACGAATCGCCTTGTCAAAGTCTGACTGTACAACAATGCTTTCATGGCCTGCTGAAGCCAAGGCAAGCTTAGTCTGTTTCTGAATGGACAGCGAGAAACGCGGAATGTTGTATGCTCCCTCTACACCCTTAAGCACAATGGGAAAATATGTTTTTTGTTTACGAATAGCGAATAGATTAGCCTTCAAAGACTCATCTGGTAAGTTTTGTATATAACCCTCCACTTCGTTTATAGGGTCACACAGCAAATGACGTATGACGCTGCTAGCATGACTTTTGCCAGTACCGAACGTTCCACGAACCCACATCGAACGCCGTTTGCTAATTTCTTTCGATGTGATTGCGGTTATACTACGAGACAACAATTTACAAAACTGTTTCGTCGGGATGAACGTTCCCCACAAATCTGGAGTTTCGTCTGTCATATCATAGACTGGCAGAAATTTCTGCATCTTGATAAAATCCGAATATTTTGTTGCCATATCTTTATTATAAATTTTCTATTATTTCTATTTATAACATTAATTTCAATATATCCACAGAAGACAAATCCTCTCTAAGGATAATATTGTCAAGACCCATGTTTAATTCTGCACGAAGAACGTGATTGCTTTCTTCTTGTATACTTATAAGCAGACGTTCAAATACCTCTCTGTCAATGCCAAACTGCCTAATTATACCCTCTTGCTGATTCTCGTCATAGAACTCGGAAACTGTCAACATAAACCGCTTATGCTTTTCTGCATATCGATAGAGTGAATATGCCGCAGCAACCATTGATAGTTCGTTATGAGGGTGACGGCTAATAGCGACTACATTATTTCCCTTCATTTCAGGGACACAGATTGGAATGGATGAACCTAATGGGCATTCTTTAAAAGTATTGAAGAATGCCTTCATCGCATTATCCCTTACAGGCTTTGAATATTGTGAAAATGTATCAGATATTGATATCTCCATCTCTTTTCTGCTATACGGTTTGTCTGAATAATAATTACTTATATACCATGAAAAGAGTTCTGTTTTATTACATAGATTTATCCATATGATTTCCCAAGCAGCTAACTTTCGGCTTTGATATTTTTGGGCAATCAGTTGACCAGTTTCGGAGATGGTTTCTGTTCCATTTAATGTTATGTCGGCATCGGATAACCAGCCCATAAACCTGGGGTATTGTTTATCTACGTTCAAACCATGAGGGCTCTGCTTTGAATAAGTCGCATAATTCTCCATGTAATAAGCGAGCCATTTTTCCCTAAACCCAAATGTATTATACTTACTTAAAATAGTTTTATCAGACTTCATATTCTTATTATTAGATACTCCAATTGTTTTCTTTATTGAGTTCGCTACTTCACAACCATTATCTATAAAATTTAAGCACCGATGGCATCGAACACATTTCTTTGTATCTATTTTGACGATAGGTACCACTGATAAAGCTCCTGTTGGGCATTCTACTTCACAGACTTCACAATGAGCACAATGTGCCGTCTTTTGTAATACTTTTCGCAAAAGGCTTACAAAAGGAATGTCAGCTCCAACGTTCTTAACCTCTATCGTAAATTCCTTATAGGTTTTACCCAATTCCAAAGTCAACAAATAGACATTAGATTCGAACTTTATTTCTCCTTGATAATAGGTCTCGCTTTCATGACTAAAATTCAACGTCCCCAACGTTTTCAACCACTCAAAGATATTTTCCTTGGGATTTGTAACAAAAGCCTTGAAGTCTGGATTTGTTGCTTTGATTTCAACACTTGAAACAGAATGGTGTCGGTCGCCACCAGCCCTTACTTTCCATTTCCTTAATTTTATATATTCATCAACATTGCGTATACCAGCTTTGATGGTATTCTCTTTAAGTTTATCGATAAATGGCTTTGCAGTCTTGGGGAATAGTAAATTGTCCATGCAATCCCCAATCTCGGAACTAAGAGGACAAACCACACATCCGACTCTACTCAATCCTCTGCGATATGCTTCATTTATAGGTAATTTGTTCAAGAAAATGTATAACCAAACCTCTGTAGCACACCATGCAAATATTGGCCTAACATTAACTACGTTTCCATGCTTAACGCCTTTCCCAATTCTCTGATAAGAAGACCGTGTTTCACTTTCCTCAGCTCTCACCCCCTCAAATGCCATCACATATGGTTGTTTACCTGTTCCATTCAATTCTTTTAAGAATTTATATAAAGGGGCAGTCTTCATCACTGCGCAACACCATCTATGAATTCTACTTGGAGAATCCATTTCATCCCAATAATAAAGTACATTCTGATGGTTTTTTGTAATATAGAATTGAAGCGAAGGAAATTTTTCTTTGTAAAGTTTTTCGACTCTCTTGTATAAAGCTAATGATGTTGGCAACTCATACCCTGTATCACTATATGTGACTATGAAATCTTCGCTTGGAATAACTCTTGTAACTAAATCAAGAACAACCTGCGAATCTTTTCCCCCAGAGAATGAGGATATATACATCTCTATCTTATTAGTTAATATAGGTACTTTACCTTGTTCCTCCGCCTTACTTAAAGGCATGATATCAAAACTATCACAATCTTCTTTTACTACAACATGTTCTTCCTTTGTTTTCTTTCCTAAATTAGAAGCCAGTGTTTGAAAGTCTAAATCTGGATTTTTCTGGGATACTTCTCTGATGTTCTTATATCTACGATATGTTTGGTTGATAAAGTCCATTGCCTCATGTTCGATGATAAACATTGTATCCTCGTTACGAGATTTCAATTTAGCCATATTAACCGGTTGCAAGGTTAATGCTTCAAAACCTTCCTGTTGAATAACAGTTGGTGCATCAAATACATTACCGCCCTTCACCTCAAGCACGAACTGTCCTTTATAGAAATAACGGCGATCGCACGCCCAAAGCAACGGCTCATCTACGTGGGGATATATCCATCCTTTCTTATTTAGTTCTAATAAGTCCAATTCTTCCCAAAATACAGGGCGAGGCGACACATTGAGCGCATCGCCCTTGCTCGACATTGTAAGTCGAACACCATTGTAATCAGGATCCCATATTACTTTGAACATTGTTATCTTTTTATGCTTACAGTTAAATCCGAGTTTTGGATACTCTTTTGATTGCCGTCCAATGCCCAAAACGGCTTATGATGCTATGACTTTTCTTTTTCCACATAACAAAAAGCGTGGGCATCGACTGATGCTCGTTCCACCATTTAGGCCCTAGGAAGCCCTTCCAAAAGAACGAACAGAGTAATGCTCACGCGGGAGAGATATACAATGCCCCGAAAAGCGTGCATGAGGGCATAAGTAGCCCTCGGCACGCCCCGGCTGCGTATATACACATCCGTCACGGTCACCTCTGCATTGTCTTTGTTTGGGTTTTGAATTTCCTAGGTTCAAATGGTCAAAAACAAAGCGTTAGTGTCGCTTTTTGCAATATGTAGTCGCAGTAGCTAATTATTAGCTAATGCAGGTGCAAATATACAGATTATTTTTGAATTATCGACATTTTTTCACAATTTTAACGCTTCCGCAAGCCTTGTGACTGGGAATTGTGGGGATTTTCGTTGTTTTGAGGGGCGGAAATCAGTCGAATTGGTTCCAGTAAACGCATTACAAATGCTTATATTCGGTGCTCAACGTCCTGAAGGACGGTCTAAGGTCTAAGGTCTAAGGTCTAAGGTAAGCCTACCCCCAGCCCCTCCCTAAAGGGAAGGGGGTAGCCTACTCCCGGAGTTTTTCTACGCATTACAAATGCTTATATTCGGTGCAGCGG
>FLNY01001994.1_pt1 | contig 11946 bp, 8 predicted proteins | sample 1140381 | NCBI WGS metagenome assembly FLNY01 (sample SAMEA3878172, study PRJEB12797) | bioreactor metagenome | biome: Moose rumen | place: Sweden | collected 2011-10
ATCACAAGGTTCTCGTAAGTGTAGGAGACCTCGCCGTTCTGCACGGTCAAGGTAGTGGTAGCCGTGATCGTGCCGGAACCGTTGGAGCTGCTGGGATGCGTCGCCCTTATGGTAGACGTGCCTGCGCTCTTACCCATAGCAGTCGCTCCACTCATCGTAGCAACTGAAGTGGTGCCGCTGGTCCAAGTGCAACCGTCAGTGCAAGAATAGTTGTTGTCCGTCGCTATCACGGCACCGTTCTGCCAGGTCTTGCGGGTGCAAGTCGCCGTGAATGCCTGCGTACCGTTCACGTAAATGGTAGGATTCGCAGGAGCAATCACAAGGTTCTCGTAAGTGTAGGAGACCTCGCCGTTCTGTACGGTCAGGGTAGTGGTAGCCGTGATCGTACCGAAACCGTTGGAGCTGCTGGGATGCGTCGCCCTTATGGTAGACGTGCCTGCGCTTACGCCAGTAGCGGTCGCTCCGGTCATCGTAGCAACCGAAGTAGTGCTGCTAGTCCAAGTGCAACCGTCAGTGCAAGGATGGTTGTTGTCCGTCGCTATCACGGCACCGTTCTGCCAGGTCTTGCGGGTGCAAGTCGCCGTGAATGCCTGCGTACCGTTCACGTAAATGGTAGGATTCGCAGGAGCTATCACAAGGTTCTCGTAAGTGTAGGAGACCTCGCCGTTCTGCACGGTCAGGTTGGTTGTCGCAGACTTGCCTTCATAAGAAGCACTGATTGTAGCCGTACCGGCTCCAACACCTGTCGCAACGTTACCGGACATCGTAGCTACAGAAGCAGGAGACGCCGTCCACGAAGCCGAACTGGTAACATCAACGGATTCAGACTTGATGACACTACCGTTCTGCCAGCTATGCCTGGTAATGGTTGCAGTATACGTCTGGGTATCATTGACAGTTATCGTCCTGTTGGATGGAGTTATTGTCAAGTCGTCATCATAAGTATATGTGATGTCAGAATTTACAACGTTGATGATTGCAAGATTTGAAGTATAGGTGCTGCCATTATAAGTAATCTTGGCTTGAATCCTACTGGTTCCCACAGCAACGCCGGTAACAGAACAGGTATAAGCATTCCCTGACAGACCGGTATCAGAAAGCAAAGTATAAGAACCACCATTATAATAATCCCAAGTACAAGACGTAGAAGCAGTAATGGGACTTCCGGTCCTAACTCCGTTAACAGTCTTATATAGATATGCTTTAAGAACAGTGGAACCACCTACAGTAATATCGGAATCATAAGACCCCATTACTACAACATACGATTCAAGAGCACCAACATATACCGGAACATCAAGAGACATTACCGTATTTGCAGGAGCCGGAGAATAACTTGATTGGGAACTTGAAGCACCAGATGCCGTGAAAGTAAAATGAATATATACAGGTTCATCCTCAGTTACAGCCTTTGGAGTAATAGACCCATAAAAATAATCATAATTTGATGAAGATACAGTCAAATTATATGCTTTCCCTTGATTATTCAAATATATTTTTGAATAATCATCAGCAGTAACACTCCAAGAGCCAACAGAACAAACACGCGAAGAAGTAGAATATACCCCATTTACAAAAGTGGCCAAATAAGGATGTACAGAAATCTGAGAATAACCCAAACTGGAGTTATATGGTCTAATTACATACCGAGTCAAATTTTCCAGATTCAATACGGATGTTTCTGCATTATCATAGAACAGACGAAGAATGTACCTCTGTTCAATAACATCTTTAACAATGAAAGATATAGGAATTTCATTCCCGTCAACAGTTACAGTAATCACTGCATTTCCACTATTCAAGCCTGTAGATTTATACCTGTTACTACCAGACTTTACAGCATCAATGACAGAATTGTCATCAATGCTTATCGAATAAGAACTATACGGGAGAATAACAGGAGTCGTACCAGTAGTCCATACACCACTATTATAAGTGTCCTCATACCTGACTACATACCAGGTTACAGACTCATTCCAATCAATCGTGAAAGAATCGTTCGGCAGAACAGCATAACGATAAACGGAACCGTTCAGAGAAGAAGTCTCAACCTTCCAGTTATCCTTGCTGATTCCCGATTCGTTAATAGTAAGATTCCACACATACTTATAATTGCCGACAATATCAAAATTGTTCGTTGCATTATTACCGATATAACTCCGATATGTAACATCACCGCTATACAGACCGGAAAGTGAAAGCTTGGTTTCAATATATGAAAGAACCTCCTTTTTATCACGGATAGTAGTATTCGTACCATCAGGACGCTTATTGGCACTGGATGAATTTGAGATGGTGCCCTGCTTGTTTTCTGGAAGGTACAGAACATATCCGCCGGACGCATCAGGAACAACCGCCTGATCATAATCACCCATCATAAATCCTTTTTCACCAACATTATTGCCAAACGGATAAAGACGCCCATTAGGCTGACAAAGTTTTACGGACGACACAACCGCGGATGTCTCTTGACCAAAATCAGTATTAATATACACAGTAACCTTGGCGAAAAGACGTCTGACACTCACAGACTCCGAAACCTGACCATTGAATGTAAAACTTGTTTCTCCGGCCATAGGCATACCGGAAGATTTAAGGCTGGCATAAGACGACAAATCATATGCAATAGACTGCATCGCTGCTTCATCCTGACAATTTTCAGGGAAAGCAGACCTCTTGTCGCCCATGTTGACAAGAGCAAAAACATCATAATTAGTACCCTTGTCAAGAGTCATTGAAACAGTACCGGAAGCATTGGAAACATAATAAGTACCATGCAGAGAACCATCATCACCATATAGAACAAACGTAGCATTCTTGATGTCATTCTCAAATCCTGAAGAAAGGACGGAACGAGTATCAAGCATGTTATCAATGTCAAGAGACAATTCGAGTACCCCTTTATCAGAACAGGAAAAATCAAAAGACTCATTCTCCATCATTCCGTTACACGAAACGACAAGACAACCGGCAAGAGCTATACCCGAAAGAAGAGAAAACAATTTCCTTTCCATAGAACAAACAATTAATAAGTTTCGTTAACGATATGGGTACCAGACCAGTCTTTTACTTCAACAGAAACTGAACAAGCACCACGTTCAACAAGAACATCAGGATTGGTAGAACCCTTACCCTTGATAGTAATGTTTTTTATCTGATACCAAGTATTCGCCTGCAGCTGAGGAAGACTGACAGAATAATACCCCAAAGAAGTATCCACCACAAGTCGAGTATACCTTGAAGACGTGGCAGTACCACCAGGATTATCAGACGTTACCGAATTCGGATACACATAAAACCACAATGGAGAACCAAGATAACTTCCATTGGCAGAAGTATGGGTAACATTAATAGAGTTCCATATAAGACTACCATAACTGGTGGATGAATTACAAGTATTAGTACGGTTATTCAGCCAAGTACTCGGTGAAGGCCTGCCAGAACCGTCAAGCTTTAAAGACGGAACGACATTGATCATATACACGGCATTGACAGTAAAACTCTTGCTGGCCAGATTGTTTTGTTCAAGATTCACCTTGATGCCATCAAGGGATACTTTGGCGGCAATACGGTCCACTTTAATGGTTATGAATTCATCTCTACCTAAAGTCATCACGCCGGTCTTGCCATACATTTCAAGACAATTCGGTTTCTGCCTGTTAAGGTAAGAGCTTGTATCCTCAAGTTCAGACAGAGAACTTATAGAAGATAAATCACTCGTGCTTCTGTTAACAACAGCACAACAGACAACAGAACGAGACACATCCGTAGAAAACTGCAAGACACCGCTCTGACTTCCATCAGTCAACCGGATGTAACCACCATCAAGTAGTTTACCGGAAGATGAAGAGAAAATGAAGAAATCAACATAAGAGACTTTAGAATCATCCACTCCATACAGAGCCCTGGTGCCTCCATATTCCGATTCAGGAAACGAAAGGCTAAGAGTAACCTTAAGCAGTTCCTTGGATGTATCATTCTTGATCGATGTCCCCAGACATGATACCATCAACGGACAAAAAGCAAGAAATAACAGGGGATTGAAAAATATCTTTTTCATAGTACAACACTTTTACAGTCGGACAATATCAAAGTACGCCCCTTCTTCCCAACCGTCAACAGAAACATAAACGCTGCTGGCTGTTACATCAATCAGAAGCATCACATCAGACAAGGATTCTGCATTCCAATTATAACCCATAAAAGCAATGAGTTCACCAATAGGTATGACACCATAATCATTACCATTAATTACAGTCAGCATGGACAACGAATTATCATTCTGTCTAGGAATACGGAAACTTACCATATCACTAACATCGGCAATTTCAGTTTCCATATGATAAGTGCCGGGAACAGGAGTAAAATTCAACAGGTCAAACCCACAAGTATTTCCATCAATGATAAACTTACCAGTATTCATTCCCGGCAATACTCTATGAAGACTAACCATTACGGTGACAAACTGTTTATACAAAGTCACTTCAGCATAGGCATCATCTCCAGTCGCATCTACATCACGATGGCATGCATACAACGAATCGCACTCACTTCCAACAGGAATCATTACATGATGACCAGCAGAAGTCACGGAAGCCTTGCGATTAAATGCGGTTAGGGTAAACATTCCCTTTTTCACCAGTTTTTCCCAATAAGGGTCACATTCGGCTACAGATACTTCAGTCCGAAACCGTTCCGCATCATCCCATGCAAGCAATCCTACCTGCTCCGGCATGGATTCCCTTTCTGGAAAAGAAACATGCAAAAGGCTAGGACACGGAACCCTTTCCTCCTTTACAGTACAGGATACTAACATGAAACCAATAGCCAATAAAGGAATCAATTTAAAATAAAATCCAGATTTCATATCAAATTAATTATTAAATTATCACTGGGAGGCAGGAGAGCGGTCAGGCTCACCCTACCCATAAGAAAAAGAAACGGGACGACACTGACGGAAGAAAGGCAACAACAGAACAAAGAACAAACCTTTCAGAAACATCTATTCCATCCCGTTTCCAAACCATGATACATTATATGGTCCACTCACCGTCATCATGACCGCTATTACTGACAAGTTTAACATTCCAATCGTCGACCTCAATCACGACACCTTGTTCGACTCCTTCGACCTGAGTCTCCTCATCCGTATCGTCAGAATTGGTAGAACTGGGGTTGTTACCATCATCAACGTTACCAAGACGGGTAATATTCAACTGAACAATCTCATAAGATTTGTTTGAAAGCAATGCATTGCCAAAATCAATAGGATAGTCATAATCTACACCTCCGATAGTACAACGAACGACCAGCTTACAAGCACGAGGAGTCCACCAGTAACCACTAACAGCACCGGATGCAGCCGCATGGCTGTTCGGCATGGTGTAAAAATAATGAGCCTCATCCAGAACACTATCATATGAAACGTTCTTGTTAACCAAATCGTATGAGACAGCACCAAGGTTGTTACGGCTCTCATAACCACGACGGTTAAACCATGCATCAGAAGGTACAGTATTTTCAACACCACTAAGGGCTATAGAACCGGCAATATTCGTTAGATAAATCTCCTTCACCTTAAAGGAAGAAGCAAGGGCGGGATTGGCAAGAGCATTTTTTATCTTTCTTATAATAACACGAGCAGCAAGACGATTGACATAAATAGTCAGTTGTGCACCATCAGACAAAACACCAGTAGTATTTCCAACCATGACAAAATTCCCGACAGAAGCACCAAGACTGGCAACAGTAGAAAGAACTTCATTCTTGTTTGCACAACCGGAAAGGTCGGGAGCATTGACAAAAGCATAGATGTCGCGGCTGCCGGAATGGGTTGCAACACTTACGGAAAGACCATCTTCAACGACGCTGTAACCATCAATGGCTGTGCCGTCAAAAATGACTACCTGAAGAGAATTGACTTTTGCTTCATCAGAAGTATGAGTCTTACCGCTAATCGCATCACCAATGTCGGTAGCCTTAGTAACGGGCGCTGAAATGCTCACCTCAACATTAATGGAATCATCATGCCGCTGAACAATGACCTGTTCTTTGTCACAGGCAAGAAATGACAACATTGCAGAAAATACCACAATAAATAATGCGATAAACTTTTTCATAAAAAGGGTTAAAGACTAAATGGTTAATTCAGGAATATAAAGACCATCCTCCCATTCATTGACAACAATGTTAACATAACTCTCGCCAGTTTCAATAGGCTTGTAAGGAACCAAACCGGGAAGCTTGGTAAGGATTACTTCTCCAATAGTATAAGTCTTGTTACGTTCAATGACGGGAAGAACAATAGGATAATAACCGACAGTCTGTCCTGTCTTGCTTAAATCAACAGGATTACCCACATCGTTCAGCAACCTGACCTGAAGGACAAGAATGGAACCGCGAGGTGCCCATGTATCCGAGAAGTTGTCCTCAACCTGAGGATAAACATTCGGATAAGGATAAAAATAATGGGATGTCACATGAGGTTTACCATTCTTTATGACCTCATCAATATCATCATAAAGAAGATCATCATAGGAAGCATCGTTATGAGCAAGCTTGTTAATCCAGGAAGTAGACTCATATACCGAACCATACATGGAATCCCCAGGGACATTGATAAGATACATGGACTGAAGGTCAACTGAATAACCCGAACGTGCATCCTTGAAAGCAGTACTGACCTTGTTTACAGAAACACGGGCAACAATCCTTTTTACGGTAACATCTACCGTACCACCGTCCCTGACTGTCTGACGAACGCTTCCGGACATTACAAAAGAATTAAGTTCATTATCAGAAAGCTTCGACAAAGAAGTAGAAAGAGCAGTCAAGGTAGAGGGCTTGCCAAGATCCGGAGCATTAACAACTGCCCAGATAGTGCGCTCACCAGAAGTAACAGGGATAGAAGAAGACAGAGTACCAGTAAGCACACCACTGCTGGATTCACACTGCTCGTCCTTGAAAACAAACACCTGCAAGGAATTCACGCGGGCCTCTTCTGCGGCATCATTGCGTTCAGCATCATTTTCAGTGAGCCCTGTCACTTTAGTCCCGGACGCAACAATATTACCCGCAAGACCATTGTTAACCCTCACGTTAATCGAGATAGGAGCCGATTCCGCAGATTTATTCTCGACAAGCTCCTTATTGCATGACAGAGTAAACACTGTACATGCAGCAAAAGAAAGGAAAAATAATACTTTTTTCATTGTACAAAAAATAAAAGTTAATATGAAAATTCTTCTAAATCATCATCATCATTCTTGTTCAGTCCATACATCTTGATAAGAGCACTTATCTCCGGATCAAGGTTTCCGCGATGGACATAATTAGGCTCAAGACGGCAAGCATCAAGATAACTCTCAATAGCCGACTTGTCATCACCAAGGCGGGAATAGATTATAGCCTTCAGATAACAAACCGGAGCAACCGGTTCAAGCCGCTTAAGAATAAGCATGGCAGATGCGTTACGCATGGCCCCTGTATATGCTACAGCAGCATTGTAATCCTGATAGGGTCCGAGAACCTTGACCGCCTCATCATATTCCATGTCCTTCAGAAGTTGTACACCCCTCATGTAATTGGCATCAAGTTCTGTAGTATGAATGGTATCCTTTATCATACCCTTCCTGTGAAGATGAAATGCAAAGTCAACGACACGCAGCTTTGGGTAAAGCATTTCCGACATATACTTATAATAACTTTCAGAACGCATCAGCTCCTCACGACGGTCTTTGTCACGCTCCTTGGAATGAGAAAAATACAAATCCTTTTCATCGTCCGTCATTTGATTATCTTCACCAACCAAATAATCCAGCTTCGACCAGTTCTCGGGAACACTACGATGCGTAAACCGAATCTTTGTCTGTCCGGCTCGTATAATCTTTCCTGATTCATCAACAGTAAACCCGCCAGAACTAATCTCCTTTCTGACGTCACGTATGTAAGAATCAAAGTAATTCGCTACAGACTGTCCACGACGCTTCGAAAGACCTTCATTGAATGCCCATCGTCCCTCAGGAGAAGCATTGGCCACAACTACAATGGAATCAAGGTCGTAAACCTCATTTGCAAGAAGATCGGAAAGATTCTCCTTAACCAAAGCAATCTGGTTAGCGTTATCACGGAAATTCTCACGAACATCAAACCGACCTGCATCAAAAGCAATACTATACGATGCATTGGCTTCAGCACGCCGTTCAATGACGCGAGTCATATAATGTTCAGACAAATCAACAAACGAAGAAACTGAACTGACATAGAAAGACAAGGGCTCAGTACGTGGAATCTTGTATAAGATTTTGTCCTTATCCCGGACATCTCCGGAAATCACTATGTCAATACGACGGAGCCTGGGACGAGCCAGCACTGTCTGCGTGTAATTGTAAACAAAATCACCGTTACCGTCAACAAGCATGGTATCCAGACGAATACCCTCAGATTCAAAGGGATTCTTTACATACCGGCGAAACATCTTTTCCTTGTTATTTATTTTCCACTGATTACGTTGAACAAGGAATTTGCGTGTAAAGTGGTCAACAGCCTGACGTTCTGAAACACCATAATAAGAATAGAACTCCTCGTCAGAAACTTCAGTAGAATCAGTCTTAAACATGAACACCTGAGGGATATTCCTTTGAAGAAACCGTTCAAGTTGAACAAGGTCAATCATGAGAGTAGTATCTGTTATGATACCTTGGACAAAGCGTTCATACTGCTCATAACCACGAAGTTGATTCTTACGGAAATTCCTGCCGGTAACAATAACCGTTTCCAAACGGGTACTATCCTCCATGACATACATGTCAGGGTGAAAACGAAGCTGCCAGGCCTTGTCCCGCATTGCTTCAGGAACAATTATCTGAAATTGAATGTCTATCTTGCCATGACGTTCAGCAACATTCCTGAACCTGGAAGTAATAACGGCGGCATCTATCTGATCATGAGCAACCATTTCTCCGTCTTCATCCCGCATAGCTTTCATGAGAATAAGGTCTTTACCCGTATCGTGATCCTTGATGATTATCGTATCACGTTTACCTACGCTATACTTCAATTCAGGAGCGTCGCTCTCCTTCGAAAGGGTAAGTCCGACAGAAGACTCTCCATGCTGAAGATGGCGCAACTTGGAAGGACCACTGCATGAAAACATGCCGACAACAACCAGCGTGAGCACAAAAGACTTATAAATTATATTTCTTCTCATACTTTTTTACCGCGACGAATCATAGTATAACGTATCAGCCTTCAACTCAGCTTGACGCATAAGAATTGTATCAATAAGCGACTGCATCTCTATACGAAGGCTATCCATCCTCATGTTGACCTCCTGCTGCTTTTTCTCGTTGGTGCCATTAAACTGACGGACTGTTCCTATAATGCCAAAAATGAATAAGAATGCCACAACGATAAGTCCCACAGCACTCTTATTGCTCGCAAATCCATTTCCGGACGCAGTTTTGTTTTGATTTTCGTTTTCCATAAATTAAATTCAGAATACATAAACAATAGAAATAAACACATCGTCAGGAAGAAGAAAAAGCTTCTCCCCCCTATCGAGAACAGTACCACAATTGGTACACCGATAAGTCGTATACGTGGACTTACCAGCCCATACACCAAGTCCGAATTCAATGTTCCATTTCTCATGCATCAAATAAGAATAACCAAATCCAAGACCTCCGCCATATGCATCGCCTTCTTCTGCTTTATGTTGAAACACTCCGCCACGATTATATTCCATATACTGTCCACGAGCATAAACCCACCAACCAGAATACACATACCATGGCCACCAGCGGACCCCAAGAGCATAAGCCTGCTTACGGTTCTCGAACTGTCGCTCAGTCTCTCCTAGAGGATCTGCATAACGGTCATCAGGATGCCCGGGACGGAACGTCCACGGATTATACCTGACATTGGCATTAACTGTGAAATGCTGAGAAACAGAAACACTTCCTTCAAGATTGAGTGTTCCAAGATTTGCATACTCAATTATATTAGTCCCTACACTATAGTTCTGTGCAGAAAGGGATACATGAAAACACAAACCACAAAGTAAAATAACAAGAAACTTATAAAATGATTTCATACCCAGAATGGTTATTAAAAATTGACTCTTAAACCAACATAGAAACGTGCAGAAAAACTGGAAGTCTGAGACTTAAATTTAATCGGAGCCTCCATGCCAGATACAAGAGCAATTGTCTTGAAAGGGAAGAATTCAAACTCGATACGCGGAATTACACCATAGACAAACTGGGTTGAACTCAAATCGTTTTCCGATTCAGCCCCAACCTGTTCGTCTATATCTATCACATCCTCCGACAAAGAATCTACATCTTCAGAACCAGAAGTATCAGACACAGTGCCTGAACCACCTGAAAGAGCATCATTAAGAAACCTCTTGCCGGTAAAATCCGCACCAGCAATGACATGCCCTCCAATATATACATTCAACATCCTGTCCCTTGTGCAGATTGGACGCCACATGACACCAGCCATGACATTCAAGCAGCCAAGCCCAATCTTCTCACTGACAGGAGAAAACTGGAAACCTGTATCCCAATAAAAAGAACCATGATACTGACCCAGGGCTGCTTCAATCCCAAGCATTCCTTTCTCTTCAGAAGGATAAAAAGAATCGATAAAATTGACAGTACCAAAATACTGTCCACGCATAGTGCGCTGCGCATTCGCTTCCACCGAGCCAAAAATCATACTGGACACCAGTAAAAACGAAACAATACTAAACTTAAGAAATCTTGACATATATAGTAATTTTTGTTCTGTTATATCAAAATCAAAAAACATTCGATGCAAAAATAAATATAATTGTTCAAATTAACAAAAGAATTTGTTATTTAAGAATGCAGCACGCAAAATTTTGATGTCAGGTTAATAACCAAAGTGGGACGCAGCCATGCGGCTGCGTCCCACTTCTAAACAAACCTAAAGTGAATTAATATTCACCTCCGCCACCGGAACCGTTTCCGCCGGGGTCGCTCGGGTCAACACCAATTTCGGAACTGACTATCAGAGTAGTTGTATCGGTGTACACAGTGCCCTGATATGTGTACCTGGCCGAAACAGTAGTCACACCAAAGGAGACACCCGTGGCAGTCTTGCCTGACATGGTCGCTACGGCAGTATCGCTTGAAGTCCACGTGCAACTGGTGGTGACAGTAGATTCATTCTGTTTGCTGCCATTATAGTAGGTAATGAACTTGGCAACATATACCTGGGTGCCACCAACTCCGATTACGGCATCATCAGGACTGATGACCAGTTCATACGTATAAGGGGAAGGAGATACGGTCAGAGTTGCAGTATCTGTATACGTAGTACCGGAATAAGTGTAAGAAGCCGTGATGGTAACAGTACCCGAAGCATGACCATAGGCAAACTCGTTGGCAACGGTTGCAACCGTCGTGTTGCTGGAAGACAGAGTGGAAGGACCTGTCACATCAGAGGTGCTTTCATTGGTCTGAACTCCATTGGTATAAGTAATGTCCTTGAACTTCACCTCATATTCCTGACTGGCACCAACGGTGATGGTTGCAGTCTTGGGAAGAAGTTCAATGGAATACGAATGAGTAACTACATCCTGTACGGTCAGGGTAGTGGTAGCCGTGATTGTGCCGGAACCGTTGGAGCTGCTGGGATGCGTCGCCCTTATGGTAGACGTGCCTGCGCTTACGCCAGTAGCGGTCGCTCCACTCATCGTAGCAACTGAAGTGGTGCCGCTAGTCCAAGTGCAACCGTCAGTGCAAGAATAGTTGTTGTCCGTCGCTATCACGGCACCGTCCTGCCAAGTCTTGCGAGTGCAAGTGGCCGTGAATGACTGCGTACCGTTCACGTAAATGGTAGGACTCGTAGGGGCTACCACAAGATTCTCATAGGTATAAGAGACCTCGCCGTTCTGCACGGTCAGGGTAGTAGTAG
>FLNY01004905.1_pt1 | contig 11933 bp, 11 predicted proteins | sample 1140381 | NCBI WGS metagenome assembly FLNY01 (sample SAMEA3878172, study PRJEB12797) | bioreactor metagenome | biome: Moose rumen | place: Sweden | collected 2011-10
CCAATCTTATCTGCGCAAGCCTTAGCCTCATTAAAGTCAATTGCCATTCCGCTTTCAGGCATTGGGATTTCCAATTTTTCCATCATGTGGCGGAAGAGGTCGCGGTCTTCTGCAATGTCGATAGAATCGATTGAAGTTCCCAAAATGTTCACGCCGTTTTCGTCGCAAACCTGCGGTTTGCTTACCGAGTTTTGTCTACGACAAAACTCGCAGATTATTTTGCTTAAAAATAAATGCATCCGCGAGTTTTCGTCAGAAAACTCGTTAGCAAACGTTAGCTTGCGACCTTTTCCTTCTCGTAAATCTGCAAGACATCTTCCGTTGTGACAGGCTCAAAGTACAATTTATCAGAAGTGTCATAATCGGTGGAAACAGTCTCAGGGTTGCAGTTTACGATAATCGTCTCGTAGCCCATTTCTTTGAGCTACATAGCCGCATGACAGCAGCAGTAGTCAAACTCAATACCCTGACCAATTCTGTTAGGACCGCCGCCCAAAATCATAATCTTTTTAGGGTTGGTGGTTGCAGTGCTTGTGTCCTTTGCGTTGTATGTTGATATAGTAGTAGCAAGCATTTTCAACGCCGCTTACAGGAACACGGATTTGAAGAAAAAAGATAAAGGAGGGGAAAGCGAGTTTTGTGAACTTAGATTTTTAATCGGACACAAAACTCGTTAGCGAAGCGTCCCTTCCCCTCGCTCCAATACCACTCACTACGCGGAAATGCCCAAGCAAGCTTGGTCACTTCCTCTCCGTTCGGGTATTTACGCTACCCCTTTTAGCGGGGACACCACGCAACGCCCCGAAAAAATAGTAAATTGCTTCGCAATTTTTTATCATACCCGCCTAGCCCACCCACAATGCTCGTAAACAAAAAACTTCTGCTATCGCTATGCTGAAAATAAAGCAGTTTGTCCTTTTAATCGTTCTAACATTTGTTTTCTATGAATCAGCTGTGTTCTTGTCTGCATCTGAATGATTTTTGAAGTGTCATAGTAATCACTTACCCAGTCAAAGACTTTTCCATACCAGCATATATTTTCTGGCTCAATTTTTTTTACAGCTTGAATAAATCCTTTCTTAAAAATTTCAAGGTTTTCTATTGCCTGTGATGATACGGCAACAACACTTCCTTTTTCAACATTACCAAAAGCAAAATCATAAGTTTGTTCCTCACCCCAAATTAAAGTAAGGATTACAATCAAATCAAATTCATTTTGCAGCCTATAAGCGTTGATTCGCGATTTTAAAATGTTCCCTAAATTAAAGACTTCATAAGAGTGAAGCGAATCTACACTAAGGTCAGAACTTGTAACGGAATACACCTTCTGAAATATATCAAGAGGGGGCTTTTCATTTAGTACGAATTTATTTTGTCTTGAATCCTTTACAAATTGATGCAAAATAACCTCTCTTTCAGGGTTTTTAGAAAGTTGCAAAAGCCCCAAATCATCAATCGGAATAAAAAGCTTGTCGTTCAAATCAATGTATTGCTTTCTGAATATAGGCGACTCATCTTTCCCTTTATAATAGCGATTAAAATCCAATACATCGTTTCCTGTTTGAAAAGAATTTTTCATATAATCTGCCCTCCCTGGCTTACTTTTATCCTAATGCTTTCTCTTAGCATTATTTACAAACTTTGGCGGAATCGGGACAGCATAACGCGGAATCTTCTGATAGTCGCAAATGTACTCTGCCAATGTGCGGCCGTCATCTTTTAATCTTAGGTTAAAAACCAAGTCACACAAGTCTTTGAAATGTTCTTTAGATGCCGTTTCATACCATTTACTGTTATTTGCATAGTTTTCTTATGGTAAAATATAGACATCCCAGCCGTCTTCTTCTCCCCAAGCAATATCATAATGCCATGCTAAATGAACAAAATACGGCTCTCCATCACATGACTCGTAAAAGTCATCAAGCGAACCTAAATTTACATCTAAAATCTGATTTTTTTCCTGCTCATTCATTTCATTTTACCTCATACATCAGGATAATCAGTTGGTATTGGAGCTATGAGCATTCTAGGCTTTTTGTAATAGTCACAATAATACTCAAGAATTGTCCTTCCGTCATTTTTGAGTTTGAAATTTGAAATTAGTTCAGAACGCGTTGCAAAAGTTTCAAATGGAATTTCAGCTTCATTTCCATTCAAATATGCAACTTTAGGATCATTCAAATCTTGATAACAAATGTCAAAACCATTTTTCAAGGAGTTGTTAGACCAATAAACTGAATAATGAAATCCATTATGGTAAAACTCTCCTTCGCCAAGGCAAAGATCATAAAATTCCTGTATTGTCTCCTCTGGCTCAAATATATATGATGCCATTCTTTTTCTGAGTTCTTCATCTTCTGTTAAATTTCTATCAAGCATATGTTAGCCTCCTATTTTCTTTTTCCAAATTCTTTTAGATTATGGCGATTGTAAAAATCAATAATCTTCTGAATGCGTGCCATTTCATGACTAGTTGGTTTTCTTGGCGGCACTTTATAATCAATTCTCAAACTCGTTTTAGGATTACAAGTATGAATGTGTGAGCCAAGCCCTTTATGGTCATCCATATCAAATTCTTTATACTTCTTTCTACTACCATTATAAAAACTGATTGATTTCAGTTTTCCATCCGTTCCTAGTGTTGCATACACCGCCCACCGTGAATTTGACATTTCGGGGAGTTTAACTCTTTTCCCTTCATTCTGCACAACAAACCTCACATTATTATATCGGGCAATTGTGTGATATTTGTATTCCGTAAATCCACCTGATTTTAAAGCCTGTCCTCTTGATCCCATATTATAATCCTTATCATATTTATTTTCATCACTCTTACAGGACTGAATAATTCCGTCCTGTAAGACTTTCTTTTTTTTAATGGCAAGGAACAAAAATTCCATGCCAAATCGCTTTTATGCAAGCATAATTTTTTCACAGTAGACTCCAGTCCGCACAGTTTTATTAATGCGTTTCCCAGAGCCGTAAGCGGTTTTTAGAATAAGCCTGTAGCTTCCTGCCGGAATACTTTGAGGAATGTTGAAAAGAATCTTTGTGTTGGTATTATCAACAATGTTTTCCATTCCTAAAGTTTGCCATGTGGAAGAATCCATATCGTAAGTACCGTCATCAGAGCATGAAGCTAAGAACAGTCCTGTCTCGCTTTCTTCGCCTGCAATCTTAAGCCGTTTTCCTGTGATTCTGGCTGTATACCCTATAGAGAGCTCATCGCTTTCTGATTTTGTATGGATATTGTAAAGGCTTTCCAACAAAGGCTCGTTTGTTGTAGTAATGTCAGCCCCAACAGTTACACCCTTTACAGCTTCCAGAGCAATGTCGCTTGGAGTAAAAGAAAGAGTCATGTCAGGAACATCGTTAATACTGGGATTTAGAGAATCCATGCTTGAAGAAGGCTTTATGTACAAAATGCCCATTTCAAGAAGGTCTACCGCCTTTCCGCTTTTAAGAAGTTCCAAAATTGCGTTTCTAAAAAGCCCTGCTGAATAAAGCAAAGTCTCTCTGTCCAAAACTTTATTATGTTCAAGGATTTTTGAAACAATGTTACCTATAAAAGCCGTGTTGCGTTTTACTTTGGCGTAAGAAACAGGCTTTTCTGAGAATGTGAGCGTGTGCATAGTAACGTTCACAGTGTCTGAAAGTTTGTTAGATTTATCGTTCATAGTATCACCTATAAAGTTATGAGATTTTTACAGAGATTTACACCCTGTCATTGATATTGACCCCGGCGGTCATGCGTGATACTATAAAAGTCAACGAAATTATAAGTGCTCACGCATTTATACAGGCTGTAGGTTTATTGGCGTAAACTTACAGCTTTTTTTGTCTTCCTGCACCGGATAAAGCAGAAAGACTTTCTAGGTCTGTTTTCAAGCGTCTTTTACCTCCATGTTGAAATAACCATTTTGCATTGCAAAAATATAAGACCAATTGGAAAATTCTTCCATATCCATTTCAGATTCATAGTAAGGGATTCCTCTTGAACAGCAGTAATTTACTTCCGAAGCTTTCCTGCTTAAGCCGCACAAAACCTCGATTTCTTCAATTTCAAGTTCTTTTACATATTCTTTGCTGCACATAAAAGCACCTGCAAAAGTATTTGCCTGCCATTCAGGATCCATAGACTTTAAAGTTGCATCTGATAAAACAGCAATATTTTTTAATGGAAACTTATAAGGCAGCCCCCAGCCCTTAAACAATATATAATGGGCTATTTCGTGCATTACAGTGAATCTTGCCCTGCCATCTCCTTTTGCAGCTTTGTCATAAACATCTGCTCTGATAAAGATTACATTTTTCTGAGAATCATAATACGCCTCTTCTTCTCTGTACCATTCATCAGGAACGGAGAAGGTAACATCGTCACCAAACAAAGATTGCAAGTGAAATTCCAAAATAGAAAGTACATCCACATATAGAACATTTTCTGCAATATCAAGAAATTCACGAACTTTCATTGCAGCCTTTTCAATATCTTTTCGGCTTTTTGGTTTTACAACAATCAAATTGTAGTCTTCATCTAAAGTCATTGCATTACCTCATTAATTGTGCTTATTCATTTTATCACAAATCTCCCTTAATTCTTTTACAGAAAAGTTTTTTACTGACCGAGCAAACATTACCGTTGCATCAATTGCTTCATCACTTGCCCCTTCCAAATTTACAGTAAGAGCTTTATTCTTTTCTGCTTCTGCCTTCATAAGAGCAGTCTTCATTTCTTCATCAAAACCGTATTTCTGGCACAATTTTTCAGTCAAATCAACAGGTATACTTCTTGCCCCTGTTTCAATTGATGAAAGATAGGCCGGTGACAATCCTAAATCTTCTGCCATTTTTGCAAGCAGAATCTGATTGTCAATGCGGTAATGCCTTAAAATTTTTCCGTACGCTGTTAAAGCATTCATATCTTGCTCCTGTCATTTAAATCTCCTGTTTATAAAATAGCATTTTTATTTTTTGAAAGTCAAGTTATTTTCACAATTTGTGAACAATATTTTTGAAAAACACTATCTCCACGCCCGCGAGACAGTCTGTAACATTATGTGGAGATAGTTTATAACAGAAGGGCGATGGTAAGTAATCATTTAGGGGAAAATGAATAGAACAATATAGGGAATCTCTAAAAATTGCAATTTTTAGAGATTCCCTATATTGTTACAACCCAAAATACTTATTAAAGAACTCCTGCAAAATCTCAACAATTTTTTCTTTTACAACAGTTCTTCCACCACCAAACAAACTCACAGGCGGCAATATTCTCTCAATATCTGTACCAATAGTTTTTACTTCCCCATCTCTAAAGCAGTTTTCAACAAACTTCCGAGCTTCAGCTTCCTTCAATTTGTTTTCAGCAATAATATTAGAAAGCTCCTTTTCCTTCTGTTCAGCAACAAACTTTTCCCAATCCTTATCAACTACAGTTTCACTGTTAATAGTTTTTAAGAACATTTCAATAAGAGTTTTCTTTGAACGAAGTTCAGGGCTAGAATCAACAGCTTTATTGATTTTAACAATAATTTCTTTATCTTCCTGATGACTATCTTTATATTTTTCAACAAGCTCCAAAATATAATCTATGTTAATATCAACCTGTTTAATAAACTCCATTTCAAATACAACATCTTCAAGAATACTTTCTTTTTCTTTGGCTTCACGCTTATATTTATCATGAAGATCCAAATACATACTCTTGTAATCCTGTAAATCAATAAGAGCAAGTTTATCTTCTGCTTCAAACTCATCAAAAGTAGAAAGAACATTTCTAAACTTCAAAACAGTTCCGAATAAAGCAATAAACTCTTTTTGTTTTTTCTCACCAATAATCTGTTCTCCAACAGGGAACTTAGTAAGAAGTTCATTAATTACATCATTATAGCCCTTGTGTTTTTCATTATTCTCATCAATCCATCCATTCAAATATTCCTGGAATGTTCTTAGAATAATGATTCCCCCAGCATCCTTGTCCCCAAAAAGACTTACAGCCTCATCAACTTCATCCTGCAAATTGCGAAAACAAATAATATTTCCAAAAGATTTAATTGAATTTAAAATACGGTTAGTTCTAGAAAATGCCTGAATTAAGCCGTGCATTTTAAGATTCTTATCAACCCATAAAGTGTTAAGGGTAGTTGCGTCAAATCCTGTAAGGAACATATTAACAACAATAAGAATATCAATTTCTTTATCTTTAACCCTCTGCGAAAGGTCTTTATAATAATTTTCAAACTTAGAACCACTATCAAAGTTAGTTCCAAACTTGGCATTATATTCTTTTATTACGTGGTCAAGAAAATCCCTTGAACTTGCATCCAGTTCATCAGTATCAAAACCTTCATCTCCTAAAAGTCCGCCGGCTTCTTCTTCATTTGGAGCATAAGAGAATATAGTTGCAACAGTTAATCCATTATGTAGTTTTTCTATCTGCTTTTGAAATTCAAGATAATACTTTTTTGCCATAGGAATAGAAGAACATGCAAAAATAGAGTTGAACCCCAATAAGTTTTTTCCTTTTACCTTATAGCTAGAATTTCTAAAAGTCTTTTGATTAAAATGCTCAAGCGTATACTTTACAATTTCTGTAACTCTCTCATCATCTTCCAATGCTTCTTTATCATTAATGGCCTGAACTTTCTTATCGCCATTATCATCCTTCTTTTTGATTGTGTTAATGTAATCAACCCTAAATGGCAAAACATTTCCGTCATTAATTGCATCAACAATAGTATAAGAATGAAGCTGGTCACCAAAAGCCTGATAAGTAGTTTTTAGATTTGATATTTTTGTAGCCCCTGCATTTTCTGTAAATATTGGTGTTCCAGTAAATCCAAAAATATGGTAATTCTTAAACTTCTTTACAATATCCAGATGCATCTGACCAAACTGACTTCTATGACATTCATCAAAAATCATTACAATGTGCTTATTATAAATGTCATGCGCTTTATTTCGTTTTAGGAATACTGCAAGCTTTTGAATTGTTGTAACAATAATTTTGTAGTGATGATAGTTACCTTTCTCATCTTTATCTTCAAGCTGTCTTTGTAAAATATTTGTATTCTTGTTTCCGTTCGCAGCACCTTTTTCAAACTTGTCATATTCCTTCATTGTCTGGTAGTCTAAGTCTGTACGGTCTACAACAAATATAACTTTTTCAATTCCTTCAATATTGCAAGCAAGCTGTGCAGTTTTAAAAGATGTAAGAGTTTTACCGCTTCCAGTTGTATGCCATACATAACCGCCAGCTTTTACAGTTCCAGTCTGTTTATAGTTTGTAGAAACAACAATTCTATTTAATATATTTTCAGTTGCCGTAATTTGATACGGTCTCATAACTAAAAGCTCTTCTTCTGCTGTAAAAACACAATAACGAGTTAATATATTTAAGATTGTATGTTTTGCAAAAAAAGTTTTAGTAAAATCTACAAGGTCATTAATAATCTTGTTTTTACTGTCTGCCCAAAAAGAAGTAAACTCATAACTATTACTAGATTTTCTTCCCTTTGTTCTTCCTTTTTTTGCAATCTCATCACAATGCTTCCATCTGGTTGTATTAGAATAATACTTGGAGTTTGTTCCATTAGAAATTACAAATAATTGAACATATTGATATAAACCTGTATTAGCCCAAAAACTATCACGCTGGTATCGTTCAATTTGATTAAAGGCTTCTTTTAAGGCTACACCTCGTCTTTTTAATTCTATATGAACTAAAGGCAAACCATTTACTAAAATAGAAACATCGTACCTTGTAGCATGTTTTCCGTCATTTTCTACATACTGATTAATGACTTGTAAATAGTTGTTATGAATATTTGATTTATCAATAAGTTTAATATTCTGACTTCTTCCGTCATCCTTTTTAAAAGTCTGAATATAGTCTTCCTGAATCTTACGAGTTTTTTCTACAATTGCTTCATTATCGTTTGCAATATTATCTTTAAAAAATCGTTCCCATTCAGTAGGTGTAAACTTAAAATTATTTAATTTTTCAATCTGACTTTTTAGATTGTTTACAAGAGCCTCTGAGTTATGAATCTGTATATATTCATAACCCTGTTCTGTAAGCATAGTTATAAATGCTTTTTCAAGGGCAGCTTCACTTTGATAAGCGTCACTTCTTTGTCTTTCTTTTATATATTCAGCTACAACAGTACTTTCGTTAGTACTCATTACAAGATTGTATGAAGTCATAGTGATTATTATACCATAAAATTGTCAAAGCGTCATTCAGATTTAAAGCTCAAAAGCTTATCCCTGTAATACTCATACTGCTTTTGTCTTGCTTCAATTTCTGCAGGAAGGCCACCTACACGGTCGGTGAGCGTAGTCGAACCGATATCGTTGCAAAGAAGGCATAAGCGGTCGAGGATTTTTTTTACTATATAGCCACACGGATTCGGAAAATCTACGATTTTCCTGTTTTAAAATTTGTAATACGTTCCCACTTTAATGATGTCTCCCCAAAATTTACCAAAAGACCTAATTGTAAATTAGCTGCATTTAAATAATTTAAAACTTGTGCTTTATGAGGTTTTGAAAGAACACCAACAGATTTTAACTCTATTATTATGTTTCCATAACACACAAAATCAGCAAAATATTCCTTGTTTAACTGTTTTCCCTTGTACATGACTTTTAATAACTTTTCACGCTCATAAGGAATATTCTGTATTTTAAATTCTTCTTCTAATGCTTCCTGATATATCGGTTCTAGGAAACCATTTCCCAATTCATTATGTACTTCCATACAAGCATTGATTATCTTTTTTGTTTCATCTTCATGAATTAACATTAGCACTCCTATTTTTTTATTGCCACACGGATTCGAAAAATCTACGATTTTTCTTTTTTTGAATGGAGATTCCGTAGGAATCTCGAATCCGTGTGGCATCATTTTCTAGCGAATGTCAACAATAAATCCCTGTAATACTCATACTGCTTTTGCCTAGCTTCAATTTCTGCAGGAAGCCCCGAAGAAATATCGTTGCAAAGGCTGTCAAAACGGTCGAGGATTTTTACAATCCTTTCCTGTTCTTCAATCGGCGGTAGTGGAATCGTAATTTCACTAATCGCAGGTACACTTGAATGAACAACCTTACTCTTTACCTTGCCTTTACCTTTTTGCTTTTGTGCATCTGTTGTTGATAAAACATAAGACAAAAATTTTGGATTCTGTTTATGCTTCATTACAACAATGTCACCTCCAGCAAGGCACTTTTCATTTCCCATATAAGCCGTAGACTTTGCAATATCTTCTACGCTTTCTCCTGTTATTGCAAAAAGTATATCGCCATGTTCAAAATACTTTTTACTTTGTATGTCTTCCAAATGCGTATGGGAAACACATTTATCAAACCATATTCCATACGTTGTGTATATTTCACCATAACGAACGCAGGAAATTCCATCTTCCGTTATCTGGTCTCTCGTAATTCCTGAACCTCTGTACATATCTGTTGCTATCTCTCCCAATCTCACAACCGCAAACCCGAAAACATACTGAAGCAGTTTTATTTCATCTGTTCTGTTCTGTTCTGTTCTGTTCTGTTCTGTTCTGTTCTGTTCTGACAAGATTGTGTTTCCGCTACTTGCGAATGTCAAGAGCAAATCACGGTAATATTCATATTGTTTTTTCCGCGCTTGAATCTCCGCAGGTAGACCGATTTTAAGGTCGGTGCAGATTGCATCGAAGTTGTCGAGGACGTTGACAATACGTTGCTGGATGGAGAGAGGAGGAAGAGGAATTTCAGCATTTGCAATGTTATCATTATAAAGTCTAGCAATTGTTCCACCTGTTGCTATTTTCCAAGGCGACATTTGATAACAATAAAAAAGCCATTTATTTAAAGCCTTACTCTCATCATTATCAATCCAGACAATATTCGAATCCTGATAATAAGCAGGTTCACCATCATAAATCACAGCACGACCAATTGTACCTGCAGCGGAAATTAAAACATCTCCTTTTTTGGGAAAAGAATATTTTGCTTTATACTCTTCAAACAATTCTTTTGAAATAAAAGCATCTGCTTGCTTCCCAAAAGTTCCAATCTTATAGAAAGGAATATCACCAGTTGGATCTGTCTGATTTTTCATAATCCGCTTACACATACATACTTTACCAATTTCTCCGAGTTTTTTATGTTGCCACACGGATTCGGAAAATCTACGATTTTCCATTTCTTGTGTTTTTGGATTTTGCGTAGCAAAATCGAATCCGTGTGGCATTCTTTTTTCTCCATTTCCGAACGGTGGTGTCAACAGCGCGTCGCGGTAGTACTCGTACTGCTTGCGGCGCGCTGTAAGCTCCGCTGTAAGCTCCGCTGTAAGCTCCGCTGTAAGCGAGGTAAATGTGTCGAGTATGCGCACGATTTCTTCCTGCACGGGAAGCGGTGGAACGGGGATAGCGACTTTTCGCATTTTTTCTTTTGAAACATTGAAGCGAGTCACACCGCTTGCCGTTTTTACAATCTGCTTTCGCAATGTATCAGAACGGAACAGATACTTCGTGAATTCTGGATTAAACAAGTCTTTGTCATTGAAGCGATAACAAATGCAAAAGCTGTTGAGATAGAGTTTCTCATCTGTTTTATTAGCAAGAACAGATGAAATTCCGCATTCATCTGGAGTTTCAGAAGAACCTGTAAAAATCACATCACCATATTCAAGCGTTCTTTGATTTTCGTTTTCGCTGATTTTCACTCTTTCGGGTACATCAAGGTTCAATTTGAGATTTTTATAGACATTCATATATGTAATGAATTTTGCATTGCCATCTACAAAATCACTTTTACTTTTGCCTGTAATTCCACCATAGAATTCACCAAGTTCCCCCAGTGTCTTATATTCCACACCGTTTGGGCAAAGTTCTTTTAAAAGTTCATCTAACTTGCTCATTTTTCTGCTCCGTCTTTTGCTTCGGATAATATAGGCAGATTTAATGCAGATAATTCGAGGCTTGAAATTGTTGTAAGCTGTTTTATTGCGGTTTCTCTCAAAAGAACAAGTCTTTTTGCTTGCTCCATTCCCTGCGAAATAAGAATTGCATTATAACTTTCAAGATTTGCAAGGACTAGAAGGTGACTTATGCTCGCATAATCGCGTATGTTGCCTTTTTTCTTTGGATTCTCGTTTCTCCATTCTTTTGCAGTTTTTCCAAAAAGTGCAACGTTCAATAAGTCTGCTTCGTCTGCATAAACGAAAGATTTTTGCTGTAGCGTAAGCTCATTTGGTAAAAGATTTTCTTTTATTGCGTCGGTATGAATACGATAATTCAATTTTGAAAGTTCGCGGTTAAGATTCCAGTTTAAAGAAAGACGACTGTTTTCATCGGATTTAAGTCGTCTGTAATCTTTCATAATATACAACTGAAATTCAGGTGAGAGCCAAGTTGCAAAAGACATTGCTATATCACTATGAGCAAAAGTTCCACCGCCATAACGACCAGATTTAGAAACAATACCGATAGCATTCATTTGTTCTATCCATTTTGTAGGAGTCATTACAAAACGGTTTGCTCCAGCTTCATTTTTAACCGTGTCGAATTGCACACGGTTAAAATCAGGATTATGTAAAGTTTCCCACACACCAAGGAATTCAATTGTATTGCGATTTCTCATCCAGTTTTGAATAACAAAGCGAGGATCATCTTCATTTCGATATTTGGCAATATCTGTTAAAGAAATATATTCATTTTCAAAGTCAGTCGTATAAATTCCAATTTCAATGCCTTGTGCATGTATTGTTTCTTTTACTGTTTTCATTTAGTTTTCTCCTTAAAATTGGGAACACAGTGCGTTCCCAATCTATCCCAAAAGTGTGACAAGCCGTCGCAGTTTTTTATTATCCCTCAATCTCAGAAATGATTTTATCGATTTCTGCACGGAGTTTGTTTTCTTTTTCTACAATCTCTGCAATCT
>FLNY01004444.1_pt1 | contig 11923 bp, 8 predicted proteins | sample 1140381 | NCBI WGS metagenome assembly FLNY01 (sample SAMEA3878172, study PRJEB12797) | bioreactor metagenome | biome: Moose rumen | place: Sweden | collected 2011-10
GCACATAAAGAGGATAAATCAGCATCTGTCTGCTATTACACTTGTATTGTATGGCGTTTTTTTGAGGAAATCATCAAAAACACAAATCACCTGCGGATTTTAGGTAAAACAAAAATAAAAAACAATGAAAAAGATTATTTTTATTATCATCTGTATGCTTTGTGCCACGAATGTGTTTGCATTCAAAAAAGACAGTCTTTTTGTCAATGTCAACGGCCAAAACAGAAACGTGATTGTGTTCAAGCCAAAGAAAGTGAAAAAGAACTATCCGCTTATGATAGTCACCCATGGGATGAACCAGAACCCTGAATATCAGTACGGACAGGACAAGATGTTCGAGATGGTCGATACTGCCAAATTCATCGTTGCTTATCTCAGAAGCGATGGAAACACTTGGGACACTCGAGGCGACAAAGACAAAAACTTTGTGCTCAAAACCATCGACTTTATGGCTGATAAATACAAGATAGACACCGACCGGGTCTATTGGACCGGCTTTTCCATGGGATCCATGCTGATGTATCACTGCATGGGGGAGATGCAGGAGAAAATCGCCGTGTTTGCTCCTACCAGCGGCATTCAGTTTATGGAGCAGCCATGGAATAATTGCTCGCGCCAGGTCAACCTTATCCAGTGCCATGCCTATGCCGACGATGTCTTTGGCTTTGAGCGTTACCGCATACACGATTATGTGGAGCACATGGCGAAGATGAACGACGCCACCACCTATATCAAACTTCCCGACTATTCTCCTTTCAATGGCTTGAAGGGCGACAAGGAGGTGTGGACGAATGTCAATACCGGAAGCGTGGTGGAACTCTTTGCCTATCATAATGGAGGACACTATCCGAGAGTGGAGAACAGCGTGGAAATATGGAACTTCTGTAAGCGCTTCTCACTGAACGACACCCGTAAGGCAGGTGAGGTGAAGAAAGTGGTGCTCAAAACCGGTGAGATGCAGCAGCCGCAGACTTTCGACCCTGATTTCCATATCTACCTCTGTTTCGGACAGTCCAACATGGAGGGAAATGCGCCGATTGAGATTGAGGACTGTGAGAATGTGGATCCGCGCTTCAGGATGATGGCGGCGGTGGATATGAGCCAGGATAACAGGTCAAAAGGCAATTGGTATGTGGCTTACCCTCCTTTGTGCAGAGGCAATAACGGTCTCACGCCTGCAGACTATTTCGGACGTACTTTAGTTGAGAAACTTCCTCAAAACATCAAAGTGGGCGTCATCAACGTGGCTGTGGGAGGATGTAGTATCAACCTCTTCGATGAGGACAAATGTGCTGATTATATAGCGGATGCCGCCGGATGGCTCCAGGGGTTCTGCCGTCAGTACGACAACAACCCGTTCCGCAGGCTAGTGGAATGTGGAAAAGAGGCGCAGAAGGTTGGTGTCATCAAAGGAATTCTCATCCATCAGGGATGCACCGACAACACGCAGCCTGACTGGCCCGACAGAGTGAATCTCGTCTATACCCGTCTGCTGAAAGAACTAGGACTGAATGCGGAGGATGTCCCATTGCTTATCGGTGAGCTCATGCACAAGGAGCAGGGTGGGGTGTGTCATGCCCACAACGAGGTGATAGCACGTACGCCTCAGGTTATACCTACAGCCCATGTCGTCTCTTCTGCCGGATGCCCGGGAGCGCCCGACGGACTCCACTTCACAGCCGAAGGCTACCGAATGCTCGGACGAAACTATGCCAATGTCATGCTACAACTCCTGAAGAAATGAAATTTGAAAGTCTGAGTGAACAGTGCGTCCTCCTTTAAACAATGAGATACTCTTTGCAATTCTTAACAAAAAATTAATTTCCTTATGAGACTTAATTATTATTTGTTTGTGGCTGTTCTTTTATGCTGCCCAGTGTGTTTACAAGCTCAGAATGAGACTGTCCGTCATGAAATATCAGTTGGCGGTGGATACTATTCTAATTCCGAACTCCTTGACCTTTATACCGAATTGGGAACAATGGGGTTTACAGGTGGATATGCTTCTTATGAAAATGAGAAATTTCGTAATCCCCTTTCGATTGAATATTATTATCATGTCAGTCCGCTTATAGGAGTTGGTGCTATTGCTGTCTATACCCATAGTAAGAAGGATATTGTCTATGGGGGAGACATTGAAGGCCGCACAAAATCAAATTACTTCACCCTGATGCCGGCCGTCAAGATAAATTGGTTACGCAAAAATGCGTGGGGACTCTATTCTAAAGTGGGACTTGGTGCCAGCTACCGTAATGAAAAGATGACGTCATACGATAAAAGTGTAAGTAGTAAAACTGAGAATGATGTGATTTTCAACTTCCAGGCGACTGCCATCGGCGTTGAGGCGGGATCGGAGAACTATCGTGGCTTTATGGAGCTTGGCATAGGTGAACAAGGAGTTGTCAATGCTGGAGTGAGACTTAGATTCTAATTTCCGGACTACCTTTTATTTTAAAATAATTCAATCATGCAACCAATCAGAACTAAAAGGGCACCAGGTGCCATCGGGCCATACAGCCAGGCCATCAAAGTGGGTAACTTCGTCTATACTTCAGGCCAATTACCAATCGATCCCGAGACGGGAGCTTTCCCGAATGGTGGCATCAAGGAGCAGACACGTCAGTCGTTGCTCAACGTGAAAGCCATTCTCGAAGAAGCAGAACTGACTATGGCTCAAGTTTTGAAAACCACAGTTTTTCTTGCCGACATGAACGACTTTGCCGATATGAACGCAGTATATGCCGACTTCTTCAGCGAGCCTTTCCCTGCACGCTCTGCCGTGGCAGTAAAGACTCTTCCGAAAGGGGCACTCGTTGAAATCGAAGTTGTGGCGGCTGCCGATTAAGAAAGAACTGCCATCTCAAAAAAAACGCTAAGAACTCCTTGTCCTTAGCGTTTTTTTATTAAAAAATCAAATATAAACAGCCACAAATACACCTCGAGCCCGGCAGGTGATGCTGGCTGGCATGGCATATGTTTTCTGTATTTCCCATTCTCCGTCTGCGTCATCCAGAAAGAGAGTTACATCCTTTTTGTTTTTAATGAACTGTTTCAGATTCAGAGTAATGGTTTTTTCCTCGTCAGTGCCATTGATGCCCGCCACGTACCATCGTGTACCTTTCTTTCGTGCGATGACTGCATATTCGCCGGGATATCCACCTACAAAGCGGGTGTCGTCCCATGCGGCTTGGAGTTCTCCCAAAAAGTCCTGCACGGCTTGGGGCTGCGCATAAAAACTCTCCGGTCTGTCGGCCAGATGTTGAAGTTCCGACCTGTATTATTTCCTTTTTCATTATTTTTAATTCCTCATTCCTCATCCCTAATTATTCTTATACACCCTCACCCAGTCAATCTCATAACGCATCGGGAAGGCATCGGCTATCGGCTCGCCTCCGTTCTGACCGCCTAGTGCTAAATTCAGCAGGATATAATGAGGTTGATGGAACGGATTACGGTGCTCACCGATACTTCCGTTGATGGTTTTCGATAAATCCACTTCATTCAGCAGCTCATCATCAAGATACAGACGGATAAAATCCTCATCCCAGTCCATACGCCAGATATGGAACTCCTCACCCCAGAAAGGACTTTTCTCCAGAAAGTGGGTGTAGGGGATACGTTTTGTGTTCCAGACCGCCTGATAACGACGTTCACCGCCCCATGCGGCATTGGCGAGAATCGTCGGCTGACCGTTCACCTCATAGTATTCCATCACGTCGCACTCACCGTTATTTGGCCATCCCATCGTAGTGCCGAGCGTCCAGATCGCAGGCCACGAACCACGTACAGCCGGTATGCGGGCACGAACCTCCAGACGGCCGTATTGGAAGTCGAACTTACCACGTGTGTTGATGCTGGCTGACGAGTAGCGGGCATAAGGTCGGTTGTGCTTCCAGTCGCGGCTGCCTTCTTCATAACGGGGATTCGGAATAGAGTCCAGACGGCCTTCCAGCATCAGAATTCCGTCGAGTTTGTAGGCATTCTGAGGCTGATACCACTGGTATTCCTCGTTACGGACAAACCCACGCTCGAAATTCCATTTGCTTTCGTCAACTGCTCCGTTGCCGTCGAATTCATCACTCCAAATCAGCTTCCATCCGTCGTCAGAGGCTGTTGATGATTTGTCTCCGATACTCTCTAATTTTTTTTCATGTTCACCGGCATTCATTGTCATAGCTGTAAAAGCTAACAGGGTAATAAAAAACAATTTTTTCATAAATAATCAGGTGTGTAATATGATAATTTTTTGCATTTACAAAGTTAATTCAATTACGTCACATTCCATCATTTAATCGCCCTTTTTTTAGTTTTAAATCCCTATTATCCGCTATCCATGCTATATAACAGCTATTTCCCCAGTATCACGTCCACCAGTGCCGTTACGTCTGCGATGGTGATTCCGCCGTCAGTGTTTACGTCAGCTGCCTTGTGGTCATACAGGTAAGGCACTGAATTATCTTTCCCGAGAATGATATCAACCAGTGCCGTTACGTCTGCAATCGTGATGTTACCGTCTTTATTCACATCACCAATCACATACGACGGACCCAGATACGTCAGCCTGAAATTGTCGAATAACGTCCAGTCGTTCGTCACTGCCTCTGTCTTTCTCACGCCTACTCGCAGCTGGCCGCCATCCACAATGAAGCGGAGCGGTCCCACACCATACAACCCGTTGTGAATATAATAAGAGGCGTCTGTCTGACTGTTAGGAATATAGCCGTATGTGCTCTGATTCACACCCTTCGTGCCGCACTTGCCTGCCTCGGAAAAGATGGAAGGCAAAGCGGTCTGCACATCATTTCCATATAAAAAGGCGTTCAAGGCTTCATTGCCGCTCGCGCGTAATGCGGCGGCAGCGTCGTAGCCGCCGTCACGGTAATATCCCTGAATCGTCACTTCATAGATGCCGTCAGGGGCATCCTCCACTTCCTGATACACGTCAAATGTTGTATTGAATTTCTCACCGTTCATGTCACCCCAGTCACTGCCGGCATAGCCGCTTCTTGCCGGACTGCCGTTCCAGTAGTTGATGCGGGTGTCGTTACGGCCAAAGTTATGACCTGGCAACAGGAAGGTGGCATCTACAGGATTCTCCTCTGTCGCTCCTTCAAGCATATCCAGCAGGTCAAAACGGGTGAGCAGCAGCCATTTGGCATAGGAGGAACTGCTGCTTGTGGTGGTTGTGATGGCTGTGTTGGCGTTACTTGGGCAGCTCAGAAAATTAGCGCCGTTAGCTATGGTGTAGGCTTGATGTCCGTCAATAGTTCCCGCCTCGGCAAAAGTCCAGTCGAACGGTGAGCCGTCGCAATAGAGGTTGCTGCCAAGATAATGGGCTGTGCCTCCGTTGGAGATGTTGCTATCGAGTTGATAGCCGCCATTGCCGAGCGCCACCACAAAGTCTAGCCCGGTGTCGGAGGAGATAGCTTGGGTGTCCCAACAGTTGCCGGCGCTGATAAACAGCTTAGTCTGAGGATTATACAGATAATAACTTCCAGGCGGAATGCTCACAATACCCATGGTTTCAGCCACGATAATGCGTGGAACCAGCCGGATACCCAGTTTGTCGGCGGAATCGGTGTTACCAGTAGGATTCGTGCGGTTGCCGGCAAGCACATCACCGGCTGCGAAGTTCTTGTCGTTATCCCACAGTCCCACATACATCCCGTGGGCGAGGTTCTTCATAATCCAGTAGTCACCGTCGCTCATATAGGTGAGGTCAAAAGCTGTCTTCGTCGCTTCTGAAGTGTATTCGCTGTTACGGGTGGTGAAATCCCACTTGGCGGGGCTGCAAATCAGGTAATTAGGCTCACCGGCATTTCGGAGAGAATAACCGCCGTAACTGTTCACTTCCAATGTCCAGAGCTGGTAGAGGTCGCTCCCGTAAGTGCTGTTGTGGGTGTTGTAATAGACTCTGTTTTCTGTGCTGCTGCTGCTGTCATATACAGCCCATACTAGGTCGCTGCTTGCTTCTTTTGAGTAGAACTGGATATAATAGTCGCTGAGATTGCTTGGAATGAAATCTGTGTCGTCTATAACGCTGGTGGACCATAGCAGCACAGCGCTGTCCTTGCCGTCAAAACGGTTGACCACACGCCACTGATAGTTGGAGGCATTGGCAAGACTGCAGCTGTAAGTGTAGTTCTGGTCGCTACTGGAGGTCTTGTCTTTAGGAATGACCGTGCCTATCGTTGTCCAGCTGCTCGAATTCGGCAACTTATACTGAATCCGGATCTCATCCAAAATATCACCGTTCTTGTCTTTCCAGCTCAAATTCACATTCTCACCCTGAATGGTACAGCTGAAGTTATAAGGCTTCTGGATAGTTACCGTTGGTACGTATTCATAGCTCTTGTCATAACCAAGCCCACCGTCGCTGGCAGCATAGATCTTACCTAAGTCGGTCAGGGCGCCGTTCTCATAAATATGGGCTTTCGATTCGTTGTTCCAATAGAAATAACGCTCCACATAGGCAGTGTTGTTCAGTGTCGTCAGAATATCGCTGGTGTTGCTCTGTATCTGGCTTTCGGTCACCCCGCTGGCGAAGGCGCCGTTGCTGTTCCATGAGGCTCCCCATATCCATTCGCTGATTAAAAGCGGACGTTTGTAGGCGTTGTAATAGCTCGACAAATCACTGAAACTGGCCCAATAGCAATGGATGTCATACACGTCGCAGCGCCAGCCGCGGGCGTCGATGGCTGCGAAAAACTCCTTAAACCAGGCGGCGTTATTGCTGCCGTCGTAGGTGGAAGGGGAGCATAGGCGCATACCCGTACGCATCGCGTTCTCCCAGTAACCGAGCACTTCACTCACGCTTGCGGGGGTGTCGTCTGAGGAGTTGGCGGGTTCGTTGTCGGTCTTCATCGTACAAGAATATTCGGTGTTGCCACAGTCTGCCACTCCTGGCCAGTCCTTGTGAATCTTATGAGGCAGCCACTCCACGTCGGGATTCATGTTGCCACCTATATTATATGTGTAACATCCCTGAACATTCAGGGCATTGCAGGTGGTAGCATCGGTGTTGTTGGCAATGCCGGTCTTGCCGAAGTTCAGCCATTTGAAAAGACGGTAGCTGGATGCCTTGCCGGAAAGAACCGTAGGCAGGTCCATCTCCAGGTCTTCTTTGTCGGCCACAAAACAGCGGCTGTAGCCATAACCACTGGCGCCTGTGGCAAACGTCACCATATAGCCGCGTTTGAGCTTGAAACTGCGGATATTGTTGGGCAACTGGCCGCTTGTGAGCGTCCTCATATAGCCGCCGTCGCTGCCAGTGGTATAATTGGAGCAAGCCGTTCCGCTATAGTTTGTACCGCTAAAGCACGTGAGAGGCTGAAAGTCACTGGCATAAGGCAAGATAATTGCCCCTTTATTATACATCCTCACCTGACAGTTCACACCATCGCTCGCGCTCACACCGTTGATCCTCACATATTTCAGCCAAGTGGAAATCACCACCGACGGCTTCACAGCCTGAAAGATAATCACGGAGTGCTCCATGGCCTCGCTCGGAATATTCAGTCCGCCGTTGTCGCTGAATATGTTCGTGCTCAATGTCAACACATAATCCGTGTTGGCACTGACATTCAAGTTGGATGTAATACGTGATGACCGTGTCGTCACCGTATTGCTGGCGCTCAAACTAGCAGCCAACAGCAATCCTGCGATTAATAATTGTAGCTTCATATTCAGATTCATTTCTCATTTATCTTTTCCCGTTTCTGAACTTCAGTTCGGCCTCTTCCTAGACAGGTTCTCCTCCAGTGCTCTCAAATCCTCCTCAGTCGTGGCCCAGCTGCAAACAAAACGGCAGAGCGTATGGCTCTCATCTATCACCTCCCACGTCTCAAAGGCAAGGTGTTCACGCAGTTCCTTCATCTTGCCGTTCTCAAGCGCCACGAATTGCTGGTTCGTGGGAGAGGGGAGTAGCTCATAGCCTTTCTTCTCGAATATATCTCTCAGACGATGAGCCATATCGATGGCATAATCGCCGATACGGAAATACAGACCATCTGTGAACAGTGCATCAAACTGAACACCCACAACGCGGCTTTTGGCTAGCAAAGCGCCGTGAGTCTTCGTGTGGCTGAAAAAACCTTCAGGCACGTTTCCCCTTGGAAACACCACGGCCTCACCGCAAAGGGCTCCCACTTTTGTTCCGCCGATATAGAAAGCGTCACAGTGATGAGCGAGCCAAGGCAGTGAAATCTCACATTCACGAGCGGCTAGTCCGTAACCCAGACGGGCTCCGTCAACAAACAGCTGGAGCTTGTATTTCTCACAGATATCATGAATCTCTGTCAGCGCCTGCTGACTGTACAGAGTGCCAAGTTCAGAAGGGAACGTAATATAGACGGCGCCGGGAACTACCATGTGCTCCCATGTGGGGTCCGCATAGAAACGTTCCAGCCACGACTTCAGTTCCGATGCTTCCATCAGTCCGTTATGAGAGGGCAAGGTCAGAATCTTATGACCGCTCGCTTCCACAGCTCCCGATTCATGGGCGTTGATGTGGCCACTCTCCACGGCCAACACTCCCTGATAAGGGCGAAGCAGTGCGTCCAGCACGGTAGCATTGGCCTGAGTGCCGCCGGCTAGGAAGTAAATGCCGGCATCAGGACATTCCGCAGCCTTGCGGATCTTCCTTCGGGCCGACTCGCTCCATTCGTCATAGCCATACGACTGGCTCTTCTCTCCGTTTGTCTCTATCAGATGCTCCAACACTTCAGGATGCGCACCATTATTATAATCACTCTCAAAAGAAACTTTCTGCATCTTTAAAACCTTTATTATTTATATTTTCCGCGTATTTTCCGCACATTTTCTTTCCGTTAATAAATCAAATCTCAAAATTAGTGTTTTTTTGATGAACTGCGAAATAATCAGCCACATTTTTGGCTCTTTTCATCTCCCATAGCCCTATGGACTTGAATTTTACGAAAAATAATCGTACCTTTGCCGACAAATCAAAAAGCTCATGGCTAACCCCGTTCCATATCTCGAAATCATGTCACTCACCAAACGGATTGGTGAGCGTGTGCTCTTTCATGACATCTCTTTCACCATCAACGAGCGACAACATGTGGGACTGATTGCCAAGAACGGAACTGGTAAGACCACGCTACTTAACATCATTGCAGGGCGCGACGGCTACGACGATGGAGATATCATCATGCGAAACGACCTCAAAGTGGGATATCTCGAGCAGACTCCTTCCTTCCCGCCACAGATGACCATCCGTCAGCTTTGTCTCGGACACGAGGATGACTTGCGTACAAAACAGCTGCTCACAAAGCTGAAAATGACGGACTACGACATGCCTTTTGCCCTGATGTCGGGAGGTATGATCAAGCGGGTGGCACTGGCACTCGTACTCGAGAAAGACCCCGACCTCATCATACTCGACGAGCCTACCAACCACCTCGACCTCGAGATGATTGAGTGGCTGGAGAAATATCTCTCCAACACCACCAAGAGCATCCTCATGGTCACCCACGACCGATATTTCCTCGACCGTATCTGCAACTCCATCATTGAGATGGACAACTCCACCATCTATACCTATGAGGGTAACTATTCCTTCTACCTGAAGAAACGGCAGGAGCGCATCGACAACCTCACTGAGGAAATCACCCGGGCCAACAACCTCTACCGCACCGAGCTGGAGTGGATGCGGCGGATGCCGCAGGCTCGCGGACATAAGGCAAAATACCGCGAGGATGCCTTCTATGAGTTGGAGAAAATCGCCAGGCAGCGTATCATCAACCAGCAGGTAGAACTGCAGACAAGCGCCAGCTACATCGGATCGAAAATTTTCGAAGCATACGATCTTTGCAAAGCTTTCGGCGACAAGGTAATACTCAAGGACTTCAATTATATCTTCTCCAGATACGAGAAGATGGGAATCGTTGGCAACAACGGAGCGGGAAAAACCACGTTCATCCGACTCCTGCTCGGTGAATTGCCGCTCGACAGCGGAAAACTCTCCATCGGAAAGACCGTCCGATTCGGCTACTACTCACAGGAGGGCATCTCATTCAAGGAAAACCAGCGGGTCATCGACGCTGTCCGTGACATAGCAGAATATATCGACCTGGGAAACGGGCAACGGCTCTCGGCTTCACAGTTTCTGCAGAATTTCCTGTTCTCACCGAAAGATCAGTATAATTATATTGCCAAGCTCAGCGGTGGTGAGCGACGACGCCTCTATCTGTGCACGGTCCTGATGCAGTCGCCTAACTTCCTCATTCTCGACGAGCCTACCAACGACCTCGACATCCTCACGCTCCAAATCCTGGAGGAATATCTCCGCAGCTTCAAAGGCTGTGTCATCATTGTCAGTCACGACCGCTACTTCATGGACAAAGTGGTGGACCACTTGCTCGTGTTCAAAGGTAATGGACAGGTGAAGGACTTTCCTGGTAACTACACGCAGTACCGTCTGTGGAAACAAGAGCAGGACGAGGTGGCAAAAGCGATGGCAACCGCACAGGATAAATCCAAACAGAATGCCTATAAGGCTGAGAATCAGGGTAACCGCATGCGTAAGCTCTCATTCAAAGAGAAAAAAGAATTCGAACAACTCGATGCCGATATCGCCGCTCTTGAGAAGGAAAAGGCTGACATCGGGCAGTCCCTGAGTGGCGCCACCCTCCAGCCCGACCAGATTGTGCAACTCTCAAAACGACTAAATGAAATCAACCAACTCCTCGATGAAAAAACCGACCGATGGCTCGAACTCTCCGAATTCCTCTGATATATACAAAAAAAATAAATCAGGAATTGTAAGAATTACAGAAAAAGAAAAAATTCTCAAATTCCCGAAATTCTTGATAAAAATAAAATAAAGTTCAAAGTTCCAATCTCAAAGTTCAAAGTATTTATGATCATAAAGTCCGCAAAATTCATTTCAAGTAGCCCACGGGCCGACATGTGTCCGAAAACTAAAAATCCTGAATATGCTTTCATCGGACGCTCCAACGTCGGTAAGTCCTCCCTCATCAATATGCTCACACGCCATGGCAAACTGGCGATGACATCGTCAACACCGGGGAAGACCATGCTCGTCAACCATTTCCTCATAAACGATGAGTGGTTCATTGTCGACCTCCCTGGCTATGGCTATGCGCAGCGTGGCAAGCGGGAGATGGAGAAACTCAAGAACCTCATCACCCACTATGTGCTCGACCGTGAGCAGCTCACATGTCTCTTCCTCCTCATCGACATCCGACATGAGCCGCAGAAGAAAGACCTGGAATTCATTCAGTTCCTCGGCGAGAACGGTGTTCCATTCGCCATCGTATTCACGAAAGCAGACAAAATATCCAAGCAGAAAATCCAGGCGCAGGCGAACGCTTACCTTAATCACCTCAAAGCTCAGTGGGAGGAACTACCGCCATATTTCGTCACCTCAGCCACCACAGCACTCGGACGCGACGACATCCTCAACTACATTGATGAAATCAACGCCTCCCTCCAAGCTCCCGATTCACAGCAAACTTAACACCCTTCCACCCCTCATAAAAAGGCTGAGCAACCCGCTCAGCCTTTTTCTTCTCTTCCTGTTTCCCGTAAGCCGACCTTCCAGCTCGGCCCTAAACCCTATTAAACTATTAAACTACACAAGTTTCGCATGTTAAAATTTCAGTTTATGAACACAGATTTCACTGATGAGATGGACTTTTATCAGAATTGTTGAGCTCATAGTTATTCGCTCGATTACACAGATTCTGCCCTCCGGTGTATATCAGCGAGGAGGGAATCCGTGAAATCGGAATCGTTCCTGTAACGATTTCAAAATTATCCAAACAACTGATAATCTGAGCAATCTGTGTAAAGGAAAAGAATACAAAATATCAATCATAACTTCAGAAACTTGAATTAAACTACTAAACTACTAAACTATTAAACTACTAAACTCTACACT
>FLNY01000783.1_pt1 | contig 11917 bp, 10 predicted proteins | sample 1140381 | NCBI WGS metagenome assembly FLNY01 (sample SAMEA3878172, study PRJEB12797) | bioreactor metagenome | biome: Moose rumen | place: Sweden | collected 2011-10
CGCCGCCAGACGATCCGCCACCGGAATATCCGCCGCCCGAGGAGCGTGAGCTGCTGCCGCCGGAGTAGCTGCCGCTGCTGGAGCGGCTGCTGCCGGAATAGCTTCCGGAAGAACGGGAACTACTGGATGACGACCGGGAAGACGACCCGGAAGAAGAACGGACACTGCTGCCGCTTGAACGGTAGGTTGAGCCGGAACTGTTACGGGTGCTGCCGGAGGAGCGAACGCTGCTGCCCGAAGTGGAACGGGAGCTGCTGCCGGATGAACGCACGCTGCTGCCAGAAGTGGAACGGGAACTGCTGCTTGAGGAGCGCACGCTGCTGCTAGAAGAAGAGCGTGAACTGCTGCCGGAAGAAGAACGTACCGTGGATGCCGCCCTTGAAACGGAAGTGGCCCTTGTTGCAGACCCGCTGCGGGCATATCCGTTCACGCGGGAAACAGCGCTGCTTCTGGACGCGCCGCCTGTTGCCGCAACGCGGCCTTCACGATGGCCGAGGGCCGCTGCGCGGCTGGGCCTGTGGACCATGGGGCCGTCCATGTGCATATGATGGTGGAACCCCGGACCCCATCCGTAGTAGCGGGGACCCCAATACCATGAATCATAATACCAGGAATCGTAATACCAGGGATCCCATGCCCATGAACTGTAATACCAGGGACTATACCATGACCTGTAGTACCAGGGGCTGTGATACCAGCCGTAATAGTGCCTGTAGGGCCTCCAGTACCATGAACTATAGTACCAGGGAGAGTACCAGGGAGAATAGTAACCACCCCAGGACCAGCTGAAGTCCCAGTAGTCGTTATCCCAAACCGTTATTATGTCGCTTGTGGAAAAGCGAATTTTCTTGCCTGAGGGTACGACGAGAGTGTCCCCTGCGCTGAGGATATACGCCTCCGATGCAGTAGATTCGGCCAGAAGATTGTCCAGTTCTGCGTCAGAGGGGGTATCCGCTACTTGCACGGCAGCGGGACGGGAGTAGATGCCGTCGTCATACACCTGGGTGGATGCGAGACGGCCCGTGGTAGAGCATGAAAGGGCGGCAAAGGCCGCCAGGGCAAATGCCACAAGTCTTGTTTTCATAATCTTTACCTCCTGTTATCCTAAAAAGTAAAACCTAATATCCAATAAAAATAAGTATCTTTGTGCCGGAAAACGGACTTAGAAAGGGGTATTGCAATTTCCATACCTAACTTTCGCTCCGCAATTATACGCACAAAATAGATAATAAGCAAATAGAAATTATGGCAAAAGAAGTCACAGACCGCAAAGAAAACTATTCCCAGTGGTATAACGATTTGGTAGTGAAGGCAGACCTTGCAGAACAGAGTGCCGTGCGCGGCTGCATGGTAATCAAGCCCTATGGTTATGCAATATGGGAAAAGATGCAGAGTATCCTGGACTCGATGTTCAAGGAAACCGGCGTCAAGAACGCCTATTTCCCGCTCTTCATACCCAAGTCGTTCTTTTCACGCGAGGCCGAACATGTGGCAGGTTTTGCCAAGGAATGTGCAGTTGTCACACATCACAGGCTCATGAACGACCCCGGTGGCAACGGTATAATAGTGGACCCTTCGGCAAAGCTTGAAGAGGAACTGATTGTGCGCCCTACGTCGGAAACCATAATCTGGAACACCTATAAGAACTGGGTTCACAGCTGGAGGGATCTCCCCATCCTGTGCAACCAGTGGTGCAATGTGGTGCGCTGGGAAATGCGCACGCGCCTTTTCCTCAGGACTGCCGAATTCCTCTGGCAGGAAGGCCACACCGCACATGCCACGGCGGCGGAGGCCGAGGCCCGCAAGGAGCAGATGGTTAACGTGTATGCAAAATTCGCTCGCGAGGTTATGGCCCTTCCGGTGGTGGTTGGCCACAAGAGTCCGGGAGAACGCTTTGCAGGCGCTCTCGACACAATGACAATCGAAGCTCTCATGCAGGACGGAAAGGCCCTGCAGGCCGGCACATCGCATTTCCTCGGCCAGAATTTCGCCAAGAGCTTCGATGTTACCTTCACCAACAATGAAGGCAAGCAGGATTATGTGTGGGCAACGTCCTGGGGCGTTTCAACCCGCCTTATGGGTGCTCTCATAATGGCCCATGGAGACAACAACGGCCTCGTTCTTCCCCCGGCCCTCGCACCTATACAGGTGGTGATGGTACCCATCTACAAGAGCGAGGAAGAGCATAATGCCGTCCTGGACAAAATGTATGGGCTCAAGAAAGCGCTTCAGGCGAAGGGTCACAGCGTGGAGATTGATGACCGCGACACCCTCCGTCCCGGTTTCAAGTTTGCCGAATGGGAACTCAAGGGAGTTCCGGTACGTCTCGCCATGGGCCCGCGTGATCTCGAGAACGGCACCGTGGAAGTTGCCCGTAGAGATACGCTGGAAAAGATATCAGAACCCATCGAAGGCCTCGATGACAGGATTATCGGCCTCCTTGAAGACATCCAGAAGAATATTTACAACAAGGCGCTTGCGTTCCGCGACGCATCAATCCGCAAGGTGGACACTTGGGAGGATTTCAAGGTTGAGATTGAAAAGGGCGGCTTCCTCCTGTGTCACTGGGACGGCACGGCAGAGACCGAGGCCCGCATCCAGGAAGAGACCAAGGCCACGATACGCTGCATTCCGGTTGACAGCGCAGTGTGCATGGAAGAAGGCAAATGCATATATTCCGGCAATCCCTCTCACCAGAGAGTTCTTTTTGCACGTTCATATTAATACTGTACGCACATGAAAAAGACAATTGCAATATCGGCCCTCATGCTTGCCGGCTTTGCGGCGGCGGCCCAGAATACACAGACGGTGATTAGCGAAGCGGCGGCGGCCCTCTCGCAGGCAGAGGATGTGCCGGTGAAGGTGGAAAAGCCCAAATACTGGGACAATGCCGTCACAACATCCATAAGCTTCGGCCAGACATATCTGAGCCAGTGGGCGGCAGGCGGATACAACAACGTCACAATCAATGCCAATCTGGACGGCAGGGCAAATTATACAAGGGACAAACTGCTTGGCGTAACGCGCCTGCAGATGGACTACGGCTTGCTATATTCGGCCGACAAGCCAATTTTCCAGAAAACGAAGGACCGCATTTACTTTGAATCAAAATGGGGCCTTCAAAGCGGCATCAAGAATCTGGCATATTCTGCCAGTTTCGACTTCAGGACACAGTTTGACAACAACTACGCATACGGCACCCCGAAGGCCGACGGCGAAACCGAGCCCACGAAGGAAGACTGGCTCAACGCCCGCACGCTCAAATCCGGATTCTTCTCTCCCGCTTACGTGAATCTGGGTCTTGGTATCCTGTGGACGCCCGCACCGTGGTTTTCGCTCAATGTGGCGCCCCTCACAGGCGGCCTGGTGGTGGTGAATCAGGAAGCCCTGAGAAAAACCTACGGTATGCAGCTGAGGGAGGAATCGCTGGATGCATCCATCGGCGCAAATTACCGTTCCGTACGCTTCGACCTCGGCGCCCAGATCAAGGCCGATGCATCGTGGGTGATAAATGACGAATTCGCATACACCACGCAGCTTGCCCTCTTCTACAATTACCTCAAACCAAAGGTGGAGCCCCGCGTTACCTGGGACAACAAGATAGTGTGGAAACTGCGCAAGTGGATGGCCCTAACCTTCACTACAAACCTCATTTACGACCCTCTGGTGCTCGTAAGGGATACGGACGGTGACGGAGTTGCAGACGCAAAGGGCGTGCAGTTCCGCCAATATTCAGAGATTGGCTTCACCTATACAATAGCAAACAAAAGATAGTTCCAATGCTCCTTCTCGCAGTAAGCGGAGGCATAGACTCGATGTGCCTTGCAGAAAAGGTTCGCCTCTCCGGCGAGCCTTTCGCGCTTGCACACTGCAACTTCTCGCTGAGGGGAGAAGAGAGTGATGCCGATGAAGCCTTCGTGCGGGCGTGGGCCCGGGAGCGCGGCATAACCTGCCACGTAAGACGCTTTGATACACTTACGTTTGCATCGGCAGAAGGGATTTCTGTGGAGATGGCGGCAAGAAGGCTTCGCTACCGCTGGTTCGGGGAGCTTTGCCGCACCCACGGCTACTCCGGCGTTGCCGTGGCGCACAATGCAAACGACAACGCGGAAACGCTCATTCTCAACCTTCTGCGCGGAACGGGCATAAAAGGCATTACCGGCATGAAGGAATCCGGTTTTATCCCCGATCCTTCGTTCGGCGACATCCCCCTCCTCCGTCCCCTCCTTGGCATGACAAGGGCCGACATCGAGGAGTGGTGCCTGGAAAACGGCGTCTCGTGGCGCGAGGACAGCACCAACGCCATTCCCGATGTGAAGCGCAACAAATTACGCAACCTCGTCTTCCCTGTTTTCAAGGAAATCAATCCCCGTTTTGTCCAGACTCTCAACCGTGATATGGAAAGGTTCGCTTCGGAGTGCTCCGCCATCCTTCCCGTGCACGAAAACGGCACTTTTGGTGCACGGGAAGGCGAAAATGAGGAGGCCGTGCACGAAAACGGCACTTTTGGTGCACGGGGAGAAGAATGGACGGCCGTGGAGGAGCCGTGGGACGGGACCGAGAGCGTCAAACAGAGGGAAGGTGTGCTCATAATGGATGCAGACAAGGCGGGAGAGATCGTGGAGGGCCGATGGGAGCAGGGCGACTGGATAAAACCCCTTGGCGCCCCGGGGAAGAAGAAGATGCAGGACTGGTTCACGGACCATCACATCCCTGCCGATGAGAAGCCGTTCGTGACGCTTTACAAGAGCGCGAAGGACACACACCACGTCCTCGCGGTGGCCGGATACTGCATAGACCACAGCGTCAGGGTGACACCGCACACCACGCGCATCATTCGCATATCCGCGAAAATTTAGCTATATTTGCAGACTTAAACGAAATTGACATGAACCGCAAAGTTTTACTTATGATACTGGATGGTTGGGGCGAAGGCCGCCACGACTATTCAAACGCAATATGGACCCAGGGAACGCCCAATATAGACGCCCTCCGTGCAAAATATCCCTACGGACATCTTCAGGCCTGCGGGGAATATGTTGGCCTGCCGGACGGCCAGATGGGAAACTCCGAGGTGGGCCATATGAATCTTGGCGCCGGCCGCATAGTCTATCAGGACCTCGTAAAGATTAATATCGCTTGCCGTGAGCATAAGCTCCTGGAAAACAAGGAGATAAAGGCGGCATTCGAGTATGTGAAATCTTCCGGGAAGAAACTGCACCTCATGGGCCTCACCTCCCATGGCGGCGTTCACAGTTCCCTTGACCACGTATATGAATTCCTCCGCGTTGCAAAGGAGGAAGGTCTTGAGAAGGTGTACGTACATGCCTTCATGGACGGCCGTGACACAGACCCCCGCAGCGGCCTTGGCTTCGTGAAGGAACTGGAGGAAAAGATGGCCGGGACCACCGGGAAGGTGGCGTCCGTCTGCGGCCGCTTCTATGCTATGGACCGCGACAAGCGCTGGAACAGGGTGAAGGAAGCCTACGACCTCCTGGTGGAAGGCAAGGGTGCGGCTTTTGAATCGGCCCTTGACGGTATCCAGGCCAGCTATGACGCCGACGTTACCGACGAATTCATCAAGCCTATAGTTGTGACCGAAGGCGGAAAGCCCGTTGCAACAATTGAGGAAGGCGACGCCGTCATTTTCTACAACTTCCGAAACGACCGTGCACGTGAACTCACCGCCGCCCTCACCCAGAAAGACATGCCAGAAGAGGGCATGCACACCATTCCCCTCTATTACTGCTGCCTCACCCCCTACGACGCATCCTTCACCGGAGTGCACATCCTCTTTGACAAGGAGCTTGTGCAGGACACCCTCGGGGAAACCGTTTCAAAAGCCGGGAAGCATCAGCTGAGGATTGCCGAGACTGAAAAATATGCCCACGTGACGTTCTTTTTCAACGGCGGCCGCGAGACCGTTTTCGAAAACGAGGACCGCATCCTTGTGAATTCCCCCAAGGTGCCCACTTACGACCTCCTGCCCCAGATGAGCGCACCGGAGGTTGCCGAAAAGCTTATCGGCGAGATAAGGAGCGAAAAACAGGACATGATAATCCTCAACTTCGCAAACGGAGACATGGTGGGTCATACCGGAGTCTATACAGCCGTAACCCAAACGGTTGCATGCATAGACAAACTTGTGAAGAACGTGGTTGACGAGGCAATTGCCCATGACTACGTTGTGCTTCTCACCGCAGACCACGGGAATGCGGACTTCGAAGTAAATCCGGACGGAACGCCCAATACGGCGCACTCCCTCAACACCGTGCAGTTTGTGGTAATCAACGCCGGAGACGAGGTGAAGACCGTCAAGGACGGCGCGCTCTGCAACGTGGCCCCCACCATACTCAAACTCATGGGCATCCCCCAGCCCGCAGCAATGACGGCAGAGCCGCTTATCTAAATGGAATTTACAGCCAAATTTCTTGCCCAGCTCCTGAAGGGCACGGTGGACGGCGACGAAAACGCAAAGGCCGAAAAGTTTGCCAAGATTGAACATGGCAAACCGGGCACTCTGAGCTTCTTTGCCAACCCCAAATACGAAGAGTACGTTTACTCAAGCAGCGCATCCATCCTCATCGTGGACAAAAACTTCGAGCCCAAGGCTCCCGTAAAGCCCACTATGGTTAGAGTGGACAATGCTTATTCCGCCATAGCAGACCTGCTCTCCTACGTGTCGGCCCAGAAGAAAAAGGCAAAGAGATTCCGTAGTCTGAGGGCCGTTTGGCATCCTTTCTCGTCAAAGTACGGGAAGAGGGTGTATATAGGCGCATACAGCTATGTCGGCAAGAATGTGACGGTTGGAGACAATACCATAATCCACGAGCGCGTCACCGTGGGCGACGGCACCGTGATCGGGAAGAACTGCATCCTGTATCCCGGAGTGGTGGTCTATCCCGGCATGGTGATTGGGGACAACGTAATCCTGCACGCCGGCTGCATAATTGGCGGAGACGGCTTCGGCAACGCCCCCCGCGAGGACGGCAGCTGGGAAAAGATTGAACATCTTGGCAACGTGGTCATAGGCAATGACGTCGAGATTGGCTGCAACACAACGGTAGACCGCGCCCAGATGGAATCCACCATCATCGGCAACGGAGTAAGGATAGACAACCTGTGCATGATTGCCCACAACGTGGTAATCGGTGACCATACGGTTATGGCGGCGCAGACAGGTATTGCAGGCTCTACCGAGATTGGCAAGTACTGCATCTTTGCCGGGCAGGTCGGCATTGCCGGGCACGCCAAGATTGCAGATCATACCACCATTCTGGCACAGGGCGGGGTGATGGGCAATATCCGCAAGCCGGGACAGACGCTGCTGGGCTCCCCCGTCATAGAAGCAAAGCAATACGTGAAGGCATACGCCCTGTTCAAAAGGGCGGCAGAAGAAAGATAAATGAAGGAGAAGACCTTAAAAAAGACATATTTCTTTGAGGGGAAGGGCCTTCATACAGGCACTTACTCCCACATGGCAATCCTGCCCGCACCCGCCGGCAGCGGAATCGTGTTCTGCAGGACAGACCTACCCTCAACGCCCTTCGTGCCCGCCCTTGCAGAAAACGTTTCAAACACCGCCAGAAGCACCACTATATCAGTTGCCGATGCAAAGGTCGTCACGACGGAGCACATCCTCAGCGCCCTCCACGGCCTCGGGGTGGACAATGCATACATTGAACTTGACAACCTCGAAGTGCCCATCCTGGACGGCAGCGCACGCCTCTACGCCGAAGCCATCCTCGCAGACGGCCTTGAGGAGCAGGATGCGGAAAGGAATTACATAGACCTCCCCTATTCGCTGGAAGTAAAGGATGAAAAGACCGGCGCATGGGTGCGTTTCGAAAAGGCCGATTCCCCGTCAATGGATATAACTGTAGATTTCAATTCCAACGTCCTCGGGGTGCAGAGCGCACACTGGGACGAGGGTACGGCCTATGAAAAAGAAATTGCTCCCTGCCGCACATTCTGCTTCTTCAAAGAAGTTGAGGGACTTGTAAAGCAGGGACTCATAAAGGGCGGAGACCTTGACAATGCGCTTGTGATAACCGACGAGGGATACATGGGGAATCCCACTCTTCATTTCACAGACGAATGCGGCCGTCACAAACTCCTGGACCTCATAGGAGACATGACGCTGTGCGGAGGATATCTTAACGCCCGGGTATCGGCCTTCAAATCCGGTCATGCAATAAACACAAAAGCAGCAAAAGCCCTAAGGGCAATACTCAGATAGACATGAACAACATACATCCTCTTGCATACGTGAGCCCCGACGCAAAGCTGGGAGACAACATTGAAATAGGCCCTTTCGCATACGTTGACGGCAACGTTGAAATTGGCGACGGCTGCCATATCATGAACAACGCTACCGTTTACAATCATGTGAAGATGGGAAAGGACTGCAATATATTCCCGGGTGCCGTTGTGGGGGCCATTCCCCAGGACCTGAAGTTTGAGGGAGAAGAAAGCTGGGTCGAGATTGGCGACCGTGTCAATATCCGCGAATGCGCCACAATAAACCGCGGCACTGCGGCCAGCGGCAAGGGCACCACCCGCATAGGCAGTGACACCCTCATAATGTCATACGCTCACGTTGCACACGACTGCCAGATTGGCAACCATTGCATTATTGTGAGTTACGTGGGCCTTGCAGGAGAGACAAACGTTGAAGACTGGGGAATCCTTGGCGGAAAGTCCGGTTCCCATCAGTTCTCTAGGGTGGGCACGCACGCTTTCGTGGCCGCTTTCGCAAAGATAACTAAGGACATCCCGCCGTATGTACTGGCGGGCCGGGAACCCATCGTGTTCGAGGGCATAAATCGCGTAGGCCTCCTCAGGAGAGGCTTCACGGAAGAGCAGGTGAACGAGATAAAGGATATCTACGACTGCATCTACTTCAAGGGAATGAACACTTCCCAGGCAGTGGAATACATAAGGGAGAGGTTCCCTTCCTCCGAGGTTCGCGACACCATTCTGGGCTTCATCGCCAAGTCTTCACGCGGCATAATTCCCAAGCCGCGTCCAAACAGGTAGTGCTTCTTTCCACAGCATATTTCCCGCCGCTCAGCTGGCTTGCCATGGCGGCAGGCGGCGCGCAGATCGAAGCCTGCGAAAACTATCAGAAACAAAGCTACCGCAACCGCTGCTACATACTCGGTCCTTCCGGCCGGGAAATGTTGCAGGTGCCCGTAATTCACGGAAAGTCCATGCTCATTACAGATCTTGAGGTGGACTATTCCACTCCCTGGGTTGTAAGGACGCAGAGAGCCCTTGATACGGCATACATGACATCGGCCTTCTACGAGTACTACAGGGACAGCGTTTTCGCCCTGCTTGACTCAAAGCCGCGCACGCTGTGGGAGCTGAACCTTTCCACCATACGTTTCCTTCTGGAGAAAACAGGCGTGGGATTCCGCCTCTTCCCTACTTCCGATTACCGTCCGTCGGCCCCGGACGATTACAGGAGTGTAATTCACCCCAAAAAACCGGACATCGGCCCTCCCCGCCCCTACTATCAGGTATTCCGGGATAAACTGGGCGGATTCACCCCCTCCCTGAGCGCCCTGGACCTGCTTTTTAACGAAGGTCCGGCCAGCACCGGTTGGATTTTGAATTTTAAGAAATAATTTATATCTTTGCACCCGTGAACGAGATAGAGGACGCGGTCCCCTATCTTTTTTTAGATTATTCGCCGCCCATGGGGCTCAGAATGACAAGACTATGACAAAAGAGCAAATCATACAGGCAATTGAGCCGGCCGTCCGGGAAAGAGGATGCTTTCTTGTAGATGTAACCGTTTCCAAGGACAACGACATCGAGATTATAATTGAAAAGGAAGAGGGAGATGTAGACTGGGAAGACTGCGCCGCACTGGACCGTCTCGTGCATGAAGTCTTCAACCAGGATGAGGAAGACTACGCCCTCACGGTATCATCGGCAGGGCTGGACAGGCCCTTCAAGGTTATGGGACAATTCCGGAAGGCTCTTGGCACAAAGGTAGACGTTTGGATGAAGGGAGGAAAGAAAATCAAGGGCATCCTTGAAGCCGCAGGTGAAGAATCCATAACAGTGGACGGGGAAACCATTGAGATGAAAGTGGTTAACTCCGTGAGGCCTTACATTGAATTTTAATAATACACAAAATAATGGCAAAAGAAAAAGAGAAAGAAATTACCTTGATTGATGCATTCAAGGATTTCAAGGAAGAGAAAAGCATAGACCGTCCCGTTATGCTGGGCGTTCTGAAGGACGTATTCCTCACCCAGCTGGCAAAGACCTATGGCAGTTCAGACAACTTTGACGTTATCATCAACGTGGATAAGGGAGACTGCGAAATCTACCAGAACTTCGAGGTGGTGGAGGAAGTTGAAGACCCCGTCACCCAGATTACCGTTGATGAAATAAAGGCCGAAACCGGCGATGACGACTATGAGATTGGCGACACCTTCGCCCGCAAGCTCTCCCTTGCTTCCTTCGGCAGGCGCGGCATACTCAACATCCGCCAAAACCTTCAGGGAAGGATTATGGACATTGAGAAGGCCGGAGTTTACAAGAAGTACAGCGAGAGGGTTGGCGAAATCTTCACGGGTGAAGTGTACCAGACATGGAAGAACGAAGTTCTCATCCTCGACGACGACGGAAACGAGCTCCGCATGCCCCGCAGCGAACAGATTCCCGGCGAGCACTTCAAGAAGAGCGACTCCGTGAGGGCCATCATCAAGAGCGTGGAGATGAAGAACAATACTACGCCCTACATTGTGCTTTCCCGTACCACCGACAGCTTCCTCGAGAAGCTCTTCGAGATGGAGGTGCCGGAAATCTACGACGGTCTCATTACCGTGAAGAAAGTGGTGCGCATCCCGGGAGAGCGTGCGAAGGTTGCCGTTGAATCCTATGACGACCGCATCGATCCCATCGGCGCCTGCATCGGCGTAAAGGGATCCCGCATTATGGGAATAGTGAGGGAACTCCGCAACGAGAACATTGACGTTATCCAGTGGAGCACCAACCCTCAGCTCATGATCCAGCGTGCACTCAATCCCGCCCGCATTTCCCGCATAGACCTTGGCCAGTCTCCGGACGAGAAGATCAAGGTTTACATGCAGGCCAACGAGGTGCAGAAAGGCATAGGCAAGGGTGGCGTAAACATCAAACTTGCCGGCATGCTCGTGGGACGTGAAATAGAAGTATGGAGGGAACTCCCGCAGAACGCACAGGAAGAGGACGACGTGCTTCTCTCCGAATTTGACGACGTCATCGATCCCTGGGTCATCGAGCGCCTGCAGTCCATCGGCTGCGACACCGCCCGCAGCGTTATGGCTCTTGCCCCGGGGGATATCGCATCCCGCGCAGACCTTGAAGACGAGACCGTGGAAGAAGTGCTCCGCATATTGCACGAAGAGTTTGAAGACTAATTATTTATAGGGGGTTATATATGGCAGAAATAAGACTATCGAAACTAATAAAGCAATTCAACATAGGGCTTGACACCCTGGTAGATTTTCTCAATTCCAAGGGGGCCGGCATTGAAGATGCCAACCCTAATCTCAAGGTTTCCGACGAATTCATTCCGGAGCTTCACAAGAAGTTCGGGAAGGACCTTGAACTCAAGGAAGCCGCAGAGAAAGTGGATGTGAAACTCACCGAGATTCTGGACAAGGCGGGAAAGAAGCCGGAGGCCGAAGAAGAAGACTATGAGCCTGAGCGCATCACCGTCATCAAGTCCAACAATCTGTCCAGGAACGTTTCTGAGCCGGAGCCTGCGGCAGAGCCCGAGGCTGTTCCTGAGCCGGAACCAGTAGTTGAACCCGAACCCGTCGTGGAGCCAGAGCCGGAGCCTGTGGCGGAACCAGAACCCGTGGTGGAACCCGAACCGGAGCCTGTAACGGAACCAGAGCCCGTAGCGGAACCC
>FLNY01004906.1_pt1 | contig 11911 bp, 14 predicted proteins | sample 1140381 | NCBI WGS metagenome assembly FLNY01 (sample SAMEA3878172, study PRJEB12797) | bioreactor metagenome | biome: Moose rumen | place: Sweden | collected 2011-10
TTTGCCCGCTGGGCATTTGAAAAGTTCCGCGGTACAAAGGATGAGCTTGGAACTTCAATGAAGGCCGTTGGTGAAGTTATGGCTATCGGTAAGAACTTTAAGGAAACCTTCCAGAAGGCTATTCGTGGTCTTGAAAACGGCCGCAGCGGTCTTGGTTTTGCTAAAGACTTTAATAAGAAGAGCGCTGATGAACTTTGCGAAATGCTTAAGACTGCTTCGAGCGAGCGCTACTTCCAGCTTTATGAAGCAATCCGTAAGGGTGTTCCACTTTCAAAACTTTCTGAAATTACATACGTTAAAGAGTTCTTCTTGCAGCAGATGAAAGAGCTTGTTGATTTGGAAGAGGAAATGCTTAAGAACCCTGGACGCGTTCCAGAAGATAAGCTTTTGATTCAGGCTAAGAAAGACGGCTTCAGCGACAAGTATCTTTCAAAGATTTTGAAGGTTGCTGAAAAAGATATCCGCAAGCGTCGCAACGAGCTTGGTATTAAAGAAGCATGGCTGCGCGTTCCGGTTTCCGGTGTTGAAAATGCCTGCTACTACTACTCAACATACAATTCAGACAAAGACACTTCTGTTGCATCAGACAACAAGAAGAAGATTATGATTTTGGGCGGTGGTCCAAACAGAATTGGTCAGGGTATTGAATTTGACTACTGCTGTTGTCATGCGGCTATGCAGTTGAAAGAACTGGGCTATGAAACAATCATCGTAAACTGTAACCCAGAAACTGTTTCTACTGACTATGATACTTCTGATAAACTTTACTTTGAGCCAGTTACAACTGAAGATGTTCTTCAGATTTACGAAAAGGAAAAGCCATACGGAGTTATCGTTCAGTTTGGTGGACAGACACCGCTTAACATCGCCCGCGAACTTCAGGAAAACGGCGTAAACATCCTCGGTACATCAATTGATTCTATCGATATCGCCGAAGACCGCGACCTCTTCCGCCACATGATGGAAAAGCTTGAGATCCCAATGCCAGAAAGCGGAATGGCAATTGACTTCAATGAAGCTAAGGCTTGTGCAGATAAGATCGGCTACCCTATCATGATTCGTCCTTCATTCGTTCTTGGTGGACGCGGAATGGAAGTAATTTATGATGAAGCCACTTTGAAAGAATATGTTGAAAAGGCTGTTGGCGTTACACCTGACCGCCCGCTTTTGATAGACCGCTTCTTGAAGAATGCTTTGGAGTGCGAGGCTGATGCTCTGGCTGATTCAACTCATGTTTACATCCCGGCTGTTATGGAACACGTTGAGCTTGCAGGTATTCACTCAGGTGATTCGGCTTGTGTAATTCCACCGGTTTCTATTCCGGCTGATAACCTTGCTACAATCAAAGAGTATACAAAGAAAATTGCTGAGTCATTGCACGTTTGCGGTTTGATGAACATGCAGTACGCAATCGAAAACGGAAAGGTTTATGTAATCGAAGCAAATCCTCGTGCCAGCCGTACAGTTCCTCTTGTATCTAAAGTTTGTGACACACAGATGGCCCGCCTTGCAACAAGAATGATGCTTGGTGAATCTTTGGAAAGTCTCGGCCTCAAAGACAAGAAGATTCCTTACTACGGAGCAAAAGAAGCAGTTCTTCCATGGGCACGCTTCCCTGGAGTTGACCCAATCCTCGGACCTGAAATGCGTTCTACAGGTGAAGTTCTTGGTTTGGCAGAAAACTTCCCACTGGCATTCTACAAGTCACAGGAAGCTGCCGGTTCAGAACTTCCACACGCACCGGCTGCCTGGGAAAACAAGAAGGTTCTGATTTCGCTCAGCAACAAAGAGGGACAGAAAGATCAGGTTCTCGAAATCGGAAAGACTTTGAAGAACCTCGGCTTTACACTGGTTGGAACTCAGGGCACCGCAGACTTCTACAACGCAAACGGAATCAAGTGCGATGTAGTGAACAAGATTGGAGCCGGCCGCCCAGACGTAGTGGATTTGATTATGAACAAGGAAGTTTGTTTGGTAATCAATACGCCTAAGGCAAAACGCAACTACGCTGAAGACCGCAAGACAATCCGCAAGGCTTGTTTGAAGTATAAGGTAAGCTACATCACTACAATTGCAGGGGCTCTGGCTGCGGTTAAGGGCATTGAGAGTGTTAAGAATGGTAACGGTGGTGAAGGTGGAGTTAAGAGCCTTCAGGAATACCATAGCTTAATTAAATAATATAGACCCTGAAACAAGTTCAGGGTGACAGTGTCGGCAGAACAAAACTGTCGAACTCGTTTCGGAATCGCCTCCTAGTGGTTGAGTCTGTTGAAACCACCATAAAACTAAAGCCAATCTGATTCTATTCGGGTTGGCTTTATTGTTTTAATCTTTCAAATGCTTTTGTAATATTTTCCGAAATTGTTTCTTGTAATTGTTTTTCTATTGTCTGAATCTCTACGGTTCTAACTTCATGTCGAATATTATGTTGATTATTAAATTGCTCAATAAAAAGACTTGCTACAGGTATGCCAAAGAGTTCGGCAACATTTTCAACAAGTTCAAGCGATGTACCTCGTTTTCCCGATTCAATTTGAGCAAGAAATGGGGCTGTAATTTGCAATCTATCTGCAAGATAAACCTGTGTCCATCCTTTATTTGTTCGTAAAGTTCTTATATTATCACCTAGAATTGTTTTTATCTTACTCATAAACATATCATATAGCGTAAAGTAAAACATATATTGCACTTTTAGCAAGATTAGTTTATACTAAAAGTAAAGTTAACTTTTACTTTTAGAAAGTTTGGAGGAAAAAATGGGAATTGGTTTTGATGTATTTAAGGCTCACATTGGCTATAATCTTGCTGATAGTGCACTGGATGCAGTTTCAAATGCAATAGAAAAAAATGCAAGTGAAGCTGCTGAAAGGGAAAGAATTGAGAAAGAAACTCAAAACAAAAATGACATGCTAAAAACACTTGTCTTTATGGTTGGAAATAATATTACTCTTGATAGAAGCGGAAAAAAAGCAATATCAAATGCACTTTCTACCATATATGATGAAAATATTTCTCTTTTTTCAATAGAAGATAAAATTGATGTTGCGTATTCTGAATTAAAATCAAAAAACATAAAACAGTTTTTCACAAATATATTTGCAATAAATAATGACAGGCAGCAAACTTGCTTTATGTATGTTGTAATAATGCTATTGTATATGGAATTAAGCAATCAAGAAACTGTTCTCCCAATTCATGCCTACAATCTTTCATTGATAAAACGTTTTTTTTCAATGAATAGGACGGAATTATCTGAATGCTATAAGATACTTGGCGAAAAATTAGAAAAGGATATTGATGATATTGCTGATATTTTTGAAGAATTAACATCTGAAGAATCTATAAAAAAATTTGAAACAGAAAATCCAACTCTCATTTATGAAGAAGAAAAACTTCCAGATCCATCTACTTGCGAAAATCCAAAAGGGGAAGTAGAAAAAATTTTTTATGAAACGACAAATGAAGTCAGTGGAGATGAAGAATTTAAAAATAGATTTTATTTAGCAGATTCCAATACAAAAAAAATCCTTGCAGCAGTTCATGCTTACGCAAAAAACTGTCGGGACGAAGAAATTCTTGTAGGATATGATGATTCTTCATTTGGAAACGGAAAAGTGGGATTTTTACTTACAAATAAAAAACTTTATATTTGTAACAGTTTTGAAAAACCACAGGAAATAGAATTGACCTCAATTAAAGAAATCAATGCTAATCCTAAAAAACTTAATTCATTTATTACCGTAAATGAATACCAAATTAGTACATCTATGCTAAATCAGAAAGGTACAGAAATCGTATGTAATTTTTTGCAAAAATCAATTCCTTTTGCAGAACAAGTAAAAGTTATAACAGAATAAACAGGTGGTAAAAGAATGACAATTTCAGAAAATTCAAAATCTTTAAAGAAAAAATCTACTGCAATTTTTCTATGCTTAATTGCTTTTGGTGCATTTGGCTTGCACAGATTCTATGTCGGTAAAACAAAGTCTGGAGGATTTCTTCTTTTAATAAGTTTTCTTTCTGCGGGAAGTATTGGTTTAATTTGGGGGTTATATGATTTATTTACCCTTATGTTTACAGATAAATTCACAGATGCAGATGGACTTCCATTAAGGTAATTTTAGAGAGATTTATATGGTAATTACAGAAAAAGAATCAGATTCTCGCATCAGGTGCGGGAATGACAGATGTTGTCATTGTCGGGCTTGACCCGACAATCTGTAAGAACGCCAGTTCCAGTTGGGGCTGGCGTTCTTACAGATTGTGAATCGAAAAATTGTGTACTCTATTATAAATCAGCATGAACTAACGTCAAGAAATCCTCCGGAGTAACCGCTGGAACTGTTGATTTTTCAAAATCCTTGCAATTTCTAGTAACAATAAAATCTATTTTAGAGGAAACCGAGGCTTCATTTTGCATAGCATCTTCCAAATCATCAAAGGCTTCATTATTTACAGCGGCAATCATATCTGATTTATCCAACGAAGCTACATCAAAAACATAAAGGAATTTGTTAAAGACATTACGACATTCTTCAATAGAAAAATCTTCTGTTTCGTGAAGAATGTAAAACATATTTGAGAAAGTATGTACTGCAATATAACCATCAACAAGCGACAGACAACATTGGAGTACACGTTTTGAAAGTTTTAAATGTGGTTCTCGGAGTAGAATTACATCCAGAAGAATGTTTGTGTCAATTAAGACTTTCATATTTTCTCCGCATTGCTTGGGCTGCTTCTTTACGTCCGTTAAGGCTGATTTCATGTTTTGCAGGACGGCCCATTGCAAAAATTTCATCTAATGCCTGTTTTGCTTTTGCACGCTGTTCGGGAGTTTTTGAGTTCTGAAGAGGCTCATTTTTTCGAGGCATAGATTCTATAAACATGATGACGCTGAGAGTCTGTTCATCATCCAGAGTATCAATGTAATTAATTACCTTTTGTTTTAAAGCCATTGCTGCCATATTTTGCCTCCTATTGCTCAAGATATTTATAATATAGCATAAAATTTGATTTTTGTAGATAATAATCCATCTAATACTTTTAGTTTCCTTAAGTATGGATGGATTAATTATTTTCATCTTCTACATCTTCTATTATAAATTCATCTAAGCTAATATCAGATAATTCTGCGATTCGTTTTTCAAAAACAGATGGATACTTTTCATCATATTTTCCTTGTAAAATTCTATAAACAGCATAATATAAAGCTGCAGATGCTCTGGTTTCACATGTTGCTAAATTATATTGTTTAGTGAAATTATCTGCATCATAATATGGATGTTGTAAACCATATTTCTTTATTATATCAATTAAACAAAGTAAATTTTCCTCAGAATACTTTTTATAAGGAAACCGATTTGTTTTTTTGATATATACTCCATTATAAAAATGTATTCCCAATTCATTTAGCCTTATTTCTATCATAAATTGAGTTACACCAAAATATTCTTTAATTTCTTGGATTATCGAATTTATATCAAACGTTCCAACAATTCCTTTTTTAGTAATAAATTCTTGGACCTTTTCTTCCGGCATTAATAATATCTTTGCATATTTGTTTGCATTTTTTTCTTCATTTTTTGGATAAACAATAATTGAAGTTGGAGCATCGGCAAAGATTGTTGGCTCAAATAAATCCAATTGATATGCTTCAGGATTGGAATTAGGATTATGAACAAACAAATCTGAATAATGACCTATTTCATGTGCAATAGTTTGTCGTTCTGAATAATCCTCCCAATAGGCTTTATTGATTTCTTTACCAGCTAAGATAAAGGGCTTTCTGTTTGAATTTATTAAAATAGTTTTATCAAGACCTTGAAAATATCTGTGATCAGGAAAAAGGCATCCAAATAATTCTTGTGGATCATATGTTGAAGAAGTAAAAACATTATTAAAATCTTCATATTGAATATCTAATCCGAAAACTTTTAGAGCAAAGTCCTCAATAGGAAAAGGATATTTTATTATTCCGCCTAATTGTTCATATTTTTGCAAATCTTGTTTCACACAATCAATTATTTCCATTTATTTCCTCCTTCTCGATTTGAAAAAAGCAGGAAGTTCAACAACTGAGGATGGATCTTCCAGTATCATTTGTTTTATTGTTTCAGGAACTTTTCCAAAACTAGCAATTAATTCCAAAATGTCTCCTTTATAATCTAATTCAGATGCCAATCTTTTTATGAGTTCTTCTGAAGGAAAATCCATGTTTCTTTCGAGTTTTGATAAAAAAACATAATTTACATCAACTTTTTCACTTAATTCTTTTAATGAATATCCTTTTTGCATTCGTAGTTCTCTTATCTTTTCACCACCAGTCATAAAATCCTCTGTGTTTATAGTATTTATACTAATTAGTATAAATACTATAAACATTTTTGTCAAATAAAAATTGCGACAGCAATTTACCAAGCGGGTTTTAGGGGCGGCGAGCCCCTAGGCGAAAGGGGTGTGGTGAAAACCGCATAGCGGGTTGCACCCAGGGGGAAGGCTTTCCCCCTCAATATTATTAATCCCATATCGCTTCCCTGGAGTTGACCCAATCCTCGGACCTGAAATGCGTTCTACAGGTGAAGTTCTTGGTCTTGCTGAAAACTTCCCTCTGGCATTCTACAAGTCACAGGAAGCTGCCGGTTCAGAACTTCCACACGCACCAGCTGCATGGGAGAACAAGAAGGTTCTGATTTCGCTTAGTAACAAAGAGGGGCAGAAAGATCAGGTTCTTGAAATCGGAAAGACTTTGAAGAACCTCGGCTTCACACTGGTTGGAACTCAGGGCACAGCAGACTTCTACAACGCAAACGGAATCAAGTGCGATGTTGTAAACAAAATCGGTGCCGGCCGCCCAGACGTAGTAGATATGATTATGAACAAGGAAGTTTGCCTGGTAATCAACACACCAAAAGCAAAACGCAACTACGCCGAAGACCGCAAGACAATCCGCAAGGCTTGTTTGAAGTACAAGGTAAGCTACATCACTACAATTGCCGGCGCACTTGCTGCGGTTAAGGGAATTGAGAGTGTTAAGAATGGTAACGGTGGTGAAGGTGGAGTTAAGTCTCTGCAGGAATACCATGCACTGATTAAGTAAAAACACGTCATGCGAACTAGTTTCGACATCTCATCCGGTGGTTGACTAGGCAAAGCCGTATTGAAACCACCACAAAACGAAAAAGCCAATCTGATTTATTTCAGATTGGCTTTTTTTATGCTTTAAATCTTTCTCCAACTTCTAAAATAGTTTTTGTAACTTCTTCTGAAATAGTTTTTATAATGAAATTGGTCTTTTCATTGCTATTATTAGTTCCATCAATATCATCTTGAAAAAAAGCAGAAACAGGAACTCCAAAAAAAGTTGCAAATCGTGCTATAGTTTCGGGAGAAACCCATTTTTTGCAGTTTTCAATGTCGTTTATAAAAGTAAAAGCAATCTGCATTTCATTTGATAGTTTTAGTTGTGATAAACCTTTTTGTTTTCGTAACTTTTTCAGATTTTCTGCAAAAATTCTTCGAACTTCGATTTCTTCCATTTATTACTCCATTGGCATATATGCTTATTACACCAATAGATTGACCTTTTAACAAAAGTTTAGTAGAGTTGTGTCATATATCGCTATTAGAGGATATTTTTTCTAGAGGATAATTTTGTCCACTATATAATGGACAATGAGATTGACTAATCTCATTGTCGCGAAAACCTTGCTTCACTCGGTTTTCGTGACAAAAGAACGGGAATCAATTTATGAAAAATGATAATCCTTGGATAATCAAATTTGGTAAAAAAGAACATCTTGAGCAAATCCTTAATGGAAAATTCCGCTTCTGTAGTTTAAGTTATTACAGAAATTATGAGGAAGAGAAATCCGAAAAAGGCACAAAGGATATTCGAGAAGGTGCAAGTGAAATCATTTATCCAAAGACAACTACAAGCAAACTGGAAGTTTTTGGTCTTCCAAATGATATTTTTGAAGCAGAAAGTCTTGTTTGCATTCCGAAACAAGAAAAATATATAGCATGTTTCTCATATTTTACAGAAGAAGATATTACAAATAAACAGATCATTTCCTCAATGGTTCTTAAAAATACAAATTGGGATTCAGTTCTTCTTTTTAAAAATCCCAATGATTTGATAGCAAAACTTTCAGATGCGGTTGGGAGCATGTTTTCTTATAGTAGAATACATTACTATGACGATGAAAAACAGGATATAAATGAATTGAATGAATTTTTTAAGCCAAAGAGGTTTGAATACCAAAAAGAATTCCGACTTTCATTCCCAATGCCAGAGAAATTTACAGATTGTATAGAAAAAACAGATGCTGAAACCTGTTTCATACACTTAAAAAAAATCGATGGCTATATCTGCAAGACAAGCGAATTTCAAGAGAAAATAGAAAAATCTTTTTTAAAAACGAGATGAGGAAATAAAATGAAAAAAAATTTATGCATTACGACAATATTGGTCATCTGTCATTTTGGTGTATTTGCGGAAAGTCTTTTAGGCTTTAATGTAGGCACTGGTTATCGTAATAACAATTTTGAATATGAAGGACTTAGCCATGATGTTAACTATTGGTCAAATTTTGGTGGATTTCGATATACTTTTTACCCGTCTTACGGCTCTTTTCTAGGATTTTCTGTAAATACAAATCTTTTTGATTTTGAAGTTCCTTTTTCGCGAGATATTTCAGATGACGGAAGAAATTCTGATTATCATTATATTGGTGAAGATAAATATATTGGTAAATCTGAAACTCTAAGTTTTGGATTTGATGCCGATGTTGCATTAGACTTGCGTTTTCCAGTAAAAAATTTAGACAAAAGTTTTTCATATTTACGACTTGGTGGAACTTATAGAATAGCTTCTTGGGATGCTTGGATGGTATATAACAGCAATTCTGTTCCATACTGGCTTGAACACGAAAAATCAGTTGCTGGCTGGCAAAATTCTTTTGGTATACTTGCGGAAATCGGTCATAACTATGGGAATGGTGATGTATCTCTAAAATTTATTTATGATCTTTTTATAAAGTCTGAGATGACAGGAAACGAATTTATTAGACCAAAATCATTTGGAATTTTATTTTCTTGTCGCCCAAAAACTTGGAGAATACAGACGGCAAAAGATAAAGCTTACCTTTACAGTTTGATGAAAGACGAGGATGTTTTTGATGATACTAAATACAAGCGCTATACAAGTAAAAATGTTACAGTCGGCGAAGTAAGAAAATTCGCTGAACTAAACAAAAATCTTGCAACACCGCTTGATGAAAAGTTCTTAGCTCTGCCAATAAATATTGATTATTTTTCCAGATATTATTCTGATAATGAGGGATATGAAAAATTCTACGATTTTGCAAAAGCATTTCCTAGAAATATATCATTTACTGTTCATGAACTTGGAAACGGAAAACCTGGCACAGAAAAATATATAACTTATACAACAAAGACAGTTACACTCCCATTCTACACAGAAGAAGAAAAAATAAATGCTTTCAACCTCCTTGTCGAAGATTACAAACGAATGAAGCAACAAAAGGAAAGAATCGCAGAGAACAGACGCTTAAATTCGAATAATTATGATTATCAAGATTTAAAAGTTTTATCTATGGCTACAATGGGTATCGAATATGCTCCTAATCCCCCTTTAATTCGTGGAAATGTTTATATTGCTGACCAGCTTAGGTTTTTTTATATCATAAATAGAATGGAAAACGGTGATTATAATATCGGGCAGGAATCTAGCATTTATGGAACATACCAGTTTATTCTGAAAAACAGTTCTGGCGAAAGTATGGGAGGAATAGGCGGTCATATGTTCGCAGATACTGCATATTTCCGATATTTGGGAACTATGGAAGTCATAATGTCTAATGGATATGTGCGTCATCTTCCTTATTTTGAAATGCTAAAGAAAAATCCTCACACTATTCGTAAAATAATTAAAGAATGTGAAAAATGGTAGTTGATGTGTAGTCATTTAATTCTTGAATAAACAAAACTTACTCCTTTTTCCCCAGTGCTTTCGCATTATAGGGACTTTTGTCTTTAAATTACACATCTGAATTAACTGTACCTGAGTATGTTCTTTCATTCGATACAACCTTACCGTTAAATAAAAGTTCTGAGTAAGCAGAGGCTCTCCAATTTGGATCATCTTCAACAGTAAAGTTTAAGTTAGCAGAAAAACCTTTTAATAACTTAAATATTTCATCCTTACCTGGACTACCATCAACACTACCTAATGTAAAAGGATTAAACACGGTTTCTTTAGCTTTAGCTGCAGCATAAATTCTTAAAAGACCCTCTAACTGCTCGTTCTTTTCTTTTGTTTCCTTTAATGCACTTTCTGCATCATCTAACCTTTTAGTTAATGCTTCTTCCTTTGTAGATATCAAATTATTTACTTTCTCAATATCTGTAAGCTCTTGTTGAACTATTTCAGCAATAAAAGTTTGTAAAGATTTATTATCGTGCTCTTCATCCTGCCACTCTTCAGCTTTTTTGTTTGCTTCATTAATATCATCAAGTTCTTTTTTTCTAGTGCCGTCAAAAATTGCCTTGACATCCATAATCATCATTGTTATATTGAAAATGCAGGTGAGCTTCCACCATATTAGTGAAGCCCTAAAAAAGCGGTGAATTTCTACCATTAAGTGAAATGCTAAAAAAGCGGCGAGTTTCTGCCAATAAGTGAAAACCTAAAAAGGCAAGCTTTTTATGAAGGAGTCGGAAATGGCTCCTTTTATTTTTTATGGAGCTGTTATGAAGTTTTATCACATAAAGGATGATTTTATATCTTTTTTGCGGCATTATGACTCTAAAGTATCAGAAAACAAAAATCAGACACGTCCTTATGTGGGTATCGTACTTGAAGTTAACTCCATAAAATATTACGCTCCCTTTTCTTCGCCAAAGCCGAAGCATAAAAAAATGAAAAACAGCAAGGATTTTAGGAAAATCAATAATGGCGTTTATGGCGCGATAAATTTCAATAATATGATTCCAGTTTTGGATTCTGCTTTGATAGAAATTGACATAGCAAATATTCAGGATGTTCAATATCGACGTTTGCTGCAAAATCAATATAACTTTATAAAAGCTGACGAGAAAGGAATTTTAAGAACAGCAGAAAACTTGCGAAAACTGATTTTTGAGGATGAAAACAATCTTTCTGAGCATGATAAGACTGTAAAGCAAAGATGCTGTAATTTAGTTTTGCTTGAAGAAAAATGCAGAGAGTACAAAAGTAAATAGCAAATTGCGACAGCAATTTACCTTTCACCGGGGCGTTGCGGGGTGTCCCCGCTAGAAGGGGTAGCGGAAAACGCCACAGGCGGTTGGAGCGAGGGGAAGGCTTTCCCCCTCATCATTTATATCCAGAAGATTATGATTTTGGGCGGTGGTCCTAACAGAATTGGTCAGGGTATTGAGTTTGACTACTGCTGCTGTCATGCCGCTATGCAGCTCAAAGAGCTGGGCTACGAGACAATCATCGTAAACTGTAACCCAGAAACTGTTTCTACTGACTATGATACTTCTGATAAACTTTACTTTGAACCAGTTACAACAGAAGACGTTCTTCAGATTTACGAAAAGGAAAAGCCATTCGGAGTTATCGTTCAGTTTGGTGGACAGACTCCATTGAACATTGCAAGAGAATTGCAGGAGAACGGTGTAAACATTTTGGGTACAAGCATTGACTCAATCGACATCGCCGAAGACCGCGACCTCTTCCGCCACATGATGGAAAAAGTCGCAAGTCACTTCGTGCCTTGCTTATCGAGTTTTCTAACGAAAACTCGCACATGTATTGGCTACCCGATTATGATGCGCTAGCCGCGTAAGCGGCGTGTTAAATAATTTCTACTCATGCAAACGGAGCGAAGCGACGTATTCGTCC
>FLNY01002487.1_pt1 | contig 11900 bp, 7 predicted proteins | sample 1140381 | NCBI WGS metagenome assembly FLNY01 (sample SAMEA3878172, study PRJEB12797) | bioreactor metagenome | biome: Moose rumen | place: Sweden | collected 2011-10
CGGGTGGAGCCGGAGGAACTGCTCCGGGACGTGGAAGAGCTCTGAGAAGAGCGGGTAGAGGTGCCGCTGCTCCCGCGGGAGCGGCTCTGGCCCAGCATATCGGGTGCTGTGAGCATGGCGATGGCCATTACCAGAGCGGCGGCAAATGTCATAAACCTTTTCATAGCATCTGAGTTTTAAAGTTACTGGTATAAGTAATACTGCCGGGAAACCGTCTTGAAGTCTGCTGCGTCCTTGTTCCAGAAATCAACGATGTCGGAGACCTTTAAACGCTTTCCAAAAGCTGTCCTTACATAATCCGTACCACAAACGATATCCAGCATCCGGGTACTTTTGAGCGGGAAGGGATTGTGGCCTGGAAACAATTCATTTACGGCCTGCATCACATAGAACTGCGTGAGGGTGATGGTGGCGGCTTCATAGTCCGGGAAGAAGAACTGCACCCCGTGCACCAGCTTGCCGGCCAGACTCCCGGAGATGGGCTTGTAGTGGATGGTGCGGAAGGCCGTTCCGGGGATGCCGTAGCTGTCCAGCCGCTCTTTCAGCTTGTCGGCATCGATCCAGGTGGCGGCGAAGGTCTGGAAGGGAATGGTGTAGCCCACGCCGATGTTCAGGTGGCCCATTTCCCCGCAGATACCGGCGCAGGGGTAGCCCATGGCCGATGCCTCCGAAGGGATGTTGGGGGAGGGCAGGATCCACGGAAGGCCGGTGTCGCGGTACAGCATCCGGCGTTGCCAGCCCCGCATGGCGACGACGTTGAGCCGGCACCGGAGGGGTTCCTCCTTCCCGTTCTGCCCCCGGTTCAGGCCTTCCTCGTTGATGAGGCCGGCCAGCTCGCCCACCGTGAGGCCATAGACATAGGGGATGCGGAACTCGCTGACGAAGGAGTGGAAGCCCTCTTCCACGTAAGGCCCTTCCACCTTGAGCCCGCCCAGGGGATTGGGGCGGTCCAGCACCAGCACTTCCACATCGGCCTTGGCACAGGCGCGCATGACCAGACCCAGGGTAGAGATGAAGGTATAGCTGCGGGTGCCTACGTCCTGGATGTCGTACACCATGACGTCGATGCCTTCCAGCATCTTTTGGGTGGGCTCCCGGGTGGGGCCGTAGAGGGAATATACCGGCAGGCCGGTCTTGGGGTCCATGCCGCTTTCCACGTGGTCTCCGGCATAGGCGTCGCCCCGCACCCCGTGTTCCGGCCCGTACAGGGCCACCAGGTTCACTTCCGGCGCATCGTAGAGGATGTCGATGGTGGAGCGCAGCTGCCGGTCCACGCCGCTGGGATTGGTGACCAGGCCCACGCGTTTGCCCAGCAGCTCCTGGAAACCGCCTCCTTCCAGCACTTCGATGCCGGGCACAACCTGCGCCCGCAGGGCGAGCCCGGCCGAGAGAGCCAGAAGCGTGGTAAGCAAGTGTTTGATTATGTGCATATTACGATAAATAATCCAGGTAGAAATGACGGGGGTCGTTTTGCGTAAATAACTAATTGCCAATAGGTTGCAAATCACGGGTAACCAAACGAAAAATGCGTTGCAGCGAATCCGGCTCTCCGGAGGAATAAAGGTCTGCGGAGAACGGGCCCTCGCCGGTGGGGATACCCCTTTCCTGCAAGATGCGGACCGTTTGCCGGGCCACGGCCGGAGCCGGGTCTATCACCTGCACGCCAGGACCGGCCAAGCGCTCGATGACGGGCTTCAGGAAGGGGTAATGGGTGCAGCCCAGCACGATGGTGTCGGCCCCCGCATCCAGGAGCGGCTGAAGGGATGCCTTTATGGTTTCTTCGGCCTCCGGACCGTCCAGGATGCCGGCTTCCACCAGTTCCACGAAGCCCCGGCCCACGTGCTCCACGATTTTCACGTTGTCCTGGTAGAGGCCCCGGGTCTTGAGGTACTTGGATCCTTTGAGCGTGCCGGCGGTGGCCAGTACGCCGATGACCCCGCTCCGGGTGCCCAGTGCCGCGGGTTTTACGGCGGGCTCCATGCCGATGAAGGGCACGGCGGGGTATTCGGCCCGGAGGGTGCCGATGGCGGCCGCGGTGGCGGTGTTGCAGGCCACCACGATGATGTCGGCCCCCAGGCCCAGAAGCACTTCCGTGATGGCCCGGCCCCGCTCCCGGATGTATTCGGCCGTTTTTTCCCCGTACGGGCAGTGCGCGTTGTCCGCGAAATAGAGATAGCGTTCCCTGGGGAGCATTTTCACCAGCTCCCTGTACACGGACAGACCGCCCGCGCCGGAATCGAATAGGCCGATAGATGCCATAACTACGCAAATATAGTCATTTTTTGCTATCTTTGTACCCATGATAACGCTGGAACAGATACGGGACCTGCAGGAGCGGGTCAGGAACCTGGATGTCTGCCTGGACATTGCCGGGAAAAGGAAGGAAGTGGCTGCCAGGACCGGAGAGACGCTCTCGCCGGATTTCTGGGGAGACCCCAAGGCGGCGGAAGCCTTCCTGAAGAAACTCTCCCTCATCAAGAGCTGGGTGACGGACTTCGACCGGGCCCGCAGCCAGGCCGACGACCTGGAAGTCTTGTACGACTTTGCCAGGGACAGCCTGGGCGAGGGAGAGGAGGAAGCGGTGGAAACGCCGGAAGCCAAAGAGCTTGAAGGGGCCTACAAGGAGGCCCTGTCGGCGGTGGAGGCCCTGGAACTGCGCAATATGCTGGGCGGGGAAGGGGACAACCTGGGCGCCGTGCTCACCATCAACTCCGGCGCCGGCGGCACGGAAGCCAACGACTGGAGCGCCATGCTCATGCGCATGTACACGCGCTGGTGCGAACGGAACGGCTACAAGTTCACGGTCACGTCCCTGCTGGAAGGGGAGGAAGCCGGCATCAAGAGCTGCACCATCGAGGTGGAGGGAGACTATGCCTATGGCTACCTCAAGGCCGAAAACGGTGTCCATCGGCTGGTGCGCATCTCCCCCTTCAACGCGCAGGGAAAGCGCCAGACCACCTTTTCCAGCGTATTCGTGTACCCGCTGGTGGACGACAGCATCCATATCGAAATCAATCCCGCCGACCTGGAGTGGGACACCTTCCGCAGCGGCGGCCACGGCGGCCAGAACGTGAACAAAGTGGAAACCGGCGTCCGGGTGCGCCATCTCCCTTCCGGCATCATGGTGGAAAATACGGAAACCCGCAGCCAGCAGGACAACCGCCAGCGGGCCCTCCTGATCCTGAAATCCCGCCTGTACGACATAGAGCTCCGTAAAAGGCAGGAAAAGCAGGCCGAACTGGAAGGTCAAAAGAAGCGCATCGAGTGGGGCTCCCAAATCCGCAACTACGTGCTGCATCCGTACAAGCTGGTGAAGGACCTGCGCACCGGTTACAGCACCGCCGACACCCAGGGCGTGCTGGACGGAGACCTGAACGAATTCATGAAAGCCTACCTCATGGGTACCGGCACCGCCGTTACGGATCCGGAAGACTTGGATTAACCCTCAAGTGAAATGAATCAGATCAACAACGCCTATGTTTCCGACAAGTACCAGTACACCATGGGAAAGTCTTATCTGGAATGCGGAAAGCAGGACCAGATTGCCGTATTCAACCTGTTTTACCGGAAAGCCCCGGAGAACAACAACTGGGCTGTGGTAAGCGGCACGGAGGAGGTTATAGAAATGGTGCAGTCCCTGGGGACGGAGCCAGAAGAATTCTATGAGAAGTTCCTGCCCGGGGAGGACTACCGGGAGTTCAGGAAGTACCTCAGTACCATGAAGTTCACGGGAGATGTATACTGTATGCGGGAAGGGGAGATCGCCTTCCCCAACCAGCCCATCGTCACCGTGGTGGGTCCCATGATCCAGGCGCAGGTGCTGGAAACGCCCATGCTGTGCATCCTGAACCACCAGATGGCCGTGGCCACCAAGGCCTCCCGCGTGTGCCGCTCTACGGACAAGCCCGTGAGCGAGTTCGGCTCCCGTCGCGCCCACGGCCCCTGGGCGGCCGTGTACGGCGGCAAGGCGGCCCAGATTGCCGGTTGCGGCAGCAGCTCCAATATTCTTACCGGCGCCTTCAACGACGTGCCCTCCACCGGCACCATGGCCCATAGCTTTGTCACCTCCTACGGCAGCACCGTGGAGGGGGAGCATCAGGCTTTCTGCGACTACATCCGTACCCACAAGGGAGAGAACCTCATTTTGCTCATCGACACGTACGACACGCTCAAGTGCGGGGTCAAGAATGCCATCCGCGCCTTCCGGGAAAACGGGATAGACGACAATTATGCTCCGGGCTACGGTATCCGCCTGGACAGCGGGGACCTGGCATACCTTTCCCAGCAGGTGCGCCGCATCCTGGACGCGCACGGCTGCAAAAAGTGCAGGATATTCGCCACCAACGGCCTGGACGAGTACCTCATTACAGACCTGGAGCGCCAGGGCGCCCGGATAGACAGCTACGGGGTGGGAGACGCCATCGCCACTTCCAAGGCGGCTCCCTGCTTCGGCAATGTGTACAAGCTGGTCCAGATAGACGGCCAGCCCGTGCTCAAGCGCTCGGAAGACAAAATCAAGCTCATCAATCCCGGCTTCCAGATCACCTGGCGCATCAGCGCGCAGGATTCGGCCAAGGGGAACCAGATGGACGGCTATGTGTTCAAGGCCGATGTAACCTGCCTGCGCGGCGATGCCCTGGACCAGGCCATCCAGAAAGGGGAGACTGTCACCGTCCGCGACGAGTACGACTCCTACAAGAGCAAAACCTTCGAGGAGGGCAGCTACCTGGCCCGTCCCCTGCAGATGCAGGTCATCGCCGGCGGGGCACGGGTGGCGCCCCGGCACACGCTGCCGGAGAAGAAGGCTTTCTTCCAGGATAACCTGGCGCATTTCTCGCCCGCCGAGCGCCGCCTCATCAACCCCCACTATTACAAAGTGGACATCTCAGACGCCCTTTACGACGTAAAGATGACCATCATCGGCAAATTGGTGAAGGAAATTGAGTCCTTCGACATAGACGCCTAGCCGGCGCTTGGATTATATTTTCAGGAAGACGCCCTTTTTATACAAGAAATACAGCAGCAGCCAGGAAACAGCCAGGTAACCCGCTGCAAGAAGGACGGCCCCCCAGGCCTCCGGCAGCAGCCCGGCCGCTCCTCCCAGAAAGAATTCCGACACGTCCTGGAGGGGGACAATCCGCTGCAACATATAGATGGTGATGGAGTTGAGGCCGATGACGCGGAAAGGAAGCGTCCAACGGGCATGCTGCCTCACTTCCACGATGTAATATAGGAGAGCGTAAACCGCCAGGGAGCAGGCGCCTACCACCAGGACGAACGTGCTGCTCCAGAGTTTCTTGTTCAAGGGGACGACCGGGCTCAGGGCCAGGCCTGCGGCCAGAAGGACCGCGGCGGCGCCAAGCATCCAGAGGGTTTTCTTCCGGCCGTCCAGCTTTTCCCCGGGAAGGCGGATGAACTGGCCGGTGAACATGCCCAGCATGGCTGTAACTACGGCCGGAACCGTGGCCAGCAGGCCTTCCGGGTCGAAATTTCCGTTATGCAGCCGCCCGGGAAGAAGGAGGCGGTCTATGTAGCCGTTCAGGCAGCCTTCCTGCGAGAGCGGATCCGCCCCGGCCGGCATGTCGGGCGCGGAAACCTGCGTAACCAGCAGGGCATATCCCAGAAGGAGGACGGCCGAAACCACAATCCTGGGCACGGTCTTCAGATGGATGTATAGCAAGGCGGCCAGCATCCAGGCAAGGCCGATACGGCCCAGCACGCTGGCATACCGCTGCGGGAACTGCAGGTTGAAAAAGCCGTTGTACACAATGCCGAGCGCAATCAGGGCCAGACAGCGAAGGAAGATTTTCCTGTGGATCTGCCAGGAGCTGCGCCCCTTCTCCAGCTGTTTTGCATAAGAGAACGGGAAAGACAGGCCGGCGATGAAAAGGAACACCGGGAACACCATGTCCATGATGGCCAGGCCGTCCCAGGCCACATGGTGCATCTGCGCGGCAAGAAAGCTTTCCGACCCGCCGGGGAAAAGTTCGCAGATGCGCACAATCAGCGTGCCCAGTCCCATGATGATGAGCATGTCCATCCCCCGGAAGGTGTCGATGGACAGGAGTCTAGTGTGGGTTTGTTCCATAATCCGGCAGTCTTTGCAGTAAGTGTGCAAAGATAACGATTTACGGTGAAACGACAGCAATCTTATCCCGGCCGACCTGCCTTAGAACCTGCGGATGCCCACCAGTGCCGCGTCCTCCTTGTTGATGGAGAAAGAGATCCACAGGACGTCTTCCGTCACAAAGGCCTTGGGATAACTGTATCCCAGGGTCTTGTATTTTCCGGGGAAGCGTTGGGCGGGGAGGTCTTCCTCACCGGCTAAAAGATAGGCTTCGGTGTAAAGATAACCGTCTTCTGAGAGCGCCAGCACCAGCTTTTTCCGGGACTTGTTGCCGCTGGGATTCCCCACCCAGAAGGTTCTGCCGTCCGGGAGCGTGCCGGCACACTGCTTGGAACGGGAGTCGGGAATGTCCGTAAGGGCCGGGGCGGTCCAATGCGCACCCAGGTCGGTTGAGACGGAGCAGAGTTTCCGGAAAGAAGAGGCCTGGTCCCGGAAGAACATAATCAGCGGTCCTTTCGGAGTGCGGTACTGGCTGGGCTCCAGCGGCGTCCCTTCCCCTTCCGGAAAAGAGGCTTTCTTCCAGCCGCGAAGGGCCGACGGGTCGTCCGTGTAGATGGGGCACACCTGCGTACCGGGGCGGAAGTGCGCGGCACCCACCGTCCGGCCTTCCGGGAGCAGGAGCGGATCCTGTTCCAGGATGCCGTCCAGCGGGGTGCCATCGGCCATCAGAAGCGGCCTGCGGGGGGTCCAGGAAAGACCGTCGGCCGATGCGATGTACCAGGCCGTGCCGCCCCGGGAGCGGTCGGCGGCGCTGATAAGGTTGATGGCGGCATAAAGGGAATCGCCCCGCCGGATCCAGCCGCCGGGCGCCACGAAGCAGCTGTCCGTGGGGGCCGCCAGGAGCCTGGGCGCGTCCCAGTTCCGCCCATCCGGACTCCGGGCATACACCACGTGGGTGTCCGGCGTATCCTCGTCCCGGGCCGATTGCTGCCACATGCAGTAATACTTCCCCTTGAAGGCGGTAAGGAGCACATTGTTCACGTAGCGCTGCCCTTCGGCCGGCGTGACCAGGATGGTCTCTGCCCCTTCCGGCCTTGGCAGCCCCAGGGTGAGGGTGTCGCTTAGGTCCAGCAGGCCCTCTTCCATCCGGGGGATGGGCGGGGCCACCCTGCCCGTACAAGCGTACAGGCAGCAGGCTGCAAGAAGAAGTATGCGCAGTTTGGCCAGCATTCTTTAGAACTCAACTCACTTGAATGCAAAAATAAGCTTTTCCGTAGAAACTTGACCCCTGAGAATTAGATTTTATTGCTTTTTTGTATCTTTCTTTTCATAATCACGATTCCCAGGTTTTTGAAGGGGCGTATTATACACCTTTCCTAGGATTTTGCAAAACTTTCAGAAGAAGGACAACCTGGGGGGCTTCCCGTCATTCACGGCGCGAGCGGCGCGCCGTTCGATTTTCAACGGAAATCCTTTTCGTCTTTTTCCGAGAGCGGAAAGTCCTTCGGTGCGGGGAAGGCGTTTCCGGACGGTTGCAGCTGCGGGAACCCTTCGCTTCCGGTTTTTCCTTCGGGCTTTGGAAAAGTTTATGTACCTTTGCAGCTGCTTGGTCAATGATGAGACCCGTGAAAAGCGTCCAGCTGCATATCGCCCGTTTCCTGGTCAAATACCGGGTGGCGTTTTTTATCCTGATGACGCTCCTGACCGTCGGCAGCGCCCTCCTGATACCCCATGTCAATATCAACACCAACATGGCCCGCTACCTGCCGGACAATTCCCCCATGAAGCAGGGCATGGACATGATCCAAACGGAACTGCCGGACCTGCTGGAGCAGGCCGACGAGTTCGGCGGGGTATTTGCCGACGGGAACGACCTGATGCCCACGGGCCTGCCCCAGACCCTGGCCCTGGGCGTGACGCTGCTGTTCGTGGTCCTGCTGGTCATGAGCGCTTCGGTGATGGAGGTGCTGCTGTTTCTGGTGACCATCGGCTTTGCCGTAATCCTGAACATGGGCTCCAACGCCCTCCTGAACAGCGTTTCCATGTTGACCAATACGCTCTCTTCCGTGTTGCAGATGGTTCTGTCCATGGACTATTCCATCATCCTCATGAACCGGTACCGGCAGGAACGGCTGCAGGGGCGCGGTCCGGTCCCGGCCATGGAACAGGCGGTAGGCGGCGCAGCGTCTTCCATCCTGAGCAGCGCCTTCACCACCATCGTGAGCCTGCTCATGCTCTGTTTCATCAAACTCAAGATTGGGGCCGACCTGGGCGTGGTGCTGGCCAAAGGCGTAACGCTTTCGCTTCTTTGTAACTTTACGGTGCTGCCCACCCTCATTGTCTGGGCCGACAAAGCCATTCAGGCCACCCGGAAGAAGATTCCCCGGTTTCCGGCGGTCTCCCAGGCCCGGTTCCAGCACCGCTTCAGGATACCCATCGCCGTGTTGTTTGTGCTGGTGTTCTCGGCCTTTGCCTTCCTGCAGCGCCGCACCCCGGTCACCTTTTCTCCTCAGTGGGAAAGCCCCGCCGGCGAATCGCACATTCAGGGGAATGCCCTGATGCTGCTGTACGCCAACCCGGATGAAGACGCCGTTCCGGCTCTGCTGGACAGCCTGGCGGCGGACCCGCAGGTGAAGCAGGCCCTCAGCTATCCCTCGCTGGTCAGGCAACCCCGGACCGTCCGGGAACTGAAAGCCCTGGCGGAAGCGCTCTCCGGGGATGCCCCCCTGCCGGAAATGCCGGAAGAATGGCTCTCCCTGGTCTATTATGCCCAGACCCACCCCCGGCGGACGGAAACCTTCACCCTGCAGGAGCTGCTCTCCCAGGCCGAAGAGCTGTCGGCCAGCGGCCTGCTTCCGGAAGGGACCGATCCCTCGGCGCTGGCGGCGGGGCTGATGCCGCCGGCCCCCGCCAAGAGGGCGGAACCTGAACCGGCTCCGGCCCCAGTCATCCCGGAGGACACCGTTCCTGTCATCCCGGAGGATACCGTTTCTGTCATTCCGAAGGATACCGTTTCTGTCATTCCCGGCCTGGACCGGGAACCTCCCGACACCACCGCCGTCCCCTCCGGCCCTTTCAGCTGGCTCAGCTACCAGCTGGCCCGGACGCCGCTGGATGCCGACCAGATAGCCCGTTACACCGGAGCCGGCCCTTCCCAGATTGCCATGATTTTCCGGATGGCGGGAAAGCAGCGGGGGAAAATGACCCTGCCGGAATTCACGGCCTATGTCCGGGACCATATCCTGGGGAACCGGCGTTATGCGGCCTTTGTCCCCAAGGGGATGGACGGGCAGCTGAAAGCGTTGGATGCGGCGCTGGATTCCGTGCTCACGGCCGGTCCGGACACGCTGGCCGCACCGGAACCCCTTCGCGCCGATCCCGAAGTTCAGGAACGGCCTGCCGAGTCGGAAACGCATCTTATGGAGGAGCCGGAAGCGGAGCCGGCCGCGTATGAACCGGAGCCGGAAGCGGAACCCAGCCCGCAGGAAGTGTTGCTGGAAATGTACCTGTCTTCCCGGCGCTATCCGGTCCGGCAGGTTTACAAGGCCCTGTCGGACGCGGGTGTCCGGGTTTCCCTGGAAGAAGTGGAACTGCTGTACCTGTATGCCGGTGCCCGGCGGGATGCCGACCCGGAAACCGCCCTTGCGCCGGGCCTGCTGCTGGATTATGTGGCCGATACGCTGCTTTCCCGGCCGCTGATAGCCCGCGCCGTCCCGGACAGTGTCCGGGTACTGGTGGGATCGCTCCGGGAACAGCTACTCTCCGGGGTGGGCATGCTGCGGGGACCGGACGTGTCGGCCGCCGTCATTGTGAGCGACTATGAGGTGGAGTCACCGGCTACCTTCGCTTTTGTGGAGCGCGTCCGTACCGCTGCCGACCGGGCCCTGCAGCGTCCGCACTACTTGATAGGCGAGTCCCAGATGTACAAGGAGCTCAAGGACGCCTTCCCCGGGGAACTGCTCCTGCTGACGCTGCTCACCGTCCTGTCCATCTTCCTAATAGTGGCCCTCACTTTCCGTTCTGTCTTCATTCCCATCCCGCTTGTCATGACCGTGATGGCCGGGGTCTATGCCAACGTATGGGCCAGCGGACTGGGCGGAAAGACGCTCTATTACCTGTCTTATCTTATCATCCAGGGCATCCTGATGGGCGCCACCATCGACTATTCCATTCTCTTCACCACCTGTTACCGGGAGGCCCGGAGCCGGCTGGACGTGAGAGCCGCCCTGGAGGAGGCCTACCGCGGGGCTTCCCATTCCATCATGACCTCCGGCCTCATCCTGGTCATCGTCCCCTACGTGATGTCCGTCTCCATGAAGGACCCCATGATTTCCGGCATCCTGAGCTCCCTGGCCATCGGCGCACTGGCCGTCCTGCTCATTATCCTCTTCCTGCTCCCGGGGGTTCTGGCTGCGCTGGACCGTGTCCTGGTTTCCGGAATCAGTCGGCAAAGGTCATTTCGTCAAGCAGATAGCCGGCATGGCCAATCTCCTGGATGATAAAGAGCAGGTAGCGGATGTCCAGGGAAATGTTGCGGCAGATTTCCGGGTCGAAGGCCAGGTCGCTCATGGTGCCCTCCCACACGCGGTCGAAGTTGATGCCCACCAGCTCCCCCTCGCCGTTGAGCACCGGGGATCCCGAATTGCCGCCGGTGGTGTGGTTGGTGGCCAGGAAACACACCGGCTGGGACTCGTGCCCGCCTTCTGCGTAGATGTCCCTGAGGACCTGCGGGATGTTATAGTCGAAAATGTCCGGATTGTCCTTCTCCATGATTCCCTTCAAGGTGCTCACAGGCCGATAAAAGACGGCGTCGGAGGGACTGTAGCCCGCCACGGAGCCATAGGCGATGCGAAGCGTGAGGTTGGCATCCGGATAGAAAGCCTTTTCCGGCTCAAACTCCATCTGCCCCTGCATGTAGTCGTGGTAAAGCGCCTCCAGGGAACGGTCGAAGGCCGATACCTGCGGGGCCAGGTTCGTGTTGACGTAGTCGGCCAGGGCCAGGGCCAGTTCGCGGGCTTCCAGGCTGTCGGCAAAGACGGCGTCGCGCCACTTTTCCAGCGAACCGTAGCCGCTGCGTTTCCGCAGGAACAGCTCCGGCTTGTAGCTGTCGTCCAAAGCCCGGTCAAACGCCTCCATCATGGCCACGAACATTTCCGAATCGATGGACTCGTCGTAGTCTTTCCGGTCGAAGCGGGGGTTGGCCGCCATGTTCAGCCGTTCGATGGTGCGGACGGTTTCGTTATAATACTCATAGGCCCTGAAAATGGGCTCCCGGGCCTTGTACAGCTGGGCCAGGCGGTCTGTGAGGCCCTCGTAGCGGGTGCCCTCGGACCATTCGGCAAAGCGTTTTTCGTAGGCCTGCTTCTCCTGCACCACCCGGTTCTTGCGGAGGCCCTTCTCTTCTCCCTGCCACTTCTTCCAGGCATTGGCCACGGAGGCGTACTTGGAGGCATACTGGATGCGCACGGCCTGGCTTTGGTCCATGTACTTTTTCATGATGGCGAGGCGGGTGGTCCGGAGGGCGATTTTCTCCGGGTCCGACACATTCTGGATATAGCCGACCTCCTCCGAATGGACGTATTCCCGCGTGCTGCCGGGGCAGCCATAGACAAATGTAAAATCTCCTTCCCCCACGCCTTTGCGGGAGACGGTGAAGGACTTCCTGGGGTGGTAGGGGACGTTTTCCGGCGAATAGTCGGCCGGAAGACCGTCCGGCCCGGCATAGATGCGGAAGATGGAGAAATCTCCGGTGTGGCGGGGCCACATCCAGTTGTCGGTCTCTCCTCCGAACTTGCCGATGGAAGAGGGCGGAGCACCCACCAGACGCACGTCG